>SAMEA3663297__coassemble_351_pt1 | contig 27480 bp, 13 predicted proteins | sample SAMEA3663297__metabat2_low_PE_003 | metagenome-assembled genome bin SAMEA3663297 (sample SAMEA3663297) | pig gut metagenome | biome: pig gut; feature: pig-associated habitat; material: faeces | place: China | collected 2013
TGTACGCTGGGTTCCATATCAACAATCAACCGGTGGTCCTCTCCCTCAGGATAGGTATAGCGATGCCACCCGGTACGCAACGTCGCCGTCAATTCTGCCCGGATAGAATCATCCTGCAATAATACAGAGTAGTAACCCGGATATGCCTTCTCTGTGTCGTGTGAGAAGCGGGAACGGTAGCTGTTCGCCGGATTCACCTCGCTTCCCGCATGCAAAGGCTTATCACCAGTCACAGGCATAAACAGGACATCACCATAATCGCCTATGCCTGTCCCGCTCAGGTGGGTGTGGCTGAATCCCATCAACGTAGTGTCGTCATAATAATATCCGCCACAGGCATCCCAGCCGTCCTGGCGTGTATCCGGGCTGAGCTGTACCATTCCGTGCGGCAACGTCGCTCCCGGAAACGTATGCCCGTGTCCGCCGGTTCCTATGAAAACATCTACGGCATCCATATAAGACACCGCAGGCCTTTCGTCTGTACAAGCACCAAACAGGCCTGCACACATCCATGTAATCATCAATCTTTTCATCATATCAAATCATAATAGTATTCGTTGGATTTCTTCTAATTCTTCGGTGCCGAATGATGTGTTTGCAACGGCTTTCAGGTTATCTTCCAGTTGAGCCACCGAACTGGCACCTATAATGACGCTTGTCACCAGTTCGTCTTTCAACAGCCAAGCCAAGGACATCTCTGCCAAAGTCTGTCCGCGGCGGGCGGCAATCTCGTTCAAAGCCTTGATTCGGGCTTGCATGTCCGCAGTCAGGGTCTCCCTCTTCAGGGTAGTATCCCTGCGATACGTGAATCTGCGGGAATGCCATTCAGATACCGGCCGGTCAGCAGGTATTTCTGGCAGTAACACACCGCTACGGCCACAACGGCGGTACTTCATACCATAATCGTAGCGCATCTCTGAAGGTGAATAAATAGGAGTAATCATCGTAATTGAAAATATTAATTGTTCATTAACTTACTGTTCATTCCAGGATCAGCCGGCATACTTGCATCAGTTCTTCATGCTCCAGCCTGCCGCCATCTTCATGTTCTTTCCTTTCATCCTGACGATCAAGGGATAACAAGGCTTCACCGGTATATCTCCGCAATTGGGTCCATCCTTGACCGTAGGATTGGAAGGGATACCGGAAGCCGTGCCCAGTACCACATCGATGACAGTACCTTCCACGACATTCAACGAGAGTTCCAGGTCCGATGTACGGAACGTCATGCCGGGCAGATAAGGATAGGCATAGGTATCATGTATCCGCTTATGCACATCGCTGCCGTCCAATACCATTGCCTTAGGCTCTCCGGAAACGACCGGCTTTTCATTGAACAGCACAACATATTCATATACATGCACTGAATCGGAAGTGCAGGCAAACAGGTCTTCCACTTTCTGCCCATGCAGGGTGATAGAACGTTTCATGGTAACTCCCGGATATGCCGTATCACTCATCATCTCGGCTTCGCCGCCATCCGGAGCAGGTTGAAATCGCAGTAATTTGCCGATACTCTTCCGCTGGTCGTGTCCGTCGACAGTAACCGTATTGTGCGACAAGGTGCGCTTGTACCATTGCAAGTAATCGGGAGTACCGTATCCGGATGTTCCAAAGTCGGAAATCAGTTCCCGCTTTCCATCATGCAAAGTGATTGACAACTTATCCGGATGCCCATGGCCAATCCCTTCACCACCGAATTTCAGAACAACGGAACGGGCTCCACTACGCAAAATACAGAATCCCGATTGATCAAACGCATATCCAGGCTGCAACAACAGTTCCTGTTGACTGCCGTTCAATATCCGATTGTTCAGCAGGGCTTCGGGTTCCAACCGTTGTTTCCGGTTATAGGCGAGCTGCAAGATCTCGGCAAACGCCGGATCGGCGAAACGGGTAGACGCGAATTCATAAAGCGATGTCTGCGACAAGAGATTGGCTCCATACCAGCCGTCGCTATGTGCCGGGAAAGAGAGATCCGGATAAGTTCCCTTGACAGGCTGTACAAACATGTCGTGCAAATCACTGTCAAACAAGCGTATGCCACGGCATCTTACCGCATTGGCCGTAAACAGCAAAGCTTCCAGCGGATAATAGTGGTAATGGGGAGACCCCTCGTTGATCCATCCGTCGGCATTCTTGTGTTTGCGAAGTAAATGATGATACCCGTAACCGGGTTTGTCAACCGCTACATGAATAATGGAATCATCTTCCAAAGCGACACCAAGAGCAGCCAAACCGCTATTGTGCCACATCTGCCAATTGGCTCCTGCCGGACGACGCAACAGCAGCTGGGCGGCAGGACGCAGATATCCGCTCTCGATCTGGTGTATCTCGCCTGCTGCCAGTATGGGTTTTATAGCCCGATATGCCATTGCCACCTTGGTAGCCCAACTCGCCTCGTCCAGACTCTGTGCAAAGGTTTTACCGCTATGTTTGTCGGTCGCGACACGTCCGGCATTGTGTTCAAACCAGCCATCGTACTTAGAGGCATAGTCTAGCAACATCGTACGGATATAATCCGCATATTTTCGTTTTCCGGTAGCCAAATACAGATACATACATTGATACAGATACTCCTTGTTGAAAGCATGTATCTGGTATATCCATGCCCAATCATACCGATTATTACCCGTCCATTCTTTCTGGCATGCCGTACAATAATGTGCTTTCGGCTTGTCCCATCTGAACGTAAAAAGCTGATTGTGTACCGGGCAAAAATAGTCATGATAGTGTCCACCCGGCTCTATGGGTACTGCCAACACATGTTTCCGACGTTCCGCCACCTGCCTCTCCAGCTCCCGGACGATCCTTTTTCCCCATGCAGTATGGGCAGAAGCAGCTATATTAGCCAAATCTTCTTGGGAAAAAAAGTAAAAGCCTTCCTCTCCTTTTTTTGCCAGGACAGACCAGTCGCCACCATAATAAGCCTGGTTCAGCAGGCGCAACTTCGCCTCATCCCCTTCATTCAAGAACAGATTCTCAAGGTCTTTATAGAGATAGAAAGCCAACCAATAGCCATGGCTATATTTCTCGCGCGTCGTACGGGCGTTCATCCATTTGGCATACCATTGCGGATTCAATCCATACTGGCGGGCTACCTCTACCGCCTCCTGGGCACGTGTCCAAATGCCATCGGCCATGCGCTTCCCTAACTTCAGAAAATCCTGATAGGCAAAACTGGAAACATCGATCAATTCACAACGATCTGCGATACCCCACTCACGGAAATCTATAACTGTCTCCATCTTCGTATCACCATCAAGGTCGTACTCAATATGGTCAATAAAACCGTTGTTGTCCGTATCGCTATACAATACCGATGCAAATGTCTTGGGATAGAACTCCTGCCCCATCCACATTCTGTCCCATCCTTCAAAATAGGATGCATTCTGATCGATTCGCCATACACCACGCTCTGCCCCATATAGATGTAACCGTCCATCAAAACGGCTCAGATACAATCGTCCGTTTCCTGAATTATCCAAATCCCACTCACCACGGTCGCCGGATGCATCACTTTGTTTATGATTGTCGACACCACCGTTTTTCCAACCGGACTTAAAAGGATCGCGAGGTTCATAGAATTCTACTCTTTCCCATCGTCCGTTGTCGTCATCCTCATCGTAGGTGAAATTCACCCGGTTCCATTTCCCCCGATTGAAGATCAAGTCCCAAGCTGCCTCATGATCGGGATAGATCAATTCCGTAAGCTGCCGCATACGCGGATCCATAAAGAAACTGTCGGCCTGAGGCAATCCGCGCAGGTTCTTCACCGGATGAACCTGATCCTTATAGTCAAAGCCTTCACCTTCAAATCCCAAGGTAAAATCAAAATCAAATTCATTACCCGTCGTATTGTCATTATCCAGATCCACAGCAATAGATACCCAGTCGGCACGTCCTTGCGGTTGTGCCATGCTCCATCCCACAGCCTGATCAGCCGGAGTATGTCTGGGCGAATCCACTATGCGAATCGCCATTTCGGTCAATCCGTCCTGATCAGGGTCATAAAAGAGAAACGGATTCTCCCAATTCAGCCGCAAATCTTTGAGTGAATGTGTCGGTGCATGTATCTTCATGAACATGGTCTGTCCGCTGTAATCCTCGTAGAAATCCGACAACCCCACATGATCCCAACAGCGCAGGCTGCAATCGTTGTAGTTGATGTAGTTGAAGATATTGTCCTCATCCATATCCCGGATGATCATGTAGTGCGCCCCGCTTTTACTTCCCTGCTTAGGATAGTCCAGCACGATCTGCATATCCGCCTTTCCGTCACCGTCTTCATCCACCCAATCGATGACAAGGTCTCCATGGCTGCCATACAATCCGTCGCGGTTGCGGTCTATCAGCAGGCAGTCGTTGATCATATCTCCCTCCCGGTCGCCAGGTTTCAGATTCCCATCATCGTCAAGCCAAAGCACCGGAATATCCCGGTGCGTCACCGTCTTTATGGCATCGTACCGGCCGTCGCCATTCAAATCCAGATACTCGGGGATATGGCCTTTGGGAGCAGGCGGCAAACGCAACGGGACAAGATGGGTACCCAAATTCCAGTAAGGGCTCTCCGCTTGTTGCGCAAAGCCACTGAACATAGCGGCAGCAAATAGCCAATAAACAAAAATCAAAAGCCGTATGTAGTTCATGATATCGTATTTTCGGTTCTAAAAAACAAATATAATAATTAGCTATGATTTACCTTCAGACATTACCAATCATCAGTGCGAAAAGATGAAGCCGGCAATCCCCACATATTGAACAGCGACCCCTTGACATCATCCTTAAACGCATAGCGGACAGCAACCGGACTAGGAACTTGAGAGGCAGAGACAATCACAGTCTGGGCATCTTTCCCGAATGTTGCACGGGCAGGATAGAATACCCGATCCTCGCCTGCCACCTCAAATCCGGTCAACGATAACCGGAAAGATGTAAGTCCTCTTCCGACTTCACGGAAAGAGACTACTATTTTTTCCCCTTCTACCTTAGCAGACTGATATAACGGCCCTGTCGTCAAAAAGCCCTTACGATGGTAAGTTTTTCCCAAAGCCATATAGGCAAATCTGTTTCCGACCATCTGCTTCTCCATAGGATGAATAGTCCTTGCATCCCCGATATCCATCAGTACAATCATACCCGATGAAGGTATCAAGTCCAGACACGCCAGCTGAGCCTCTCTCATATAGGCCGAGTTTTTCCCTTTCTCTTCTCCCTTACGATAGGCAAATGGGGCTATTTGTGCATAATAGAACGGGAATTCACCCATTCCCCAACGTTCCCGCCACTCTTTTACCAACGTCGGCAACAGCTGCTTGTACAGGTCAGGCGCATCTATATTTGCCTCACCCTGGTACCACAAACACCCTTTGATGCCATATCCCACCACAGGAGCCAACATTCCATTATACAAGATTGAAGCATTCTTGACCTCCGGTATATTCTTGTAAGCGGCCAGGCTCTCTGCACTCATCCATGCCTCCACACGCGATCCGCCATAGCTGGCATGAATAATCCCTACCGGAATATCCAATACCTCATGCAATTTCCGGGCAAAGAAATAAGCAGCTGCTGAGAACTCCGGTACAGTTTCGGAAGACGCTTCCTTCCAAGAACCTTCGCAATCGGACTGCGGTTCCGAAGTCAATTTACCTCCTACCGTAAACATCCGTATCTCCGGATTACCGGAAGTCACTACGGCATCCAGTGATCCCAATACCGGGTCATTGTATCGTCCTGCCACACGCATATCCATGTTGGACTGACCGGAACAAAGCCACACCTCACCCAATAGAACGTTATCTATCTTAATCGCTTCACCATCACTAACTTCTACCGAATAGGGACCTCCATATTCTGCAGTCTCAATCTTCATTGTCCAGTGCCCGTTGTCGTCTGATGTTGTTCGATAAACCCGTTTATTCCATGAAGTCTTCACGGTGACACCCTTGCCTTTCTTATCCGTGCTCCCCCAAATGGCTACCTGGCTCTGCTGTTGCAGTACCATACCATCGGTAAAAATAGCAGGTAATGTCACTTTAGCTTGCATTGTTCCTACAAAGGCGGACAGGGTTACTCCCCATGCCATCTTTTTCAGATTACTGATTATTTTCATATCCATAATAATATTGATTATCAATTATTTTATCAGATTTCATCCATTGCCACATTCTCACCATTCATCCGTACGGAAAGGTATCAATGGCAAACCATAGATATTAAACACGCTGGCTTTTGGCGTATTCTTGAACGCATAACGTACAGCAATAGGATGCTTCACTTCTTCAGACGAAACGGCCAATCTGCAAGACTTGGTCTCTATCTCTGCATGGGCTTTATGAAAGACCTTGTCTTCGCCGGCAATCTCAAACCCGTCCAAAGCAGTCCACATCGGGCATAAACCCTGTTCGGCATTATCCACATTGATATAAATTTTGCCTTCGGCTATCTCCATTGACCTGTAACGTGGCGGAGCATATCCGAATCCGGTTCTTCCATACGTCTTTGCCAGCGCCCACCAAGCCAAACGTTGACCGACAGTCGCCTTATCGGTAGGATGAATGAAGACAGGATGTCCGACATCAAGTGTCGTCACCATACCACTATTCGGAATATCCTTCCAATTCTGTGCTTGCGTTTCTCTCATATAGGCAGCAGAGGTTCCATCGGCTCCTTCATAGTTAAATGGAGCTATTTCCACAAAGTAGAAAGGAAAATCTCCCCTTCCCCATTTACTCCTTAGATCTTTTACAAAAGCGGGAGCCAATTTACGATACAACGCAGCATTATCCCGGTTGCTCTCACCTTGATACCATAAGAATCCCCGGATGGCATAATTGATAAACGGTGCAATCTTTGCATTATACAGCACACAGGGATCGGCATGTATATTCTTGATATTTTGTTTGTCCGTCAGGTGATCCAATTTTATTTGTGGAAAACCGGCAATAGCCTCACGGCTCATCCAAGGCTCAATACGCGACCCTCCTAGCGTAGAGACAATGATACCAACCGGAATATCCAGCACATCTTGCAAATAACGGGCAAAGTAATAGGCTGCCGCACTGGTAATTGCCACATTGTCGGGAGTATTTTCCAACCACTTTCCCCAGCAATCAGATTGAGGTTCCTTGCTGAACTGACGGAACCATTTTCCATCTTTCATATCAGTGACAAACATCCGGATTGGTGTAGAAGGCTTTGCACGGGCTATGATGTCATTGGTTCCTGACAATGGCTGACGATCAAAACCACGCATGGGCATTTCCATGTTAGACTGGCCAGAACAGAACCACACCTCACCTATCAGCACATTATTTAACATCAATGATTCACCGTCATTGAATACAATGCGATGCGTCTCCCTGCCTGCCGCGGGAGTGGCGACTTCCACCAGCCATGCACCATCGGCATCCGCAGTGGTACGATAACTCCGTTTATCCCATGAAGTTGTCACCCTGACGGTAGAGTTGGCACGCGCCGTTCCCCATAATTTGACTTCTGCCTGCTGCTGCAGTACCATATTGTCCGACAATACTGCGGGCAATTTGACTTTTCCCGATACATCCATTGCAGTGAGCAGAGCCATGCACCACGCTCCTGCAATCAAGTAATTCCATTTTTTCATATTATATTATTGATGAGTTATTCCTTCTTTGTGCCACTTGGCTGCGTTTTCAACAAAGTTACAGAAAAGTTTCCGGGCTACCTCTGAGACATTTGTGTTTTCGTTGAGATGCCGTATGATATCTAGGGTGGAGAAGAGGATTTTCCCTTTCCCATGCGTAACGATACCTACGGCTGTGCCCAAATGGAATGGACTGCTACGGTATGAACCTACCACCAGTTCGGCTCCTTTTACCATGAATCCCATCCGGCGGTCACCCTCTTGGACCAATTGCTGGTAAGGCCATCCCATAGCGCAATCTACAGGAAGCCCTTCGAACAACGGATGAGATTTCACGAAATGAATACCACCAATCCAATCTTTTCCCACCGTATAATATCCACTATATTCCATTCCGCATGCTTGTGCTATGGCATCCATCCACGATTCTGACGAATCCAGCAGCAATAGGGTAGTTCCATCCTGTTCCACTCTTTTTAGCAACTCATTTGGTGCAATGCCGGCATTGTCTGGCCGTGACCAAACCAACCGTACATGCCCTGATGGGGTACGTTGACGATATTGCAATTCGATATCCACTTCTTCCCCCTTTTTCAGATGGAATGGCCGTGCCAATGTGATATCCTCTTTATTGCCCCATTCATCAATCACACGCTTCCCATTCACCGTCAGCCTTATACCATCACCGGCATGGGCACCTATCATATATACGCCCTCCTGCGGTGCCACCAGCGTACCGTTCCAGATGATAGAAAATGACTGATTGGCCGGTAAAGATGCATCCGGCTGTGCTCCGTCTGTGAAGTTACGGTCTATCAACCGGTCTTGCCCGGTAGCGGCAAGTGCGCTGATGTCATCGGTCTGAAAGTAGGAGACTGTGAGCGGCTGTTTGAAGAATGCCTGCTCCACCAGTTGTGGCGTATCCAGCGAAGGACGAGTGACAATAATCCAGTCCAGCGGTTCCATGTCCGAACGGTACGTTGGAAGAACATTGCCTGTAGCTGATTGGTAGAAAGTATTCACGGCATTGTCCGCCGGACCATACAAGGCACCCTTCCCTATCAGCTGCCCGCTACCCTGTTCAATGCCCAATATTTCATCTTTACCTTGAGCACAAATTGTTCCCCCCTTATCCGACAAACAGGCTTCTATCCGATACATACCGGAGGGTGCCGGAATATCAAACTCACAATTCTCCCAAAGCAATTCACCGAACCGGTCACCTCCAGTGATACATACTTCCTTCACCATTGTGACTTTCTTTAGCCCGTCCGGTGTACAGAGATGAACGGACAGAAGATATTCACCGTTCAGATTCTTTTCATTTATCAGGTAGAAATCGACGAAGGCTTTTCCGGGAAGGCGGACAAATTGCGTCCGCGGAACTACTGCCACATAAAGCGGCTGGGTATAATATGCCAAAGTGGATAGATTGCCTTTGGGATTACGGTAAATGTCTACAATGCCAGAATGGTTGTCATAGGGCATAGCCTCCCAGCCGTTAATCACATAGCTATCTCCCAAATCCTGCATCCGCATGCCCTGGATTCTTCGTCCTTGGTGGTCGAATGAGACATCTCCCATCAACCGTGTCAGCGAATCGACCGTACCGAACGAATCCGCCAGCTTGTTTTGCCGGAAGTAGTCTTGAAAAGCTTCATATTGCGTCTTCCAAAAGAGGCCATCCCATCCGGTTCTCCCTTTCTCATCTATTTCATGCGTAATCTCGACAATGCGAGGTGGAGTGGAAATGGCTCCTTCTTCTCCTCGCATATAGATTTCTGTATGGTTGTCAGTGTACATCAGGTTCTCTGTCGGGCTTTGATAGTATTTTTCCTCCCAAGTGGCCGGTCCTCCGGCACGATGGTTGTCGAACCATCCTTTGCGATATAACAAGGTATCGAATGGCATCATGTGTGCTTTTGAGTCTTCTTCCGCCCACTCCTTAGATGCCCATCCGGATGTGAACGTCATGATTCTGCTCGGATCTATGGCATGAGCAGCTCTCATGTCGTTCATCCTTTTCTCAACCAGCGCCTTGTCTCTTGAACGGACACCGCCAAACTCATTTATCAAATTGTAAATGATAAGGCTGGGATGACTTCTATCCCGCTTTATCATACGTCTTAACTTTGTGTTGACCATTGTACGTATGAATGGATCGTGTCCAGCCGAATGAAAGGAACCGGGCTCTTCATAATACAGCAATCCTAATTCATCGGCTTTCTCCAGCACCACAGGTGATCCGATGCAGCGGTGGAAGTTCAGCATGTTCAGCCCCAATGATTTGGCGGTCATCACCTGTTTCTCTGCCATCTCAGAGGTCGCATAGAGTCCCGTTACGGGCCAATATCCCCAGCTGATAGCCGATTTCAGCATGACTCTCTGACCGTTCAGACGCAATACAGCTTCCTTACCGATACCATCAGCATCGAACCAACGAAATCCGAACGTCTGTTCGCTACGGTCTTTGAGCTGCCTGCCTTGGTGCAACTCGACCCGACATGTATAGAGGAAAGGTGTATCAGGATTCCACAATTTTGCTTCCGGACATTCAATCACGGTGGAAATCTGATTGTCGCCGGGAACCAGCCGGACGTGCGACATTTTCTTTTCCCAAACGGAATGTTCCGGATTCACCTTTTCCTTCACCGAAAGTATTACATCCCTATATACCGTTTTGCTCTCAACGTTGTATACCGACATCAATGCTTTGACAGTCGTAGGCCGAGGTTGATTCTGCATATAAATATCAGTAATGTAGACAGGGTCTACAATATCCATCCATACACGTCCTATGATTCCTCCAAATCCACGTCCGGGAGGTATCTGATAATCGCCCCAATGCATTTCGTTGAAGTCCTGCCAATGGAAGTTTCCCCCGGGATTGGTTACCCGTATCGCCAGACATTGTTCGTGCCCGGGTTTCACCGCATGGGTGATGTCTGCATCAAAAGGAGACTCACCAATCATATCGTATGCAACCAGCTGGCCATCCAGATAGACTTCAGCTCGCAACCGGACAGACTCAAAATGAATAATGACCCGTTTTCCTTTGGCCTTTGCCGGTACTTCCAACGTACGGAACCACCAGCTTACCCCCACATGATCATGTGGTTGCGGATGATCTGTAGTGGTTGCATATTCTTCCACCGTACCGGGTACGTGTACGGCTTTTGCCTGTTGGACATGCAGTTGGTCCCATCCACCCGTAGGAGGATTAACAGGCAATCGGGATAAGTCGGTAGCCTCATCGGGCAGATAGAGCTTGTCATGTTCCCATTGTGCAGCACGATCTTCCCAAAGATACCATCCGTCACCGGACAAAGCAAGAGTGATGCGTCCATCTGATGTGACGGACATGTTTTCAAAAGAAAATGCAGGTATAAGCAGGCATAAGAATAATACGCTTGTCAGATACCTCATTGTTTCGTAAGGTTTGAATAAGCAATGAATGCGCATGATTGTATCTGTTTAAATTTGTATGATTAAATCAATTTATACCGGGACAAGGGTACATGCTAATACTTGAAATATTCAAAATCAACTATACCCTCTTCTATCAACATCACATAGCTCAACAATGCTCCCCAATGATAGAATTTATCACTTCTGACGACATCGTCACCTACTCCAGTATCAGCATTATAATTTTCGAAAATATAACCATGAGAGAGCCATGATTTCATGATTAGTTCTCCAGACTTTTCTGCCAATGTATGAGCTGTTTGCCTAAAATCATATTGCCTTAATCCTATATAAACCAAAAAATTCAGCGGAGCCCATATACGTCCACGCCAATATTCATTGTCATGGAAAGCCGGATCATTGCGAGGCACAGAAGGTATGACATACGTTCCCCAATATTCATCCGGATTCAGAAGATGCTCTCTCAACATACGTTCTGCTTGTCTGCCATCAGGAGCTTTCGCCAGCCAAGGATAAAAAACAGTAGGCGAAGAGCGGAAGTTGGGAAGCAGGCTTTTGGTGGAGCGGTTATAATAGGAGCCTTTCCGCTCATCCCACAGCATAGCCAGGTTCTTCCGATACCCAACGGCTCTTCGCTGTAATTCCTTGTAATCCTTTTTATATCCCAGCTCTCTGGCAATCAGAGACAAGTATTCACAATCCATAATATACAACGACGATATTCCCACATCATTCTGTTCCAGCAGATGCTTCTTGTCATCAAAGGTTACAGCATCATACATAGGAGAGTTGTCAAGTCCCGATTCCAGAATAGCGCCATAGCGTGTATTGGCATCATATTCAGATCGGAAATAGGTCACTTTCTCGTATGGATCACTGCCTAAGCACAATAATCCTTTATCTTGCCTGTGCCGGTTCCACCATCGGTTCCAGGAAAGCAATTCTTGATACAGCAGTTCCAAAAGCCATTTCTCCCGATAACGCCTATATAATACCCATACCGCCATAGAGCCCACAGGAGGCTGGGAACGGTCTCTGGAACGGAAACCGTTGCTATAATAACAATTGGGAACAAAACCAGTCTCTGTCAGCGCTTTGGTCATCTCCACCGCATTGGCATAAGCCAAATCCTTATCCCCGACAGAAAACATAAGAGAAGCGAAATAGGCATCCCAACAGAATAGCGTGAATCCACCGAAATCAGAACTGGCAAACCATTCAGAGCTCCAAATACGGCTTACAGGCGTAATCACTTTCCGAATACTTGGATCATAGATATTGTTCCATCCCAAAATACTCTGCATGGCATCATAATGATTGTAAGCCTCACCTCCGGTTCTCCTTTTCTCTTGTTCCAAGCCTTCTGAATTTTCTTTTATCCATACTGCAACATCTTCACTCCCGAGCTGCTTTCCGCAGCATACCGTTACCGGTCTATCCAATGAATAGTGTAATTCGGCACGGTTTTTTTTCACAAAATCGCCTGATATGAATGAAGGTATTATCACAGAACGATCCCTTGTAGCCAGTGTAAAAGTAGCAGAATCACCTACAGTGATATTATTTCCCCGTTGCCACAATGTCTTAGGCATGACCACCAGTGTGCCACCTTTCTTGTTACCCGCCAAAGGTGTAACGAGAATCATGTTCTTGTTTTCCCTCGCTGCACTTTGTATCCGTATCCGATACCCGTGCCAACTGACCGTCATATCCGTATAATTGCCATTATATGAATGTGTTCCCGGTTGCAATATCGGAGCATCTGCCGCTCTGTCACCTATCCGGAATCGGGAAATACGTTTTCCGGAATCATCCAATACATGTAAATCTACTGCCAAGCCATAAGGTAACAAGACATGCGTCAAAACACTTCTGGTATCCCACGTATTCCAACCGGTCGCCAAACGTTTCTGTACCGAAGCATAATGCTCTTCAGGTGTCTGTGCATTCAGATGGGTCACTACATTGTAACATCCGAACAAAAGCACAATATGTAATAGAATCCTTCTCATCCCAATATATTAAAAATGCACCTTGACTTCATCTCCTTTATACTCCACTTCTTTTACACCATTCATGCCACCTTCTCCAATCAACCGGACAACAAATTTCCGTTTGCCATCCATTTTCCTGTTCATTTTCCCAATAGTCAATTCACGACCGGCCTCATTCCATACTAAAGGAATCCGGTTATACTCTCCCCTCTGATAATTCATTGTTGTGCCATCATCTTCGTACAAGCAGAAAGAAGCGTCCTCACCCGGATATACATTAATATCTATGATAGCCTTGGGATTTACATGCTTTTCTACCGACTGATAGCACGGAATGATCGAACCGGATCTTACATACAGTGGAATATACTGAATTGGTGCAGGAGCATCTATCGAACATCCACCATCATACACATTACCAGTCCAAAAATCAATCCATTTATGCCCTACCGGCAAATAAACTTTTCGTGAAGTACACCCTGCCTGCAATACAGGACAAACCAACAAAGATGGTCCATACATAAATTCATCCTTACAGTCCATGGCTATGCTATCATCTGGAAAATCAAAAGCCAACAACCGCATAGGAGTGTACCCACAGAATGTCACCTCTCCTGAAAGTGTGTATATATATGGTAACAGAGAGTAACGTAACTTGATGAAGTCTGTACAGATCCGCTGCACTTTCGAGCCATAAGCCCACAGTTCGTTAGGCACTCTGGTATCACCGGGATACCTGCGTCCGTGCGAACGGAATATCGGACAAAATGTACCATACTGGAACCATCTTGTAAACAACTCCCGGTATGCTTCATCACCGGGATCTCCTCCACTATAACCGCCGATATCCGTAGTCCAGTAAGGGATACCTGTAGCCGTAAAATTTAATCCTGCAACGACTTGCAATGCCAGTTCATCAAAGGTTGTCGGAATATCCCCAGACCATACAGCGGTTCCCAACCTTTGCTGGGCAGCCCAAGCACAACGGGTCAGGAAATAGGGACGAATATCAGGAAAGGTTTCTCTGAAACCTTCATAAAAATTGCTTGCATGCACCAGCGGATAGAGATTGCGTACCCGGTGTGCCGGTCCATCATACGTGACTTGTTCCAAGAAAGACTCTACATGATCCGGCTCTGGACCATCCAAAAACCATCCATCGATGCCAAGCTTCGTCAATGGTGATACTTTCTTCCAATAAGCATCTGCCGCTTTAGGATTAAAAGCATCATAAATATATCCGTCTATCGCTTTTGCCCCTTCCAAAATATAGCCTTGGCCGGACAAATCATCGTAATTGGGAGTGTCGGGCTTGAAACAAGGCCATACGGTCAGGACGACCTTGACATCATATTCTTTATGCAGTCTATCTATCATCGCCGTGACATCAGGGAAATGAGCCTCGTCAAAGCGATGTGATCCGGTACCATATTTTCCCCAATAATGATAATCAACAAATATGGTACTCAATGGGATACCTTCATCTTTCATACGTTCTACGACGTCCATTACTTCTTGTTGAGAAGCATAACGGTTGCGGCTTTGATGAAATCCCAATGCCCAGTCGGGCAACAAAGGAGCATTTCCTGTCAGCGAACGATAAGAGGATATCAATCCATCCAATGTAGGAGCTACAAACAAATAATAGTCTATTCGTTTGCCATAATCAGACGTAAAGCCCATGCCGGAATCATCATCAGAGAACAACGTACATGAAGGATTATTCCAAAACAGCCCCCATCCTCCGGTAGAATAAACTACAGGCACTGCAGCCTGAGTATTAAACTGAACCAATTTGCGTTGTGCACCACGCAGGTTCATCCGTCCGTCCCGGAATTCCCCCAATCCATACAAAGCGTCTTCTGCCTGCAACCCGAACTTACAGGCAGCATGTACAGAGTCGTTTATTACTTGACGGTGCATTTCTTCCGGAAGTTCTTCCAGCAACAATTGCCCTGAAGGATCCAATAATTTCAGATTGCCAAAACGCTTATCGACCAGCACTTCAAAACGTTCCGTCATCAATTTCAAATCATCTGCTGTTTCTTCGATATGAAAAGGCGCAACAGACGGACGTATGGCCACTGCATATTTGTCGGGTTTCGTCAGTTCATTCATTGCACCAAACATGACGTGCAATGAACCTGACTCGTATGGCTGCAAATACAAAATGCCCTCCGTGGTTTTAATCCACACTGCACTGTCTTTCTCTTCCCATGAAATGATGGAACCGCCAACTTGCCTGCAACCGACTTCTGCAAGTCCCAATCCCCCCAGTAACACACACGCTTGCAAAAATAAAAAGAGGCTTCGCTTCATTACTATTTAATATTAAAAACTTATGGCTCTTCTTCAATTCAGTTGAACGTAAGATAGATCTTCAACTTATCAAAGAAGAGCCATACTATCAATGATTACATTCCCAATAAATCGCTCACCATATTCACCAGCAACCTGCCTGCTACCGGATCGGTCTGTGCCTTTTCGGTACATACCGTAGATACGATAGCTTCCCCATTGCCATCACGAATGCCGAGCAACGTCAGGCCACGCATCGACTCGATTTGCGGAACACGTTCCGAAAGCTTGTCGCTTAAATAAGCGTGGATTTTCATCTGGCTTGCCAGTTCCGTCACATTGGCATGGCGGACAGCCTTCAATGTAGCCGTACATGCCAGCGGGATTTCACGCCGGTTATTATTGAAGTATCGCAGATCCAGCACACCCAGACCATCGAATACCCGGTTCTCCGGACGTTCCATCACCACGATATCGCCCTCGGTGGGGATGATCCAGCCTGTAATGTATTCGGGATAAACCTTCTTGGCTGCTTCCTTGCTATTCAGGAACAGCAGTTTTCCCCCTTTTGCCTGGTAAGCCCGCAACATGGCCGCCTCTTCGTCCGTGCAATCCGTCAGTCCTGAAACTATGCAGAGCTTGGCCTGCTGTTTGGCATTCACCATCTCACCGACAGATGCCACCTGGACAACCGGCACCTTCAGGAAGTCGAACGTACTCTTCATATCGTCCTTATCCAAAAGCAATATCTTCTGGTCCTTATCCAATGACACCTGTCCTGCGTTCCACTCTTTACGGGCCAGCAGCAGGTCATACTCATTCGCAGAGCGGATCGTACCGTTCTCGGTCAGCGTCAGCCGTAACTTGGCGTACACCTTCTCAGCAGGCAGAAGCGTAGGCAACTGGATTTCCGGTTCGATAAACCGGCGGCCGTAATAGGGTACAGCAGGGAAAGCTGAACGACCCGATGACAATACTTTGCCTGATTCATCCGTGATGCTCCATTCCAAGGCAGAGGCAGCCAGGTCCCGGCCTTGTTCATCGTCATTCACCACATAAACACGGGTAGCCAATTTCTCACCTGCATACAGGTTGCGTCCCCACAATTCGGCACTGACCAACACAGGTTGCAACGCACGCTTCAAGGCATAATATGTAGGCCATGGAGCCACATTGCGATAATCATAACATTGTCTGAACCAGGTCATATAGGCAAAGTGCATGATGCCAGCCGCCTGGTCGTTTGTACGGCGCAAGGTCTCGGCCAGCTCGCCGGTAGTGAATGATTGGACTTTCAGGAACGAAGCCGGGTCGGCCCAATCGTATGCTTCATATCCTATCAGGCTATATGGATTCTGATGCACCAACTGGTAAGAACGTGTAGGGTGCCCGGTCTCGCCATTCGGATAACCCGTACTCATCTCCTGACTAATGAGCGGACGTCCCGGAGTCTTGAACCGTTGTTGGAACTCCCCATTGAAGAATCTGAATACAGAATAGTCGTACCAGTTATAATATCCATGATTGTCATCGATGTCGCCATCGTCTACCGTAGCAATGAAATCTGCGCCAAACCGTCTCAGGCTGCTGCGGCGCATGTAGTTGGAATCGAACGAAACGGGACGTGTCGGATCCAGGCTCCGCATCCGCTTCACCACATCAGAGATGATACGGAATTTCTGCTTGGCACGCTCTTCGTCCGCATCCAGGTCATAGAACTTCATTTCATTGTTCACCGTCCACAGCAGCAGCGAAGGATGATTCTTGTATTTGTTCATCACCTGCAGCCATTCATCAGCCCACAAGTCCAGTACTCCCTTGTCGGGAATAGGTGTGGAATGAATCATCAGCCATGACCAGGTTCCCTCAAAACTTACAGCAATACCATTACGGTCGGCAGCCGACATCCACAGTTCGTTCCAAGGTGTGGTATGCGTACGTGTGGAATTCACATTGCCTTCACGCATCAGTTGCATGAATTTGTCGGCCAGCTGCCTGTCGTTAGGACAAAGCGCAAAGGGGATATGATTGCCGCCACGCAGCCAGTAGCGGCGTCCGTTCAGATACAAAAAGCCATCTTTACGTGCCTCAAAGGTACGGAAACCGGAAGTGACAACCACCTGGTCAGTTTCCTGTCCTTTCCCTTCGATAAGACGGAATGTAAAGTCATACAAGTTGGGCGTAGCCGGTTCCCACAACTTGGGTTTCAGGCCATCTATACGATAAGTATACGTCTCTTCCATCCCTGCCATCAATTGGTTCTTGGCTGCCAGCACACCGGTATATATCGATTCACCGGTAGCCTTATCCCGGATATCGGCCTGAATGGCAAACGTATGCCGCTTCCGCGCATCGCTGTTTTTTACGGTGATGTCAAAAGCAGCACCATCCAGCGCGGGCTTGATAAAGACATCCTCTACCTTCAGCGGATTGCTGACCGTCAGTTTCACCGGTTGCCAGATACCTGCCGGATTGTCTCCATAGAATCCATGGGCAATATCGGTCAGAACAGCCTTATTGGCTTGTGCATCATCTTTGTTTTCATTGATATCCCGACGGACCGAGCCATAATAATTCTCCATCGCATCGCTGGTCTGGGCAGCCTTACCCTTGATGTCGCGCATCACCTTCAGCACGATCAGATTCTTTCCCGGATGCAGGGTCGAAGTGGCATCCACCTTGATTTCGCCAAACATGCCCACATGTGTGGCTACCAGCGAACCGTTGATGTAAACCTCTGCCATCTTGGACACGGCATCGAAAGTCAATGTCATCTGTTTCCCTTTTACTTCGGCAGGCAGTTCCAGCCATTGGCGATACCAAGCCATATCGGTCTTACGATAATCGAATGTATAGTTCTCGCATCGCTCCGTCTCTTGCTGATAATAGGTGTCACTCACCCCCTTGGGTTGCGCACCCCTTGGCGAAGGCATGGTCTCACCGTGCAGCCATATCCGGATAGGTGTCCAGAAGTTGGGGACAGACATCACATGCCAGTCCTGGTCGTCCGTTTCGGGAGAGATGGCCGCCTGCATGTCGCCCTGCTGGTATCCGGGCATGAACAGCCATGTCCCATCCAGCGACAGTTCTGTCCGGCTTCCCGTCAGCGCTTCCAGTCTGGCAGGAGCATAAGCCGATCGTTCCTGCCGGCGTTTTTCTTCCTTTTCAATGGGGTTAAGCGACTTCTTGTATTCGGTATCCGCCACACCGTCCAATGCATGCGCTGCCAGCGGAGCTACCACCAGGTCGTCATATTCCGTCTCTATCCAACCGCCTCCCAATGAGATGCCACCCGATGGAACCATATCGCCCCCGTCCCGGTCTGTCACATCAATATGCGGCAGTTTCTCATCACCCACAAACACACGGATACGCTTGCCACATACTTCCACCCGCAAGCTGTACCATTCGCCCGGCACGGGATGAAAGCCTAATGGACGGACTCCCATGAATTCATCTGTACCCATATAGCCGGTACGCATCAGGTAGAGGTCGTCTTGCAAACCACCCTTGATGCCCACCACATAACGGTCAAACCGATTATAATTACGGAATCCTGCCCAAATCTGCACCTGCTCGGCATCTTTCGGTGCACGAGCTCGAAATGCGAAAGAATAATTCACCATCTCCGGGGTACCGAACACAGCGTATGCACCCTTTGCACGAAATACCCCATTTCCAATACCGCATGAGCCACGTCCTACGACATGAAGCGGTTCTGCAGCGTTCGAGAAATCATTCTTCCAGGATTCACCGGAATCCGTTGCAGCCTGTACAGCCATACTGAATAGGCAGGCAGTATAGAACAATGATAATTTATTTGTCATTTTCATGATATTTGTTTATAGATTATTACAACAAATTCCTATTTACCAACAATAGTAAAGCAATTCAAGTCGGGAGTTCCCCCAATCACATTCAGCACCACTTCCCTCCATCCGTTTACATCAAACGAAAGTGTTGCGGCATCCACATCACTCCAATTGCCTCCGGTAGCAGGCAGGGTCACCGTTGTTCCTTCCTTGCCGTCTACATCAAAGCGTACTTTTGCCGCTTCTTTTGCCGCATAACGTAGGCGAATGACTGATGTTCCGGCACGGAACGGCAGTTCCACCCAACGAAGCCACTCTCCTGCTTCAGTATTGGTGACACACCAGCCGTCAAAGCCATCCGTACAACGCTTCACATCCAGATCACCCTTCCTATATTGCAAGCCACTGTTTCCTGTCGAATTATCTTTATAATAATCGCATGCCTCTGCCTCTACGCGCATACTCTCGGGATAAGCCCTCGTACTGCTGTATTTCCGTAATATGTTGAGCCGCTGGTTGGGATAATCATAGTATTTCGTATCGGTACTCCGCCAATAGGCAGCGTTCTCTGCCATATCTGTAAAACCTTCTAACAGTAGCAAATTTGCTTTATATTTTACAAAATAATCCAACGCATTGGTCAGCGTCTTACCATGATTGGCATCAAACAACATGCGATTTCCCTGCTTGTCATTAGTCAGGAAACCGGGTACTGCCACTCCGACATTAATATTATTGGTAGAAGCCAACGAATAAGAATGGCGGCTGGTAGTCTGTTCGGAAGCGACAAACCAATTATTGGTTGCTTCAACCACAGTTTTATTCACTTTAGAATCTCTATCCATGAAAGCCTTGTCTACGCATATAAATAGTTCTTCTCCAAAAGCAGCCTTGAAGTCTGCATGTATCTTATCCAATATTGCTTTCAATTTACCTGTACAGTCAGGACGCTGATTTCCTAATGCGGCATAAGTCACATTAAGAAAACCATTTGGGCTCCAAATATAAAGTACCGGTTTTCCATTATATCTGAACAAATACTTGTTATTCTCCTGATTCTTACCATAGAAGTTCTCAAAAGCCAGCTTAATATTGTAGTTCCAAATATAAGGATAGATATCATCTAGTTTATCCAAAGGATATACTACATCCGCATCACTCAGATTCAGTTCTTTTTGCTGAGTTGCATTTAATACAGTGGAATATTTACCATATAAGTTAAAGTTACGAGCTGCAGCCCACGATGCCGGGCAATCATCAAAAATTGCGACCTTTATATCATCCACCCCTCTCCGCTTGAAAGCATCCAATAATCCTGCCAAACGGGTAGGATCACCATGATCCAACTCATATTTACTATCTGTATCAGCCTTCGGCAAGCGTCCTCTACAATTGGCTGCCACATAGTCCAACCCACTGTATGCCATCTCCTCAACCAAATTATCCCACCACTCCTCGTTAGTAGCAGAAAAGTCTTTAGCCTCAAACAGCGGTTTGTTATAGAAAGTAGTTGAAGCCGTTCCACCATTGTAAGCATCGACTCCATTACGCAGGTTCTTTTGGAAAGAAAACAATGCTCCCATCACGAAATCATGATTTGGAATATCATCATTCTTTGGAGGATCAGGAGATACCGGTTTCTCACCAGAATCATCCGGCTTAAGAAGTGCCGATTCATCATTATCTGAGCAAGCTGTCAGAAATGACATCAACAATACATATATAAATAATATCTTCATCATCTCAGTTATAGCAGTTAAGTAGCTTTAAAAAAGCGGGTATACAAGGTATCCCTTGCATACCCGCTCAAACAATGTTTCAATATGTACCTGCCTATCAGTTGAGTTTTACATCTATCTTCTTAATATCTGTAAAGTTATACTTCTGATATGTATCGTTGCAACGTGCACCGATTCTCACCCAATAAGTCATACTATACTTGATTGCAATCTTTGAAGACAACTCAATAATGTCACCCTCCATGGCATTAGTTAACTTCAAAGGTGCTGGTGTATAGTTCCCATCACCTTCTGTACCGCAATACTGTGTACGTGAAATCCACATACATGCCTCTTTTACGTCAGGTGCAGTCAGTCCGGACTTTTCGTTACGTTTGAATTTGAACGAAGCTTTCAGATAGTTATCAGAAGTCAAATGAGGTTCATCAACCCATTCAAGTTCCAAATAAGGAGTTACAACAATGTTCACTTTTGTCGTACGGCCATTTTTCAATTCTACAGATTGCGTCTCCACATCCGGGAAGAAAGCGCCCTGCCAAGGAGTTACATCATAAGTACCTGCAAATAGCTTGTTATTGACAAAAGATCCATCTTGCTGCATATTCAGTTCCTGTGGAGTGACTACAATGGACTCGTCTCCTCCGGCATAACTTGTCTCCACGATGCGGATGGCCATACTGCCTTTTCCATTTGCAGTCTGGAATGGATTTCCATTTTGATCGGTCACTTGTCCTTCGATAGCTGCTTCAGGTGCATCATAGTTGTCCATTTCGCACGAAGTAAATATCAATACGAAAGCTGCTAACAATGTGCCAATAATATATCTTTTTGTTTTCATATTCTATCAACTATTTAGCGATTAATATTGATTGTTTTGTTCCAATAACGGATTGATTTTGCGCTCGCCATCAGGAATCTTATCATAGTAATTTTTCGTAGCAAAAGAAAGAGTGTTGTTGGCACGCTCGCATACACGGGTCTCATAGATGTACTTACCTATAGGATTACCTGTTGCTTCATCTACTTTTGCTCCCTTAGCAAACATAAACGGAGCCAACATTCTACGACGGTATTGATTAATCTGGTCATGGAAAGTAAACCAACGACGCAAATCCCAATAAATCTTATGCTCGAATGCCAATTCCTTATAACGTTCTACGCGAACTACACGCAATCCCTCGTTAGGAGCAAAAACAAATGAATGTGGTCCACTACCCCTAAGATTGGTAATAGGAGTATCGCTCAGTTCCTGGGTACCAGTCAGCAAAGTGGCACCGGCACGTTCTCGTACCTGATTGATGCACGTCATAGCATCTTGTAGCATGTCATTCCCACTGTATGAGGAAACGCCGTTCTGAGCCAATTCGATGGCAGCTTCAGCACGGTTCAACAATACCTCGGCATAACGAATATCAATCCAAGTCTGTGTACTGCGGTGCAACTGAGTTTCGGCAACGCTCCAGTTCAGATTCAACCATTTGGCACCATGGAATCCGGTCAGCGTACTGTTGCTTCCACCATTAGCCGGACCATCAATACCATTCTTGTTGAGTTTGGCACCTGTAGAACTAACGTATGGGGTCTGATTTCTGGAATTTTCCGTTGTCGTCATCACGTTTGCCTTAAACCAGGCTACATTGTTCCAAGCTGTCGTGGTCTGTCCGTCATCGGCAACAAATTTGGCAATTGGGGTAGAGGGGTCTACATTTTCCTTCAGCAAACCGGAACGTATATCAACGGTAATGCCTTTGTATGTGTTACCAGGCAATAACAATTGTCCTCTCAAACGTGGTTCTGCATTGGCAAACAGTTCTTTTTCATCATTGTAAACAATATAGTTTCCATTGTCATCTGTCGTTTTCAAATATCCTGTTGCCGGATCTATGGGCAGACCATCAAACAGTTCTACCCAATCCAAAGTCGTATTGTAACGGTCACCGTATGTCGTAGTCATACGGGGAGGACAATAAACGGCATCAAAACTATGTACATTGTTATTAATGTCATATTGACGAGTGAATATGGATTCATTGCTGTTGTCAGCATTCATAAAGACATTTCGGAAGTTGACTTCCTTATCACCATCCTTATTGTAAAGTCCATATTTGCCACTTTGCTCTACAATGACTGCAGCATCGTATGCCTGCTGGAAATAATTGTTAGCTTTAGAAGAAGGAATACCACATAATTGTACACCATCCACACTATAGTCAAACAAACCACCATAACGAGCTACCGAACCTGCATACAATGCAACACGTGATTTAAATGCTGCTGCCACATAACGGTTGGCACGGCTTGAAACGACAGCCGTTCCCATATTGGCAATGGCATAGTCCAAATCTTCAAGGATAAAATCGATGCACTCTTCATGGCTGCTACGTGCTACCCAAAGGTCAGAATCAGTATTTGTCATCTCTTGCGGTTCTGATACAATAGGTACACCTCCATAGCGTTTCACCATGGCAAAATAAGTGTAAGCACGAACGAAACGGGCTTCTGCTATCCATTCCTCTGCACCTTTGAGTTTTCCCACATAATCCGGTAAGTCTTTAATCAAGACATTGGCCTGACGAATCACTTTGTAACCTTCGCTCCAATACCCTTTCTGTGGGATATAAATACCGGTGTTATTACGATTCACTGTCTCACCTGTACTCAGCATGTCCCACTTGATACAGCCCCAGTGGTAGAAACCGTTCAGACCATCGTCCGACATGCAAAAATCTTCCATTGGCAGACGGGTATACAAGGCAGCCATATATGCAGTAATACCACCTTCATTATAAATATCTGAACCACTCATAATATTCTTAGGAGGTATATCCAAATCTTGACAACCTACCAACATGCCACCCAACGTAGCACACATCAATATTTTTTTCCAGTTTCTCATAATCAAATCTTTTAAAATGTTATACTACAACCAAAGTTATAAGATCTGTTCAACGGATACATGTATCCATACAAGTTAGCAGGCTTTTCAGGATCCACACCTTTCACTCCGGTAAAGGTCAATAAATTATAGCCATTCATATAGACTCTGAGTTTTTGTATACCTACCACACTCGTTAAAGATTTCGGGAAAGTATATCCAATCTCAGCAGATTTCAGACGGAGATAATCGCCTTTCTGGATTTGGAACCGTGAGTTGCTGTCTGCCGAAGTTCCTCCAAATGCATAGTAACCGGATATCCACTGGCATGATGGATCATACGGATCTTGCTTAGGATCTACCGGATGCCATCTGTCCAGGAAATAATCCAAGGCATTGCCATCCCACAAGAGCGGTGATGTCAACTGCTCACCGTAAGCGATATACGATTTGGCTGCGCCTTGGAATGTGAAACTTGCATCAATGCCTTTCCATCCACCGGCCAATGTAAGTCCAAAGTTCATCAACGGATAATTGCGTTTGTTCTGGAAGCTATCGAAACTGCCTGATGACAATGTAGTTGCAATAGGATGTTTATCCATGGCATCAATCGTTCCATCACCATTCCAGTCTTCATAAATATAGTCACCTGGTAATGTGGAGTTGCCGGCAAATATGCCTGAATTGGCTATCTGATCATAACTTGTATATCGGCCACCGTCACCATAACCAAACCAAATGTCGTTGTATCTGTTGATATTGCTCCGATTCTGCCAATTCTCAAATGAATTACCGGAAGGATTCTTCTCCAAATAACGGTTCATAGTACGTGTATAAGACATATTGGCTGTCACACTGTATGTGAAGTCCCCGACTTTATTATGATGCCGCAACTCCAACTCAAGACCTTTTGTCCGGTCACTATTCAAGTTTTCCTGCGGCAAGGAAGAACCGAAGTTACCCGGCACTGTTGAATTTCGAGATGCCAACAGACCTTCCCTGTCACGCTTGAATATTTCAAAAGTAAAGCCCAGCAATCCATTCCACATGTCAGCATCAATACCTAAGTTCAGTGTCTTTAGTGTATACCAGGTGATATTGGTATTGGCAACGGAACGGAAAGCCAATGAGTTGAGCACACTTCCTCCAAAGATATAGCCCTTGGAATAATTGTTGTACACACCACCCGAAGTATTAGGATAATCGTATCCCGAAATCCATTGGTAAGCGACAGCACTGTCATCACCCATTTCACCATACGAAGCACGCAATTTCAGGTTGTCCATAAATTCCCAGTTATCTTTGATAAAGCTTTCTTCTGAAATACGCCATCCTAAAGATGCACTTGGGAAGAATCCCCAACGATGATCTTTATGGAACTTGGATGACCCGTCATTACGGAAAGAAAATTCAGCAATGTACTTGCCTGCATAGTCATAGTTCAGACGACCCACCAAACCTCTCGTAGCATTATCATACAATCCACCGGCATTGGCTGTTCCTACCTGATTGGTAGCATCACCGGCAAACAGATAAGGCAATGGAATGGTAAAATTACGGTTGGCTGATATATTATCACCTTTACTATACGATTCCTCTAACAGCAATAAAGCGCCTACATGATGTTTTCCAAATGTATTGTCATAACTGATAGATGCTTGCCACAGACGTGTCCAGCCATTGCCATAGTAACGTGCCAAATTTGTCGGACTCAAACGGGTAGAATTAGCATAGGAGTCATTGGCCGCATTGTAAGTATATTCGTCATACGCCAGTTTCCACTCCTCATTGTCATTAATCGTATTGTCATAGCTGAAAAGTCCTTTGACTTTCAGTCCCTTCACCCATGGCAAAGCCCATTCAGCTTCAAATGTAGAAGAGAGAATCTTATTACGGTTCTTGCGATAACCGGATATGGCAGAGTCCATGGCTCCAACCGGATTCAAGATATCAGTAGAGGGTTTCGACAAATATGCAGGATTGTTGTTAGCATAGATCGTCTCATCAGGACGAGAACGCCACAAAAACTTGAAGATTTCCCATGTACCGGTATAAGGACGCTCACGTTCATCGATAGTAGCCCCGATCTTAGCCGATACTTTCAGCCCTTTAGCCACTTCAGTTGAGATATTGGCACGGAAATTATAACGGTTATAATCCAAAGAGTTGGCCTTCAAGAAACCTTTCTGATCCATGTAACCAAAATTCAAGAAGTAATTCACTCTATTAGTTCCACCACTAACTGAAATGTTATGTTGTTGTTGCGGAGCGCTTCCATCTATCACAGCATCATACCAATCGGTAGAAAAAGCTGTACCGTTCAGATAAGGTTCAAAAGCTGCATCATCATACGTCAAACGCGGATCTGTCAAGCTTCTCATCGATTTCTCATTATAGAGTGTCATACGTTCTACAGCTCCAACAGGCTTCAGGACTTCTGCCGGTGTTTGAAGACCATAGTACATACTATACTCTATTTTTGGTTTAGCTGCAGCATCGCCTTTCTTAGTAGTTACCAAAATAACTCCATTACCACCACGTACTCCATATACAGCAGCAGAAGCATCTTTCAACACAGATACGGATTCTATTTCGTTCGGATCAAGGCGCTCGAAATTGCCACGAGGTACACCATCCACCACAATCAGCGGGCTGCCACCATAACCACGGATATCAAAGTTGCCGTATCCAAATTCACCAGGTTCAGATGTGTTCTGCGTCACACGAACACCGGGGATTTTACCAGTCAACAGGTTCTTGGTATCCTGCGTCTTGGTCAGTTGCAATTCTTCATTCCCAATCTGAGAGATTGCACCCGTCAAAGTCGCCTTCTTCTGTGTACCATAACCTACAACCACCACTTCGTCTAACACCTTGCTGTCTTCCTTCAGTACCACATCGTACGTGGTAGCTGCGGTAATGGCTACCTTCTTCGTAGTATATCCGATGAAGGATACTTCCAATGTGCCTCGGGAAGGCACTGCCAACTTAAATTTACCATCAACGTCGGTTATCGTTCCGGCGTTTCCTCCTACCAACTTGACGTTGGCACCAATAATCGCTTCGCCACTTTCATCCTTCACCGTACCGGAAATGTTCTTGTTCTGGGCATAGACAGAAGTAACGAAAAAAAGCATCATGCAAAACCATGCGACGGCGTTCCGTATAGGAAAACCTTTTCTTTCATTAATAGTACTCATGTAAAATAGGATTGATTTGTTTTTTTTCTTTTATCATTCTCGTTGTTCTAACCTTTTCTGCCACATCTATGAGAGCTACAAAAGATCGATGATTGGTGTTTAACTGGTATTCCTCATATCTCATTGCAATATTAAAGTTATGTATTGTTTTATCGATGGCAAAGTAACGAATGCGATATTAATTTTTGGGAAATTATATTAGGAAACAACAATTAAAATATAATTAATTTGCTAAATTCTGAAAATTAATTGAGGATAACACGATAATTTGTGGGGTAGAATGCTATTGTGTGCGCACCACGCCTTATATAGTTAGCTGAAAACATAGTATGAACAGTTGTTATCTCCTAATGAAACAGTTGTTATCTATAGTTGAAACAGTTGTTCCATGCTCTATGCAACAGTCGTTCCATGCCTATTGTACACTTTCGATCTGCGGTGGTACGACAGTGATAACGGTGATTGTTGCAGCAAAATAAGTGCTTTTTTGATGAAAAAACAACGAT
>SAMEA3663297__coassemble_352_pt1 | contig 27415 bp, 21 predicted proteins | sample SAMEA3663297__metabat2_low_PE_003 | metagenome-assembled genome bin SAMEA3663297 (sample SAMEA3663297) | pig gut metagenome | biome: pig gut; feature: pig-associated habitat; material: faeces | place: China | collected 2013
TGGTCACCGCTTGCCGACAGCTGTCAGGCACTGGCCTCGGGACAGGTGGACCGCCTGCCTGTGAAGCGGCACAAGACGCAGGTGACCGAACGCTATTTCTACTATATATATGTACGTGCGGGGGCGTGTACCTATCTGCATAAGCGGCAGGGGGCGGACATCTGGCAGAATCTGTATGAGCTGCCGCTGCTGGAGAGCGACAGACCGCTGGCCGAGGAGGAGTTCCTGCAGTGGCCCCGCCTGCACGCGCTGTTCCCCGGCGGCTGTCTGCCCGAACTGCACAGGTGCTGTGCCCGCATGAAGCACGTGTTGTCCCATCAGATACTCTATGCCGACTTCTACGAGGTGCAGCTGCCCGAAGAGGCCGAACCCTTTGCCGGCTGCCTGAAGGTAAGACGTGAGGAGCTGGAACAGTATGCCATTCCGCGCCTGATAGAGGCTTTTCTGGAAAAATATGCATAAAAGTTGGGAGGAAGTTTGCAAGATGCGGATATTCTCGTTAATTTTGGCCTCAAAATATAAATCTGTGATGATATGTCGGTAAATAAAGTGATATTGATAGGCAATGTAGGTCAGGATCCGAAGATTACGTACTACGAGGGTGGCAACTGTGTGGCTCAGCTCTCGTTGGCTACTACGGAGAAGGGCTATACCTTGCAGAATGGTACGCAGATTCCCGATCGTACGGAGTGGCACAACCTGGTGTTCCGCGGCAAGCTGGGCGAGGTTGTGGACAAGTATGTGCACAAGGGTGACAAGCTTTATGCGGAAGGGAAGATACGCACCCGCTCATACGATGACCAGGCCGGCATCAAGCGGTATGTCACCGAAATCTTTGTGGATAACATGGAGATGCTGACCCCGCGTCAGGCTGCTTCGGTGCAGCCGTCTGCCACGCAGCAACCGACGAATCCCGTCGTCACCGATTCGTATTAATTGTTTCACTAAAACCCTACTCTTTGGACCCGGACGCTTATTTATGCCAGTTGGCAGATGTATTTAACGGTATAACCGTACAGACACCCTCTATTTCGGCCCTGATAGCCATTGTGCTGGCGGGCGGACTGCTGCTCGTATCGGGCTTTGCCTCCGCTGCCGAGATTGCCTTCTTTTCGCTCTCACCCTCCGACCTGAATACGGTGGCCGAGGGAAAACATCCTTCGGATGAACGGATTAGCAACCTGCTTGCGGATACGGAGCGGCTGCTGGCTACGATATTGATTACGAACAACTTTGTGAACGTGACCATCATCATGCTCTGCAACTTCTTCTTCATGCAGGTGTTCACGTTTGCCTCGCCGCTGGCCGAATTCCTGGTGCTGACGGTGATACTGACCTTTCTGCTGCTGCTCTTCGGCGAAATCATGCCGAAAATCTATTCGGCACAGAAGACGCTGGCGTTCTGCCGCATGGCGGCACCCGGCATCACCATGTTCCGTTCGCTCTTCTATCCGCTGGCCTCGCTGCTGGTGCAGTCTACTTCGTTCATCAACCGGCACGTGGTCCGGAAGAACCACAACATCTCGGTGGACGAGCTGTCGCACGCGCTGGAGCTGACGGACAAGGCGGAGATATCGGAGGAGAACAACCTGCTGGAGGGTATCATCCGGTTCGGCGGAGAGACGGCCAAGGAAATCATGACTTCACGTCTGGATGTGGTGGATTTGGACATCCGCACGCCCTATAAGGAGGTGCTGAAGTGCATTGTGGAGAATGCCTATTCGCGCATCCCGGTCTATGCCGACAACCGCGACAACATCAAGGGCGTGCTTTACATCAAGGACCTGCTGCCGCATCTGAACAAGGGTGACAACTTCCGCTGGCAGTCGCTGATACGCCCTGCCTACTTCGTGCCCGAGACGAAGATGATTGACGACCTGCTGCGCGACTTCCAGGCCAACAAGATACACATCGCCATCGTGGTAGATGAGTTCGGGGGTACCTCGGGCATCGTGACCATGGAGGATATCATCGAGGAGATTGTGGGCGAGATTCACGACGAGTACGATGACGAGGAGCGTACCTACACGGTGCTGAATGCCAACACGTGGGTGTTTGAGGCCAAGACGCAACTGACAGACTTCTACAAGATTACGAAGCTGGACGAGGAGACCTTTGACGAAGTGGCGGGCGATGCTGACACGCTGGCCGGCCTGCTGCTGGAGCTGAAGGGAGAGTTCCCGACACTCCATGAGAAGGTGACCTACGGACGCTATGAGTTTGAGGTGCTGGAGATGGACAACCGCCGCATCCTGAAGGTGAAGTTCACCATCGGGGAAACGGACGACAAGGAGGGGAAAGATGGCACTCTTCCTACAGCATAAGGAGCCCGGATGGTTGCTGGGAATCTGGAAGATGGAAGAGTCTCTGGACGAGGTACGCCATGCGCTGGACGATGAGCCGTTGTGGCAGCAGGCGCAGCGTGCGTTTGCATCGCCCCACCGCCGTCTGGAGTGGCTCTCGGTGCGTCTGCTGCTCTTCCGTCTCCTGGGCGAGCGCAAGGAGATAGCCTATCTCCCGTCGGGCAAGCCCTATCTGGCCGATGGCTCGGCACATATCAGCATCTCGCATACGAAGGGGTATGTGGCCCTACTGGTGGGCGATTCTCCGGTGAGCATCGACATCGAACACTATTCCCCACGGGTACATCGGGTGGCATCCCGCTTCCTGCGTGCAGACGAGCAGGTTACGCCCTATCAAGGTGACCTGACGTGGGGCCTGCTGCTGCACTGGTCGGCCAAGGAAGTGTTGTTCAAGAGTTTGGAGCAGGACGAGGTGGACCTGCAGCGGCATCTGCGGATAGAACGGTTTGACACGCAGGAGGCCGGCCTCTTCCGGGCGTACGAGTACCGTACCGAGGCAGGAGGCAGGGAGTATCTGATTCGTTACCGCCTCTTCCCCGACTTCGTGCTGACGTGGTGGGTTACATCCCCCGGTCCTTGGCCAGCGTGAAGACAAACTCCAGTCCGCCTCCCTGGTTGTTCTTGGCGGAGATGGTGCCGCCGTGGATGAGGACGGCATTCTTGACGATGGCCAGTCCCAGTCCGGTACCTCCCAACTTGCGCGACCTACCCTTGTCTACCCGATAGAACCGCTCGAACAGGCGGTTCAGGTGTTCGGGTGCCACGCCTACCCCTGTATCGGCAAAGCTGAAGTAGTAGAAACGCTCATCCTCGCGGAAGCAGCTGATGTGGATGTGGATGTGTGTGCCTGCGTAGGCAATGGCATTGTCCGTCAGGTTGCGGAAGATGGAGTAGAGCAGCGAGTAGTTGCCCCGCAACTGTATCTTGGGTCGCAACGAGTTGACCACCGTAATCTGTTTCTCCTCCAGCTCCAGCGCCACTTCGTTGATGATGTTGGCCACCAGCAGGCTGATGTCTACCCGCTCCATGTCTATCATGTTGGCCGCTTCGTCCATGCGGGTCAGCACGGAGATGTCGCGCAGCAGCCGGCTCAGGCGGTTGCTCTGGGCATAACACCGTTCGATGAAGGTCTGCAGCTTGTCGTGGGGCAGATTTTCGTTGCTGACGATGGTCTCCAGATAGCCCTGTATGCTGCTGACAGGCGTTTTCAGCTCGTGGGCGATGTTCTGTGTCAGTTGCCGTTTCAGCCGTATCTGTTCCTCCTCCTGGGTGATGTCGTTGATGGATATCTCGAAGCTGAAGTCCTGGAAGATGATGCACTCTACGATGAAGATGCGTCCGTTCTTGCTGATGTGTACGGACATGCGCTTCTCCTCGTTGTACATGGGGCGCTGCTGCGCCTTGTTGATGAAGTCGGTCAGCTTCTGGAACTCGCAGACAGAGAATATCTCCTCCGTAGTCTGCAGATTGGAGTCGGATATCAGGTTGCCGTATTGGGTGAAGAGGTTGTTGACCAGTATCTCCTTCTTCTCTTTGTTGAACACACCCAGTCCTTCGCGTGAGGTCTGCAGGTGGGTAATCAGCTTCTCGCGTTCGATGTAGAGAGCCTCCTTGGTCTCCCTCAACCGCTTGTATATCTGTATGATGTGTTGCGATATCTCCCCCAACTCGTTGTGCGGGAAGGCGGTCTGGATGTTCATGTCGATCGGCTCGTTCTTGTCGGCACGTTGGGCAAACTCGCGCAGGCGGCTGATAGCCGTCCCCAGCTTGGCGGTGAGCTTGTAGAAGATGAGGATGAGCAGTAGCGAGACGATGAGGGTGAACCAGATGTAGTGCGGGTCGGCGGCCAGTGTGTTGATGAGGTTGATGTCGTATGGCAGGGCCGAACGGATGATGTACGAGTTGTAGGCGGTGGCTGAGTAGAAGTAGGGCGTACCGGTGCTTTCGGAGGTGCGCCGCACATCGTATCCCTTTCCCGTCTGCAGTGCCATCTGCACCTCGGGTCGTTGCAGGTGGTTGCTCCATCGGGAGCGTTCGGTCTGCTGGCTGTCGAACAGCACGTTGCCCTGCAGGTCGAGCAGGGTGATGCGCAATGTCCCTCCGGCATGGTGGGTGGCGTGCTTGCGCAGCAGCTCTGTGTGCTGTGACTCGGGTGTCTCTTCCAGTTCCTGGTTCAGTTGCTCATTGTAGGTCTGCAGCTGCAGGTCGAGCAGCTGGATTTTGTACTCCTTCTCGCGCTGGTACTGATAGGCGATAAAGCAGGCGGCAAACACCAGGAAGAGTGAGATGACCGACAGGAAGAGCTTGCGGCTGAAGGTGAGCAGCGGGCGTCGCTCATTCGTTTTCGAAGCAGTATCCATATCCCAAACGTGTTACGATACATTTGCCATATTTGCCTATCTTCTTGCGGAGGCGGGTGATGTTCACGTCGATGGTGCGGTCCAGCACATAGACCTCGTCGCTCCATACCCGGCTCAGGATGTCTTCGCGCGAAAAGACCCGTCCCTGGTTCTGCAGCAAGAGTTGCAGGATTTCAAACTCCTTTTTCGTCAGAGGCACCTCTTCTTCGTCAATGCACACCTTCTTTTTGTCGGCATCCAGCACCAGCGTCTGGTAAGTGATGCGGGTGGGGGCCTGTGCTGGCTCGTTCGGACGCGAACGGCGCAATACCGCCTTTACGCGGGCGGCCACTTCGCGCAGCGAGAAAGGCTTGGCTATGTAGTCGTCTGCACCGAGGTTGAAGCCGGTCACCGTGTCGTTCTCCGTCTCCTTGGCGGTGATGAAGATGATGGGTATGTGTGCGGTCTTCGGATCTTTCTTCAGCAGGCTGGCCATCTTGAATCCGGAGATTTCTCCCATCATGACATCCAGCAACAGAAGGTCGTAACCGGCAATGTCCATCTGCAGCGCCTCTTCGGCGGAGTTGGCTGTATCTACTTCATATCCTTCGTTCTCCAGGTTGAACTTCAGGATTTCACACAAATCCTCTTCGTCGTCTACTGCTAATATTCGGTAATTGTTCATAGCTTTGTTTTTTTTCGTTGTTGTTCGTCGTCTTGACAGTGCAAAAATGAAGAATCGGTGTTACGGTATGATGAAACAGATGTTACAATCCTGTTGCACACCGGCGTTAGCCTTCATCCAGTATGCCTGCCCCTTGCCGCACGATGACGGCCTCACCGGTGGTACAATCGACGATGGTGGAACCCTCCGTACCGCCGATACCTCCGTCAATGACCAGGTCTACCGTCTCACCGAACTTCTCCTCAATCAGTTCGGGGTCGGTGCAATACTCTATCTCTTCCTCGTCGTTGCGAGGCAGCGTAGTGGTCATGAGGGGGGCGTCCAGCAGGCGGGCTATCTCTTGTATAATGGGATGGCCCGGCATACGGATGCCCACCTCCTTGCGGTTGCGGAATATCTTGGGCAGACGGGTCGTGCCGTTCAGCACGAAGGTGAAGGGACCCGGCAGGTTCCGTTTCATCAGCTTGAAGGTGGCGTTGTCCATCTTGGCATATTCGCTGATGCTGCTCAGGTCGTAGCAGATGATGGACAGGTTGTTCTTCTTCGGGTCGATGCCTTTCAGACGGCAGATACGCTCGATGGCCCGTTCCTTCAGGCCGTGACAGCCCAAGGCGTACATGGTATCGGTGGGGTATATCAGTATGCCTCCGTCGTTCAGCAAATCGATGACCCGTTGCAGGTCTGCCGGATGGTTGTTCTTTTCGTAGAGTTTCAGTAGCATGGCAGTATGATTGGATGGTTGGGTTATTTTTTCAGCTCTTTGTCCAGCTTCTTTATTTTCTTCCAGGCCTCCTTGAATGTGGGGCAGAGGGTAACCGCTTTCTCGTAATTCTTCATGGCGGCCTCCTTCATGCCGTGCCTTACACACTCGTCGCCCATCTGGATGTATTCGCGTGCGTAGCGCACCAGTGCCTTCTCTTTCTCCTGTGCAGCCTGTTTGAGTGCCCGGTTCTCTTCCTTCAGCCGGTTGATGATGTGCAGTTTCTTCCGTATGAACCGTTGGATGACAGGCTTCTCGATGTCATACCGGGAGTGTATGGCCTTGAAGAACTCGTTGAGGAACTGCTCAAAGTCTCCCCGGTCGAAGGCATGGACGGCAGCGATGTATTGTACGTCGGCCTGTGCCTGCTTCAAGGCGCGGTCGATGGCGGTGCGGTTGTTGAACTGCTCGGAGAAGCTGACAATCTCGGGACGGATGAAGATGTCGGCGCGGTTGATGGGCTTCTTCAGCTGGATGCCTTCCAGCGAAGTGCAGCGGCTCAGCGCCACGTACGTCTGCCCGCCGGCAAACACCCCTCCCGTGAAGTCGATGACCGCTCGACTGAAAGTCAGCCCCTGACTCTTGTGTACGGTGATGGCCCAGGCCAGACGGATGGGGAACTGCTTGAACACACCCAGTACCTCCTCCTCAATCTGGTGCTTCTCTTCGTTGTATGTATAGCGTATGTTGTGCCACGACTCCTGCTTGACATCGCACTCCTTGCCGTCGTCGGTCCGTACATACAGTGTCCCCTCCTCGGGGTCGAACCCACTTACCGTCCCGATGGTACCATTTACCCAGCGGTGGTCGAAATCGTTTCGGATGAAGATAATCTGTGCCCCAGGTTTCAGTTGCAGCTCCTTGGAGGTGGGCAGGCTGCTTTCGGGAAAGTCGCCCGTCACTTCTCCCAGAAAGGTGACAGGGTCGCCGGGCAGTTCGGCCAGCTTGCGCTCGTTGATGTAGTCAACGTTGTCGCGTCGGGTGGCCAAGGTGATGTACATATCGTCTTCCGAACGGGCAATGGAGGTGCCATACCGGGTGTTGAGCAGTTGCAGGTCGGTGGCTCCTGCAGTACCGTTCCGGATGTGGTCCAGCACATTGATAAAGCGTTGGTCAGTCTGCCGGTACACCTTCTGCAGTTCGATGGATACCAGGTCAATCTGCTGCAATACACGTGCCGAGAAGAAGTAGGGAGTAGGGTAGAAGCGGTTCAGTATTTCACGCTCATCCCCCTTGACGACCGGCTCCAGCTGGAATACATCGCCCACCAACAGCAGTTGTTTGCCGCCGAAGGGCTCGCGCAGGTTGTGTGAGTAGACACGCAGGATGCGGTCGATGGCATCAATGAGGTCGGCCCGTACCATGGAAATCTCGTCGATAATCACCAGCTCCAGCTCCTCCAGCAGCTTCCGGTGCGGCTTGGTGTATTTGAAGAACTCGTGGATGCGTCCCCGTTGCAGGCTCATGTTGGGGTCGTCGGGCAACATCAAGTGGAAAGGCAGCTTGAAGAAACTGTGCATCGTGCAGCCTCCGGCATTGATGGCCGCGATGCCGGTGGGAGCCAGCACGATGTGCTTCTTTTTCGTGTTCTTGCAGACATAGCGAAGGAAGGTGGACTTGCCTGTGCCGGCCTTCCCCGTCAGAAACAGTGACTGTCGGGTGTATTGTACAAGCTTCAAAGCGTCTTGAAACTCCTTGTTCTGACTATCGGGTACGAAATCCACAGGCTCCTCCTTTCAACGGTTAGGTGACGGGCAAATCAGTTTGAAGTGTTCCAAGGCACGGGCGATACCATCTTCGTCTACAGTGGCGGTCACATAGTCGGCCGACTCCTTTACCGCGTCTAAGGCGTTGCCCATGGCCACTCCAATGCCGGCATAGCGCAGCATGGGGATGTCATTGCCTCCGTCGCCGAAAGCCATGACCTCTTCGCGCTGCCAACCGAAGTGCTTCAGGATGGCATCAATTCCTTGTTGCTTGGTGGTTCCCTGTGCGGTGATGTCAACAAAGGCCGGATGCCAGCGCCCAATCTCACAATGGGGGATGGATGGCAGCAGTTCCTCCTCTTCCGAGGCGTTGATGAACGGGGTCAGCTGAAAAATCTCAGATCGTTGCAGAGCCTGGGTGGGTGTCTCGATGGGCAGTTCGTCCACTTTCAGGTGCTCATAGAAAATCTCCTTCACGATATGGCTGGGGTGGCATACACCGATGTCGTGTTCACCCACCACGATGCAGGCAATGTTCCGTCGGTCGCAGTAGTCCATGATGGTCTGTACCTCGGCGACAGGAATGGCGTGCGTATGGATTACTTCGCTGCCTACGAAGCAGTATGAGCCGTTCATGGTGACATAGCCGTCAATCAGCCCTCGCTCTTGCAGGGGATGGAGGTTGTTGATGATGACGGTAGGACGCCCGGTCGCAATAAACAGCCGCACACCGGCAGCTTTCGCTGCTTCCAGTGCTTGGATGGTAGAATGGGGAATCGTATGTGTCCGAAAGCTGACCAGCGTGCCATCGATGTCAAAAAACAGTGCTTTAATCATATTTCCAATCTCAAGTTCGTTGCAAATATATTCAAAAAAATGGTTGAACGGATGAAAATACGGGAAATTGATGCTGAGAATAGCATGAAACCGCTATATTTGCATCTGTTATTATAAAAAGAATCTACGATGAGAAAACATTCATTCAAAGAATGGCTGATAGCCGTTCGCCCTTGGTCATTTCCGGCATCGGCCATGCCGGTGATTGTTACGTTGGGCTATCTGTTTTGGAGCGGGGCCGATGTGAATTGGACCAATGGCATTTGGGCACTGCTGAATATCATAGTGTTTCATGCGACAGGAAATACTTGGAGTGACTATTTTGATTATCGCACCGGGGTGGATGCAGCTGATACCTTCGGCGTACATACCCTCACGGATGGACAATTCACTCCGAGGGAGATTTACAGATTGGCGCTGGGTCTGTTGGTGGTAGCCATGGCCGGTGGTCTGGGCCTGCTTTGGCGCAGCGGCTGGCCGCTGCTCTATATAGGCTTGTTGGGGGCTTTTTTTACTGTAGCCTATCCCTCGCTGAAGTATCGTGCCTGGGGCGATGCCGTCATCTTCATCACGTATGCCATCTTGCCTACGTTGGGCACCTCCTACGTGGCTGTGGGCTATTGGGAATGGAATGTGCTGTGGATAGCACTGCCCGTAGGCCTTATCACGGTGGCCATCCTGCATGCCAACAATACACGTGATATCCAGACCGACCGGCGGGCTCACATCCGCACCCTGGCCATGCTGTTGGGTGGACGTACCTCCATCCTTCTCTACTGCTTCGAGATACTTTTCCCCTTCTTGTGGGTGCCTGTATGTGCGCTTACCGGTCTTTTCCCATGGTGGAGTGTATTGATACTGCCGGCTTTGCTGCCTGCTATAGGCAATGTCCGCATGGCGCAGCGGTTTGAGATGGAGTCGGCAGCCGGCATTGCCCGTCTGGACGAGCAGACAGCCAAGTTGCAGATGCTTTTCAGCCTTTTGTTTGCATTGTCGTTCCTGCTTGCTGCTTGTGTCTCATGAAAAAGTTGTTCGCGTCGTTGTGTTTGGCGTTGCTGTTGTGGAGTCTCATGTTCTCCCCTTGGACAGCACCGCTGTTCCCCTTCTGGTGGATGATGACCGGCTCGGCCCTGCTGTTGTGTATCCTCTCTTCCTGTTTCAGTCCGGGCTGGTGGAAGGAGGTACGCTTGCATGGGAGTGATGTGGCCTTAGGTGTCGGCATTGCCGTGGCGTTGTGGGGAATCTTCTGGCTGGGCGATAAAATGGCTGCCTGGCTGTTTCACTTTGCCCGTCCGCAGGTGGATGCCATTTATGGCATGAAGGAGGGCGAGTCACCATGGCTCCTTTCAGGATTGATGCTTTTCCTCATAGGTCCGGCTGAAGAGATATTCTGGCGAGGCTATGTGCAACGCACATTCACTCGTCTGTGGTCGCCCAATGCTGCCTGGCTGGTAACAGCCCTTGTCTATGCGTTGGTTCATGCCGGTTCGTGCAACTTTATGCTGACCATGGCAGCACTTGTGGCTGGTGCCGTGTGGGGTACGCTGTATCGCTTCTATCCATCCCGGCTGGGTGCCATTATCCTGTCCCATGCCTTGTGGGACGTAGCGGTATTTGTACTTTTCCCTATTTGATAATCCTTCTGTATCCCACCTTCCTCAGGGGTCAAAAGGTGGAATAATTGGTGCCAATGAGAGGAGTATTTGTCGGAACCTGAACGAATCGACAGATATTCCTCCTATTCCAACAATTCATAATCCTCTCCGGATGCTTGAAATGACTATTTTTGTGCCGTAAATTTGTATCATGAAGGCACGGAGGAAAAACATCGATCAGTGCCTGAAAATCTAATCTAATCAATTTTAAGGATGTCTAACAAGATGAACAATGCGCGTGCCTTGCTACTTCTCCTATGGGTGGCAGTGACATCAATCGGTGTTTCGGCACAGAATGTAACCGTAAGGGGTACTGTGACAGACAAAACGGGAGAGACCGTGATAGGTGCTTCCGTAGTGGAAAAAGGGAATACAGGTAACGGAACCATTACCGACATTGACGGTAACTACACGCTGACCTTGCCCGCCAATGCTTCAATCGTCTTTTCCTTTGTGGGGTATAAGACGCATGAAGAACCCGTCAAGGGACAACAAACCATCAATGTGGTGATGGAGGATGACTCACAAGCCTTGGAAGAGGTGGTTGTAATCGGTTATGGTACGGTACAGAAGAAGGATTTGACCGGTTCGGTATCATCCGTCAGTGCCAAACAGCTGGAGTCTATACCTGTATCGAATGCATCGGAAGCCTTGCAGGGAAAAATGGCAGGTGTGCAGATTACCACTACAGAAGGATCTCCTGATGCCGATGTGAAAATCCGCGTTCGTGGCGGTGGCTCGCTCTCGCAGGACAACTCTCCGCTTTATATTGTCGACGGCTTCCCCGTAGCCAGCATCAGTGACATCGCTCCTACTGACATCCAGTCGGTGGATGTGTTGAAGGATGCTTCTTCTACTGCCATCTATGGTGCCCGTGGTGCCAATGGCGTCATTATCATCACTACCAAGTCGGGCGCTGAAGGCAAGACGCAGGTCAATTTCGGAGTAACCTATGGTATACGTAAGGCTGCCAAACAGGTTGGAGTGCTCGATGCGTATAACTATGCACTCTATCAGTATGAACTGGACCAGACGGGTACTTCGTATGGCGCATACAAGGATTTGGAAATCTGGAAATCGGTGGAAGGTAACAACTGGCAGGACGAACTCTTCGGCCGTACAGGCAACCAGCAGCAGTACAACGTCAGCGTGAGCGGTGGTAGCAAGACCACTAAGTTCAATATCAGTTATACCCGGAACGATGAGAAGAGCATCATGTATGGGTCGGGTTACTCGAAGAACAATATCAATGCCAAGCTGAATACCGAAATCAATCAGTGGCTCACACTCGATTTCAATGCCCGCCTGACGCAGCAGAAGATTAATGGTCTGAGCGGAGGTGCTGACAATGAGAGCAGCAAGGCCTATTCGCTGGTGGCCAGAGCTATTACCCACTCGCCAATCAAAGCATTGAACGAAGACTCGGAGGATGACGAAAACAGTACCAATGCCCGCTATAATCCATTGGAACGTGTCGAGTCTACCTACAAGCAGCAACGCCGTTTCCGTCAGGACTACAACGTAGGTGTCAATTGGGAGCCGTTCAAGGGATGGAAGTTCCGCAGCGAATTTGGTTATGGCTGGAAGTTTGACGATACCGATCAGGTGTGGGGCTATAAGGCAACGGCCAATTCCAAGTTTGGCCACGGAGGTCTGCCGCAAGCCTATCTGACCAATGTGGACAACAAGAACTGGCGAAATGCCAACACCCTGACATACGATAACAAAAAGATGTTCGGTGGTCGCGACCGTCTGAACGTCATGGTAGGTCATGAGGTCTCTTCGTCGCAGGATACCAAAAAATATGTCACTGCGGTAGATTTCAGCAAGGATGCTACCACAACCGAAATTCTGGCCGCTTTGGGTAACGGTACGGCATTGCCTACCAGCACCTATATCGGCATCAAGGACAATTTGCTCTCTTTCTTCGGCCGTGCCAACTATACGCTGATGGATAAGTATCTCTTTACCTTCACCATGCGTGCCGATGGTTCCAGCAAGTTTGCTTCGGGCAACCAGTGGGGCTATTTCCCTTCGGCAGCTGTGGCATGGCGCGTGTTTGACGAGTCGTTCATGGAGAGTACACGCGAGTGGCTTTCCAACCTGAAGCTACGTGTCAGCTACGGTACGGCAGGTAACAACCGTATCCCCAGCGGCTCTATGTACACAACCTATTCTGTGGCCGAGACGACCGATAAGGGTATCTATTTCAACGACAATCTGGCCGTTGTGCTGAAGCATGGCAGCTATCTCTCCAACCCTTCTTTGAAGTGGGAAACCACAATCTCGCGTAACTTAGGTATCGACTTCGGTTTCTTCAACAACCGCTTGTCGGGAGCGTTGGACTTTTACTGGAATACCACCAAGGATCTGTTGATGAAGACTACCATCGCCTCCAGCTCAGGATATTCTTTCCAATATCAGAACATGGGTCAGACTTCTAACAAGGGTGTGGAACTGCAGCTGGATGCCGTGCTGGTGGACAACAAGGATTTCAGCCTGAACTTCAACTTCAACATCTCCTATAATCAAGGTAAGATTGACAAACTGGCCGGTAGCAAGTTCTGGCAGAGCAGTAGTTGGGCAGGTACAGCCATCGCCGGTATCGAGGACTTCCTGCTAGAAGAGGGTGGCCGTCTGGGCGAAGTCTATGGTTATGAGACCGATGGCTTCTATACAGCTGACGAGTTCGTGTTTGACGAGGTCAAAGGTACCTATGCCTTGAAAGAGGGAATACCTGATTGTGGCGGTTTGATTGGTAAAATTGCTCCGGGTAGTATCAAGCTGAAGGCAGACGAAAACGGTGAGTTCAAGAAGGTGCGTCTGGGCAATACCGTTCCGAAGGTTTCTGGTGGTTTCGGACTGAACGGCCGTTGGAAGAACTTCGACTTCAATGCCTTCTTCAACTATTCTTTGGGCAACAAGATTGTGAATGCCACCAAGTTGGGCTCCAGCTTCTATAGTGGCTCATCCAAGAATTGGAATTTGAATGACAACTTCGAGCTGGCCAAACGCTATTCGTGGATTGATCCTACTAACGGTGTGAATCTGCTCAGCAGTGCCTCTATCAAGGAGCATGGAGCTGCGTGGACCGTGAATCGTCTGAATGAAGTCAATGCCAATGCCGGCATTTGGAATCCTGCCGGAGCCACTACGATGCCTTTGGTGGACTGGGCAGTAGAGGATGGCTCTTTCCTGCGGGTAAACAATGTGACTGTGGGATACACTGTCCCCAAGGCATTGCTCAGCAAAATGAACATTCAGAACGTACGTTTCTATCTGACAGGGTATAACCTGTATTGCTTTACCAAGTACAAAGGAACAGACCCCGAAGTGGACTGCTGTACGAGCACACCGATGACTCCGGGTATCGACTATGCCGCTTATCCCAAGAGCCGTTCGTTTGTGGCCGGTATCAATGTTACTTTCTAACCCCATCATAATATATGCAACAATGAAAACGAGCATCAAATATATCACCGTTTTAGGAATAAGTGCCATGACGTTGGCTTCCTGTTCCGACTTCCTGAATCAGACTTCGCCTTCTGAAATGACGGGCGAGGCTGTATTCAACTCACTTACTTACACCCAACAAGCCCTTAACAAAGTTTATGCCGGCCTGACCAAGGACGAGACTTATGCACAGGTGGTGCCTTTACTGCTTGGATTGAACTCGGACATTGAATTGGTTGATGGCCTAGGTGAGTCGGGTGTCAATAGCAATAACGAACGTGGAGTCTGCAACTATGTGCCTCAGTTGAACTGGAGCAAGATTGACCGCAACTGGACGGGCATGTACGAAGCCATAGAGAATGCCAATATCGTTATCGAAGGTATTGAAAGCAGTTCGCTTGTAGCCAATGATGAAAGTTCGGCCAAGAAGATGCAAGCATTCAAGGGAGAAGCACTGACGTTGCGTGCCATGCTCTATCTTGACTTGATTCGGGTCTATGGCGATGTACCGATGAAATTTGAGACCACCCGTTCGGACGGATCCAATATCTATCTGGCCAAGAGCGATCGTGATGAAATCTTTGAACGTCTTATCAGCGATTTGGAAGAGGCTGTCACTTGTCTGCCTTGGGCGGGTGAATCGGGTTATACCACAGAACGTATTACCAAAGGGTTTGCGCATGGCCTGTTGGCACGCATTGCCATGACGTATGCAGGCTATTCAATCCGCGAGAAGAATAAGAGTGGTTATGAGACGTTAGCAGGCAGTGATGCCACCTATCCCACGCAACGTCCTTCTGCAGACAAACGCCGCCAACTCTATGAATTGGCCGTGAAGCATCTGGATATCTTGATTGCCAGTGGAGTGCATCGCCTGAATCCCTCTTATGAGGATGAGTGGTACCTCATCAATCAGCTGACGTTGGACCAGACTTATCAGGAGAACCTTTATGAGGTAGCTCATGGCGTCAGCTTCTCAGGTGAGTTGGGCTATACGGTCGGTGTGCGCATCAATGGAAAGACTACTTACTATGGTGCCAAAGGCAACTCTTCGGGTAAGATGAAGTTGACTGCCGCATTCTTCTGGAGCTTTGACAAGAATGACCTCCGTCGTGACCTGAACTTTGCCAACTTTGAAATCAAGGAGGGCGAGAATGGTAATACGGTTGAGAATATGGCCAGCAATTCTCCCTTCGGCCTCTATGTGGCTAAGTGGGACGTGCGCAAGATGACGGACAAGTGGTTGGCTGCAGCACGTGCTTCGGCTGACAAGGTGGCCACCGGCATCAACAATGTGCTGATGCGTTATTCTGATGTGCTGTTGCTCTATGCCGAAGCCTTGAACGAACTGAATGGAGCTGATGCTGTAGGACCTACTTGTGGCTTGAGTGCCCGCGAAGCACTCCGACAGGTGCGTGCACGTGCATTTGATGCTTCGCACAAGGCTGAGGTCAACCAATATGTGAATGCCTTGGGCAGTGGCGAAGCTTTCTTCCAGGCATTGGTGGATGAACGGGCTTGGGAATTGGCCGGTGAGTGCGTACGTAAGTGGGACTTGATACGCTGGGGACTCCTTTCTGACAAGATAGAGGAGTCAAAGGCCGCCTATCTGCAGTTGATAGCCGAGGCTCCGCAGAAACTCTATTATAAGATGAAGACCGATGTGCCGGGAGAGATAGATCCTGCCAGCATCTGCTGGTACGAAGAGCCTGCCGTGACCGATGGATATAAGAGTGTGGATTTCTGGGGAAAAGAAGATCCGGTGAGCGGAAAGAACGTCAACAACAATCTGCCCTTTATCAGCATTGGTCTGAACAATAAGGTGAAGAATCGTCACGTCTTCCCCTTGGGAACAACGACGATATCAAACTCTAACGGTACGTTGCAAAACTCTTACGATTTTTAATACAGCGAACAGGGCCGGCCGATATGTGCCTGCCATAAATCAAGATAGGTATGAATAAAATACAATATATTGCCTTGTCGGGAGCGGCATTGCTCCTGACGGCTTTCGCCGCCACTTCGTGTGACGATGCTAATGACTGGAGTACAGATGCCTCTTATGACCGTCTCTTCAGTTCTCCCAAAATCAGTGTCTCTGCCAATGCGCTGGATGCAGAAGTAACCTTCACAACGGTGCCTAATACTGAGTATTACGTCATTGAGGTCAGTAAAGATTCGCTTCACGATGCAATCTCCATGGGTAGCACTGCCTCATCCATTCTCTATGGGGAAGACAAGAGTATAATCAAGTCGCCTTTCACTATTGACGGACTGGATAGTGACAGCAAATACTTCTTGCGTATCAAGTCGTATGCGGCAGGCAAATCAGAATCTCTTTGGGGATATCTGACGGACAAGAGTTTCAAGACCCGTACAGAACAGATTATCAACTATTATATGCCTGCCGCTGAAAAGATTACGTTGGGTTGGCCGGCTGGCGCTGTTGTGGATAAAGTGGAAATTTGGGATGCTACCGGAGCAGTGGTACAAGCGGTGATGCTGACTGCTGACCAGATTGCCGAAGGCCGTGTAGTGGTAGAGGGTCTGACGCAGCTGACGGATTATACCGCTGTGCTCTACAAGGGTGACGTGAAGCGTGGTATGATTGGCTTTACCACACCGGCTAAGGTGCCCGATGCTGATGTGGTGAAATACCTCGCCGAGGGTGACTCCATTAACAATACATTGTTTGAAGAAGTTGCAGCAGCCGGACATGCCAGTTTGACCCTTGCTTTGCCAGTAGGTAGTGAGTACTACAATATCAATACGCTGAATATTCCCGATGGACTGTCAGTCACATTCTTCGGATTGAGTGGAGGTGTGCAGCCCCGTTTGGGTGTCAAGAGCATCAATGTGGCCGGTCAGCACGACTACATCCGGTTTGAGAACATAGAAGTCTACAAGGGTCAGGATGAAGAGGGCAATGTCACCACGTTAGACTATTTATTCAACCAATCGGAGGCATGTGAAGTGGGTGAGCTGGCGTTCAGCAACTGTTTCATTCATGGCCTGAAGAATACACCGGTTCGTCTACAAGGTAGTGCTGAGAAAACCATCCGACAGCTTACTTTCTCCAACTCTCTGCTCTATGGTGCCGAAAGCCGTAGTTACAGTTTGGTTCATGTGGATGCAAGCAGCGGTAAAGGAAAAATTGAAAACATCCTCTTCAGCCGGTCCACAGTGGTCTATACCGGTAAGTGTTTCGTTTATAGCAAGAATACCGATTTTACCTCTCTTATACTTACCGATTGTACCTTCAGTAAGATGATGGGTAGCGGTGACTATCTGTTGGATTGTGCCAGCACTAAGTACGGTCCATCCGAAGGAGTCAAGATGACGAATTGTATTTTCGGTAGTACCAGTGATGCGGCCAAGGGCATCCGTTCGTCTGCTTCGGTTGATGTCACTAATTGCTATCAGACTGCCGACTTCAAATTGACGGGTAATCTTTTTGACGGCTTGACGGATTACGAAGGTGGTGAAACTGCCCTCTTCAAGGATCCGGCCAACCGCGACTTCACCATCATCGATGGTGGCTTTGCCGGTAAACAGAGCTGTGGTGATCCTCGCTGGTATATGGAGTAATCCATCTTCAGAACTGGTTTAATATGATACTGTGCGCTCTCTGGAAGGAATCTCAGTCTTTTCAGAGAGCGCTTTGTATCTGAACGTTATACATGAAAAAAAAGGAGATAAACACCTGTGACCGGTATTTACCTCCTATTCGATCGGAGCCGCTAGCCAGACTTGAACTGGCGACCTACGCGTTACGAATGCGTTGCTCTACCAACTGAGCTATAGCGGCGTTGCTCTTGGTTTACGGGGTGCAAAGGTACATCTTTATTTGAATCTGCAAAAGGATTTGGCAATTTTTTTTAGGATTATGAAAATAATATCTTACCTTTGTCGCCGATAACAAATAGCGAAACAAAGCCTTGCAACTGCAGGTTTTTAATGAAATATCAGTTAACTCAAGTTTCGCAAGTCTGTCAACTTGCTGTCAGTGGACATCTTGTCTATCCATACTTTGGAATACTGGCAACATGTAAAGGATATGCGAAACTTAAATCAATGAATATGCGTAAATTTATTGCTTTATTATTTTTGACTTTCACTTTTGCAGGGATGGTTTTTGCCCAGCAGATGTCAGATGACCAAGTGGTTCAATATGTGAAGAGTGCCCAGAAGATGGGGAAGAGCCAAAAGGAAATCACTGCAGAACTGATGCGTAGGGGAGTAACGAAAGAGCAAGTGATAAGGATTAAAGAAAAATATGAATCTTCGCAAACTGAAACCTCGCAGGAAAGCAGTGAATCTACCTTGCGTATGCGACAGCGGAAGGAAGATTATCAGGAAGGTCAGTTCAACTCAAAAAAATACCGGGATTATATAATAGAGAGAGAACCAAGTACCTTGGAAATGATGTTGGCAGAGAGTGAGGAGGATTCATTACTGGTAGCCAGAAAGGATTTGGATAATGCTTTGACTCCTAAAGTTGATCCTACGTCACAAATCTTTGGGCACAATATCTTTACAAGCGAAAATTTGACCTTTGAACCCAATATCAATGTGGCTACTCCTGCCAATTACCGTTTGGGTCCGGGTGATGAGGTAATCATAGATGTTTGGGGGGCTTCAGAAACTACAATCCGCCAGACTATTTCGCCGGAGGGAAGCATCTTAGTAAGCAGTTTGGGACCGGTTTATCTTTCTGGAAAGACCGTGACAGAGGCCAATAACTATCTGAAACAGGAGTTTGCACGTATCTATTCGGGTGTGACAGGTGATGCACCTTCTACGCAGGTGAAGTTGACATTGGGCGAGATACGTACTATTCAAGTCAATGTGATGGGGGAAGTGCTGGTGCCTGGTACCTATAGCCTTTCGTCTTTTGCTTCGGTGTTCCACGCTCTTTATCGTGCCGGAGGGGTTAATGACATTGGTAGTTTGCGAAGCATTAAGGTGGTACGCAACGGGAATGTTGTGGCCGATTTGGATGTGTATGATTTCTTGATGAAGGGTCGGATGAAAGATGAAGTACGCCTGCAAGACGATGATGTGGTGTTGGTTGAACCTTATCAATCGTTGGTTCAGATTTTAGGGAAAGTGAAGCGTCCGATGTATTATGAATTGAAACAGAATGAAACTGTAGCCTCTTTGTTGAAATATGCCGGTGGATTTACGGGTGATGCTTACAAGAAAGCCATCCGTGTAATTCGGAAAAGTGGACGTGAACATCAGATTTTTAATTTGGATGAGATGGATTTTTCTGTATTCAGACTCGAAGATGCAGATGTGTTGTCGGTAGACTCTGTATTGCAACGTTTTGAAAATCGCGTAGAGATACGAGGAGCCGTTTATCGGGAAGGGTTGTATCAGTTGAATGGTACTGTCAATACAGTGAAGCAGTTGATTCAAAAAGCAGAAGGATTACGCGGAGATGCATTTCTGAATCGGGCCGTTCTGGACCGGGAACGTGAGGACTTTACGCATGAAATCATTCAGGTGGATGTTAGAGGACTGTTGAATGGGACGACTGCAGACATCCCTTTGCAGCGTAATGATGTGCTTTATATTCCAAGTATACATGACTTGAAAGAAGAACAGACGCTGACTATTCATGGTGAAGTGGCCAACCCAGGAACCTATTTCTTTTCAGAAAATATGACTGTTGAGGACTTGATTGTGCAGGCGGGAGGTCTTTTGGAGTCGGCTGCTACGGCAAAAGTAGAGGTGGCCCGTCGAGTCAAGAATCCCCAAAGTACGAATTTTTCTACTACCGTCGGCGAAAGTTTTTCGCTTGACTTGAATGATGGACTGACATTGGGTGAAGTGGGCAGAGACTTTCATCTGCAGCCTTTCGATGAAGTGTATATCCGTAAATCTCCGGCTTATCATCGTCAGCAGAATGTAACGGTGGGTGGTGAAGTGTTGTTTAGTGGCAGTTACGCTTTATCCAAAAAGAATGAACGTTTAAGCGATCTGATAAACAAGGCGGGAGGGGTGACTCCTGATGCTTATGTGAAGGGAGCACGCTTGATTCGTCAGATGACTGAGGAAGAGATACGACGTAAGGAAGATGCTATACGTATGGCACAACAGGGAGCCGGTGATTCCATCTCAATCAAAAAACTGGATACCTCAGATACCTATTCTGTGGGTATCAGTCTGGAGAAGGCATTGCAGAGTCCTGGTTCCGACTATGACATGGTGTTGCGTGAGGGGGATATACTTTATGTGCCTGAATATGTAAGTACAGTGAAAATCAACGGTGCTGTGATGTATCCGAATACCGTATTGTATAAGAAAGGTGAAGATTTACGCTATTACATCAATCAGGCCGGTGGATTTGGTAATGATGCCAAGAGACGTAAGGCGTATGTAGTTTATATGAATGGAACGGTATCAAGATTGAGGTCTGGTAACAATAAAGCTATTGAACCGGGTTGTGAAATTATTGTGCCGAGTAAGGATTCCAAGAAGAAGATGACTCCCGGTGAGATTATTGGAATGGGAACCTCTGCCGCCTCATTGGCTACTATGATTGCTACGTTGGTCAATTTGTTTAAATAAAGAAGAGGGGTTTATGTATACGGTCATCAAACGTATGGAGGTTTCAGCCTCCCACAGTTTGTCTCTATCTTATCGTAGCAAGTGCGAAAATCTGCATGGGCATAACTGGATTATCACCGTCTATTGCCGCGCAAAAGAACTGAATGCGGATGGTATGGTGGTGGATTTCAGTCATATCAAGCAGGAGGTAAAAGGACGGTTGGATCATCGTAATCTCAATGAAGTGCTTCCATTTAATCCTACTGCAGAAAATATAGCCCGTTGGATTTGCGAGCGTATTCCTGAATGCTTTAAGGTGGAAGTACGTGAATCCGAGTCGAACACCGCTATCTATGAGAAAGATTAACGAGATATTCTATAGCCTTCAGGGAGAGGGGTTCCATACAGGTATACCGGCTGTTTTCATCCGTTTTTCCGGATGCAATCTGAAATGTCCGTTCTGTGATACCCGTCATGAAGAGGGAGTGATGATGTCGGATGATGAGATAATGGTTGAGGTACTGCGCTATCCGGCAACGATGGTGATTCTGACGGGAGGAGAACCCTCTCTGTGGGTAGATGCTGGTTTGGTAGAGCGTTTGCATGAGGCCGGACGTTTTGTCTGTATTGAGACGAATGGAACGCATGTACTGCCGGAGAACATCGATTGGGTGACCTGCTCACCTAAGCAAGGAGGAACGCTGAGGCTGCGTAGGATGGATGAGATTAAAGTGGTGTATGAGGGCCAGGATATTGCTCCTTATGAGAATTTGCCTGCCCGACATTTTTTCCTCCAGCCCTGTTCGGGAGTCAATATCGAAGCTACAGTTGCTTGCGTCATGCAGCATCCCCGGTGGCGGTTGAGCTTGCAGACACATAAGTTGATTGGTATTGCCTGATGGAAACCAACATTAGAGGAGATGATAAAAAAGAGAGGGTACGAAAGCATTCGTATCCTCTCTGAGTCTATTAAGTCAACACACTGGCTTATTTCACATCAATCACCTTCTTTGCCTTTTCCTTTTCTTGAGCAGTGAACTTAGGCAAGTTGATGTTCAGTACTCCGTTCTCTACGTTGGCTGAGATTTTCTCTTTGTCCACATCGTCTGGCAGAATCATGGTCTGTTGGAACTTTGTGTACGAGAACTCACGGCGCAGGTAACGTCCTTCTGATTTAGCCTCTTTGTTCTCCTCCTTGTGCTCGCTTTTCTTTTCCATAGCAATGACCAGATTGTTCTCTTCGTCGATGTGAACGTTAAAGTCCTCTTTGGTCATACCCGGAGCAGCAAGTTCCACCTTGTACTCTTTTCCTGTTTCAAATACGTTGATGGCGGGAGCCGTAGCATTGGCTTTTTCCATCCATTCGTTGTCAAAGAAATCATTAAAAATACTTGGTAACCAATTCTGGTTTCTTCTAACTGGCATCATAGTTCTAATCTCCTATTGTTTAAGTTATACATGTTAGTTTTTGTTTCGGACTGCGTTTCAAGGGCTTCCCGGCTTGTTGGCCTGTCGGCTCTTGAACCGCTGTTCGCTAACTGTATTGCAAACTCGGTGCCAATTGGTATGGTATGATTATTTTGACAAAATGTCAGCAAGTTGTAGACAAATCGTCTTATTTGCTGACAAAATGGTTTTGTAACTCGATATTTATAGAGGAATGTATTCTACGAAAGCCTCCATGGCTTCATAGGATGCCAGTCCCAAGCTATCGTACAACGAGGCTGTTGCTCTGTTTCGGTCTTCGCTTCGTTGCCAGAAGAGTCGTTCGTCATTACCCAGGAAGGGAGCACTTTCCATCTGACTTTGGTGCTTTAGGATAGAGTTTCGTTTGGCCCGAAGCTCTTCTGGACTGATAGGTACTGCCATTTCGATATTCTCTATTTCCCACTCGGCCCAAGCACCGCGGTACATCCAGATGCGACAATCCTTCAGCCATTCTGCCTCCGCTTCCTTCTCCAGATCAATGGCTGCAAATACGGCATCCGTGCAGACGCGGTGTGTACCGTGCGGATCGGCCAAGTCGCCTGCCACAAAAATCTGATGAGGCTTCACCTCCTGCAACAGATGACGTACAATTTCAACGTCTACCTCGCTGATGGGGTTCTTCTGGATTTTCCCTGTTTCATAGAAGGGCAGGTCCAGGAAGTGGCAATGATCCAGTGGGATGTTATTGTAGGTGCAGGCGGTACGGGCCTCGCCACGTCTGATCAGCCCTTTGATGGTCAGGATGTCGCGGGTGTCCATATCGCCGTCCTTCTTGTTGCGTAGGTAGTTGCGTATTTCGGTGTATTTTTCTCTGATGATTTGGTCGGCATTGTCATTGAACAGTTGGTTGAATCCGTTGATGAAGTGCAGGAAACGGATGACCTCTTCATCGCCTACGGCGATATTGCCACTGGTTTCATAGGCTACGTGTACATCGTGCTTCTGCTCTACCAACCGGCGGATGGTACCGCCCATGGAGATGACATCGTCATCCGGATGGGGCGAGAATACCATAATACGCTTCGGATAGGGTTTGGCTCGTTCCGGACGATAGGTGTCATCGGCATTCGGCTTGCCGCCCGGCCATCCTGTAATGGTATGTTGTAGGTCGTTGAATATCTTGATGTTCACGTTGTAGGCCGAGCCGTACAGTGCCAGCAATTCACTCAGCCCGTTTTCGTTGTAGTCCTTGTTGGTCAGTTTCAGAATGGGTTTTTTAGTCAGCTGACAGAGCCAGACGATGGCACTTCGTATCAGTTTGTCGTTCCATTCGCAGGACGTAACCAGCCAGGGGCGTTGGATGCGGGTCAGATTGGCAGCGGCCGACAGGTCGGTCACGATGCGGGCATTGTTGTGTGTCTGCAGGTACGAGGCCGGTATGGTGTCAGTAATGGCTCCCTCTACACACTCTTTCACCATGTGTGCCTTCTCCTCACCCCAAGCTGTGAGGTATATTTTCTTGGCATTCAGTATGGTAGAGACGCCCATGGTGATGGAACTGATAGGGGTGCTTTCGATGCTGCCGAAGGTCTTGGAGGCTTCGTTGCGTGAATCGTTGTCCAGCAAGATGAGACGGGTCGTGGAGTTGAGCCGTGAGCCGGGCTCGTTGAATCCGATGTTTCCTACGCGGCCTATGCCGATGATGGCTACGTCCAGACCGCCCAAGTTTGCGATGCGCTGTTCGTACAAGCGGCAGTATTCAAATATATTGTCTTTGGGGATGGTGCCGTCCGGACTGTAGACGTTTTGTTTGTCAATGTCTACATGATTCAGCAGCATCTCGTTCAGTGCGTTCAGGTTGCTGTTGATGGCATCCGGATTCAGCGGATAGTATTCATACAGATTGAATACGATGACGTTGCGGAAGCTGAGCCCCTCCTCCTTGTGCATCCGTACGAGGGCGGAGTAGACTTGGCGAGGTGAATTGCCGCCAGCCAGTGCCAGGACGCAGAATCGGCCTGCTTTCTGCTTGTCGCGTATCAGCTGGGCCACGTCGAGAGCTATCTGTTCGGCTCCCTCTTCCACTGATTCGTAGATGTCTGTCGGAATCTTTTCCAATCGGGTGAGCACCGAGCGTTCAAAGGCGTTCTCAGGTTTGTAATACCTGGGAGAGACTCTGTTGAGAGTGATTTGTGAGCTGAGGTTGGTTTTCATAATGTGAGCGTTGTTTATTTATCGTTGTGATTAGATGCCAGGGTCTTGTGCGAGACTCTTTGTTCATCAAGGCAAAAATACTGCTTTTTCAGTAAGAATGTTCCTGCGGCTGCGCTTATTTTATTAAATACTTTAAAAATGAACATTCGTATAGTGTAATACGTTACCTTTGTTGTGTGACTGAAAGATGATTGATTGAATCTTTTAAATAGGTATGTTATGAAAAATCTGAGATGGGAAGCCCTGATTCTGGCCATTGGTATGGTGGTAGTGGGCAATTGTCTGAAAAGCGCATTGGAGAATTTTACCGACAAGGAGCGGGTGGTCAGTGTGAAGGGTCTAGCAGAGATGGAGGTCCCTGCCGACAAGGTGGTATGGCCCTTGGTATATAAGGATATTGGTGATGACCCTGCCTTGCTCTATGAGAACATGGCAAAGAAAAATACGGCCATTGTCGCCTTCTTGAAGAACAACGGAATAGAGGAGACGGAAATCAGCATTGCCCCTCCCGAGGTGATAGATATGCAGGCCGAACGTTACGGCAACACCAACATAAAATACCGCTACAATGCCACTTCGGTCATCACGGTGACATCGAGAAATGTAGATAAGGTGCGTCAGCTGATGGCCGAGCAGGCCGAACTGCTGAAGCAGGGCATTGCCATCACCGGAGGAGACTATCGCTACAATGTCGCTTACGAATTTACCGGTCTGAACAGCATCAAGCCCCAGATGATAGAGGAGGCTACCAAAAATGCCCGTGCGTCAGCCGAGAAGTTTGCCAAAGACTCGGACAGCAAACTGGGCAAGATACGCAATGCTTCGCAAGGCCAGTTCTCCATTTCCGACAGAGATGCGAATACGCCCTATATCAAGAGCGTGCGTGTGGTGACCACCATCAACTACTACCTGCGCCGATAAGCAGGGAGGTGTAGGTCGGATAAAGTATAGAGGGCAGCCAGACCGGCTGCCCTCTATTATCTGAACGATGCCGACATCCTGTGCGGCGCGTCAGATGGCAAAGTTTTCGGGAATCCGTCCCCGGAACCCTTTGAAATAGTCTTTTATGATTCGCATGTCCTCTTCCAGATTGCCCGTCGGCATCAGGGCCTTGGTTGCAGTGATGGTTTTCGACGGATAGTCGATGCCTATCAGCATGATGGGCACCTTCGCTTTCAGTGCAATGTAATAGAATCCCTTTTTCCAGTTCGGATTGGCCTTGCGCGTCCCTTCGGGGGTGATGGCCAGATGGAACTGCCGGCTTTGGGCAAAACGTTCGGCCATCTGCTCGACCAGTGATGTCTTCTTCCCGCGGTCCACGGGGATGCCCCCCATAGAGCGGAATATAGGTCCCAATGGCCAGAAGAACCACTCCTTTTTCATCATGAAACTGGTCTTTCTTCCTAACGAGCCATAGAACAGCTTGCCGATGAAGAGGTCGCAGTTGGAGGTATGAGGGGCGGCACAGATGACGCATTTGTCAAATTCGGGCACCGTTATCAGATAATTCCAACCCAATATGCGGTGGTAGATAAAGCGGCAGAGGGCTTGCTTCATTCGGCAGTCAGTTGGTTCATATGCTCAACAATCTGGTTGGCGGCAGCCTGCAGGTCGGTGCGCAGCTTGCTGTAGAATCCCTTTACATTACCTGGCTCTGTATGGCTGATGCGGCTCAGAAATTCGTTCTGCATATCTAAAATCTCGGCCAATACCTTGTCGGCTTCTGCCTGGTTCACCTTGGGGTTGATGATGCTGGCTGAGAGGCATTCGGTAAACAGTTCGCTTGCTATGTAGTTCACGCTTTTCTTCAATGTTCTTCTTTTTGCCATAATCGTTTGTCTTTAAAGAGTTGATAATCGGTTGTCTCTCTCCTTCTTTGGGGGGAGTCGGTTGTTTCAAAGTACAAATATACGCATTATATTTGATTTTCGTCGATATTTTGTTCAACTTTTGCAAGAAAGAAGTCTCACTCCCTTGGTCGCGGCCTTGAATACGGGGCGTGGCTGCTGCACTTCCGATTCGTAGCCATACCAGTACCCCTGACCTTCCTCCTTGTCGACCGGAAGGAAGCAGATGCGCAGTGTCGGCTTGTACTCGCCATAGATTGTTTCCCATTCGGCCGGCAACTGTTGGCATTTGGTGCGGACTCGTTCTGCAGGAGCTTTCTTCAGCGACAGGCCGGCCTCTATCCACGCCATGCTCACGTCGTTCAGACGTTCCGGATAGTGTCGTTTGCAGAAGTCGTAGAGCAGACACCCGCGTCGCTCCAGGCTTAGTGGCTGGTCGATGAGGTTTCCCTCTACCATCTCTTTGAGCAGCAGATGCAGAAAGTCTGCATCCTGTAGGATGAGGCTGCGCGTCACCTCCTGCCAGGCCTCGGTGTTGTAGAAGGCATCCAGCAGGCGGGACAGTTGCCGGGCTGTCTGCAGTTCGCCGTTCCCTATCTGTTCGGTTTGCAACACCTCGTATGGGGGTAGGGGAGCATAGACGATGCCCAGCTCTGCCGCCCGTCGGCGCATCTCCGTGCCCGGCAGCAGCTTGAGCGACTCCAGCTGAATTTCGCCGGCTTTGTATGCGGCCAGCGTGCGCACATCTTCAAACAGTTGTTCCAGCCGATAGAGGGGTAACCCGGCTATCAGGTCGGCATGAGTCACCACATTGGGCAGGGTGCAGAGGAACCTCAGTCCCTCCAGCGCATCGGTCAGCCGGCCTTGTCGGCGGCATTGCTGCAGCACCTCTTCGTGCAGGCTCTGTATGCCCGCCTCCAGATGTAGAAGGCTGTCCGGCATGTGCCGCAGTTCCTCCTTCAGTTCGTCCGACAGCAAGGCCGGATGGATTTCCAGATGGAAGCGAATGTCGGGGTGATACTCACGGAAGAGGTTCATCAACTCCTTGGCCCTTAGGTTGTTGTAGTTGAAGGTGCGGTCAAGCACGCGCACGTTGCGTATGCCGTGTGCCCGGATGGTGTCTAACCGTTGCCGGATGGCCGGTAGGGAGAGTGTGCGTACCGGTTTCTCGCCTCCGCTTACACAGAAGGCGCATGTGTTGAAGCAGCCGCGCGTGGTCTCTAACTGCACCCAAGGGAAGAAACGGCTCGCTTCGGGAGGCACCAGCCGGTCAAAGGCATGGACACGGGCCGTCCCGTTGTCGCAATACCTGTCCTTGTCGTCCAGGTAGCAGAGCCCTGTTATCTCGTTCCATCGGTCTCGCTCCCGATGACAGGCCAGCCAGCGGGGAAACTCCTCTTCTCCCTCTCCGCGGAATACGGCATCTACATACGGATGGCATCGGAGGAAAGCCTCGTTATCGCCCAGAAACTCCGGTCCGCCCAGTATGATGTTCGTCTGCGGCAGCAAGGCACGTAGGCGGGCAACAATGTGCATCAGCTGTTCGTGGTTGAAGAGCCAGGCCGTAGCCGCC
>SAMEA3663297__coassemble_353_pt1 | contig 27384 bp, 23 predicted proteins | sample SAMEA3663297__metabat2_low_PE_003 | metagenome-assembled genome bin SAMEA3663297 (sample SAMEA3663297) | pig gut metagenome | biome: pig gut; feature: pig-associated habitat; material: faeces | place: China | collected 2013
CTGAATCTATTTTGAATTCATCGAACTCACGTTATATTACTTTTTAATGCCAGGGGATACAATATCCATTTCTTTAGATAGTATTGACTATCCTGTCTTGAACAGCAGGCATTACCCCGAACACGATAGGGTCTACAATCTAAATAGGGAATTGCGAAAGGGTAGAACTCACGAGGGATTGGAAGCGAAAACATGTTTGGGAAGCGATTGGGTACGAATAGCGCAGAATATTGATATGATACGTGAAAAAAGATGGGCAAGATTGTTGATGGATTACTGTCCTTTAGATTCTTTACAATTTATGTTTAGTAGTTATCAGTCTGCTTATATGGATACAATTCAGTCCTATTTAAAACAAACTCTCATTTCTCACGATGTTTATCAACGTCATAAATACATATTAGAATTGAAGAAACATGAGGCACAACGTATGTTGAATGAGGATACACTTTATTATGCAAAAATGGAAACAGGCATTTCAGACAATTTCCTTTCTTATCCCTCTTATTATGCTTTTTTGGAACACTATATATGGTTTGTCCATCGTCGCGCTTCAAAGAATCATTACCCGGATTGGAGAACTACTTTTGATCGGATAGCTTTAAAACCATTTCAGGCGAAGTCCAAACAAATATTACTTTCAAACTGTATGGATAAAATTGGCGAACTTTGTTCGGCAAAAGATATTCAATGTTATCTCGACAACTATCTCCGTATCACACAGGATACATCTTATTACGAACATGTCAAAGAAAAATATAATTTATCTGCAGACAGTAGCCAATTGCTATTGGAGGATATGAAAGGTTCTTCTTTGACCCTAAATCAACTGTTGCATAAATATAAAGGAAAGGTTATCTATGTGGATTTCTGGGCAAGCTGGTGTAGGCCTTGTTGTGAAGAATTGAAAGTTTCGGTGCACCTGAGAGATGCATATAAAGACAAAGATGTAGTATTTGTGTATCTTGCCTTTAACGACAGCAGAAAGGCTTGGAAGGAAACATCCAGACGGGAAGGTTTGGCAGACATAGAAACAAATTATTTTATCACCAATTCAAAAAATAGTAACTTGGTGGAAACGTTGGAGTTGAAACAGATACCACGCTATGTTATTTTTGATAAACAAGGAAACTTAATAGAAATGAATGCACCGAGGCCGAGCAACCATTTACTTATGAACACGTTAAACATTTATATTGATTAGATTAACTCAAGCTTCGGATTTACATAGATGGATGGAAATGAATAGGGTGAGTGAATTGCCCGATACGTGTAGGGGCGGAACATTTTTTAGATAGGTCTCTCCTCGATTATTTCCCCTCTTGCAGAGACTTTGGCTTTGCCATATTACAAAGTATATGTATATTTGCCCGCAAAACCAGTGATGTATGAGACACGGACTACTTACTATTCTGATGTTGGTAACGCTATTTGTTGCCTGTACACCCCATACGCGGTATGCACAACAGCTTGTGGAAGCTGATTCGTTGATGGATGCGCATCCCGACAGTGCTCTGCAGCTGTTGCAGTCTGTCTCTTTGCACGGTCTGGCTACGGAGGCGGATAAGGCTTACTATGCATTGCTCTTGACGCAGGCCCGCGACAAGAATTATATCGTTCAGACCGATGACTCGTTGATTCAAATGGCTGTACAGTACTATGATTCACATCCCAATCCTTTTATGCAAGCCCGTTCTTATTACCTTTGGGGCAGTCTGTTTCGAGATGCGAACGATTATCCCAAAGCTATCGACAAATATGTAGTTGCTCTGTCATATATAGAGAATCTTGCAGAGGGGGCTTCTCTAAAAGCATCCTTGTTAAGTAATATGGGGTATCTGTATTATACACAAAACCTGACGGATGAGGCTGACACTGTCTATCGGCAAGCCGAACTATTAGCTAGGGCTCAATGTGATACAATGTCACTATGCTATTCTATGTTGCAACAGGGAATGATTAATCTTGAACGGGGTGCATCGTCCTATCCGAAGGCAGAGCGGCAGATGTTGCAGGCACTTTCATTAGCAGAAACATTGTCTGACACTACCCTGCTTCTACCTGTTTATCATTCATTAAGTATGCTTTATACCCAGATGTTTCAATCGGAGAAGGCACTGAAATTTGCGTTACTCAATTATACTTTGCTAAAAGATACGGTTCATTGTTATAGAACTTTTCTGTTGTTAGGAAATGCCTATTTCATGCATGGTCAATACGAGACTGCAGAGACTTTTTTTCATAAGATATTAGGAGCCAATAGGTATTTCGATACCAAAGCAGATGCCTGCATGAGATTATCTGAGATTGAACAACTGAAGGGCAATGTAGAATCATCCATTGTGTTGGAGAGACAACGGTCTTTGTATCAGGATAGCGCACGAATCAGTCAGCAAGGTCATGGCATATTGAATACGGTCATTGCGCATGAAAAGAACCGCTATCATACCTTGCGGAAGCAGTATACAGATATTATATATGTGGTAGTGGTGTGCTGTGTCTTAGTAAGTATGATTGTCTTTATTTATATCAGGAAGAAATATTTGCTTCATCAGAAAGACAAGGCACAATGGTTGTCGGCACTGCAGGCCGAGATAGTCCGCAGTCATCGACAGATGGAGCAGTTGGTCGCCAAGGAACGCGAGAATGAATCGTTGCGTGAACAAATCCATCAGCTGGATAGCAAGGATGACTCTGACGAGGGGCAGGAGTACAAGACTTCGGTACTATACCTAAAAGTGGCCCGCATAGCTAAGACCCTGTCCACCGTAGAGACGGAGGAGAATCTGAGTGAAGAAGAGTGGAGCCAGTTTATCCGTCTGACCGATCGGGGTAACAACGGGGTCATCAGTTATCTGAGTGCAAAGCGTCTCCTTTCGTTGGAAGAGATTCAGCTCTGTTGTCTCTATCTGGCTCAGGTCCCCGTCAAGTATATGGGGCATTTCCTTCACGGGCAGGCACGCAGCACCGTTCAGCTGAAGTCTAAACATGTACTTCAGAAGATGGATGCCCCTCAGGGCATGTTGCTGAAGGATGCCCTCTCTTTGCTGGTCGTGAAGCTTAAGGAAGGTTAATCATACACCTTTCGGGCACTCAGTTTTGCAAATCGGGCACTATTTGGGCAGTGCCTTCCATCCAATCTCACGAACTTTGGGCCAGTATTAACAACTAAAGTTCGTGCATCATTATGAACACTTTTTTGATGAAAATCATTCCCTTTACTTTGCTTCTTGTCACGCTCGTTTTTGCAAGTTGTACTTCACACAAGTCTACAGCACGGATGACGCTGTATTTAGATGAAAGTTTCAATAAAGAGGCACAAACGTGTTATGTGTGGGGATTCAAATGGTGGATTTCGAACAATGAATTTGCCATATTTGATTCTGCAAGAATCAAGAAAAAACAGACGAAGGTACGGTTTAAGGTCGAATGTCCGATGGATATGTCATATTACTTTTGCTTTACGAAACAGGGACCTGTCAATGAACGGGTTGTCGTTCAGCCAAAAAGTAAAGCCAAATTGTATCTAAAGCCATCGCGAACTGATTTGAACGGCAGTCTGGCGGTCTCTGGTAAGGGAACTGAACCGACCGTCTCAGAACGTCTGTTCCTGACTTCCGTAATGGATTCCCTTCAATGTAAAATAGAAAATGCAAACGATGTCGATTCGCAAAATCTGTATAAACAACAGATGACGGACAGTCTGATTAGACAAATACAAACCACACCCTATCCGTCATTAGCATTTAATTACTACATCATGCTGAGAACTGCCTTCTCCCATAATTTAGAAGACGGAGAATTGGATGCCCTCAAACGGTATTTGCAGAATAAGTTCGACACTCCCTTTATTCGGCAGTTGGAAACACGTAACCGACCGATAAGCGGAAAAGGTCAGCATGAAGCTGCACAGATAGATAGGGTATTGAACTTGAGAAAGAATAATCTTAAACAGGACACCGCATTGGGGTCATCCATTTCCCTGTCACTTTATAATTTAGATAATCGAATGCTCTCCTTGCAGGATATAGATGCCGACTATACCCTGGTGGAATTTTGGGCAAGTTGGTGTAAACCATGTCAGAAAGAGATTCCTTATTTGAAAGAAGTTTTAGATAAATATGGGGACAAGTTAAGCATCTATGCCGTTTCTATAGACCGCTATCCCGATTTGTGGAAAAAAGGCATTTCGAGAGATGGAAGCGAACGCTTTATACATGTTATAGGCTCGGATAGGCAAGGATTGCCCAATGCGGCTTTGCAGGGATTGGGCATAAAATCCATACCGTCTAATTTCCTACTGGACAATCAAAAGCGCATTGTAGCCAAAAACCTGCGAGGCGAACGCTTGATGCAAGTAATGGATAGTCTTCTCAAAACAACTTCTATTATTTTACGCTAAAGTATAGTTCGCCCAAGGTCACACGACAGCGGGTTTAGGGCGCAACATCTTGCGCCCCTACAGTTATAACATTCTTTCAATCAATATGTTGGTGTGAATCGAAACTTAAATAATTTCCACATAAATCATGTTATTATGAAACCAAACAGAAATTTTGAAACATTTGAACTGAACAAGAATCAGATGAATGAGGTAAAAGGTGGTGTACCTGCTGAAGACTATTGCAGATTGCTGCATGACAACTATATGGCCAATGGTCATACGTGTAATTTCTTTAACTACCAAACGAAATGAAAAGGATACTATTGCTGGTGAGTCTCTCCGTCACTATTTGTGGGCAGGCCCAGATTATGGAGAGTTGGGGATGGAAGGCGCTGTGTGAGGCCGATACCGTATGCCAATATGGGCATGTGCGCTATAACTCAATCACAGAAGGACCTGTAACAGAACTGATGTTGCTGGAAATAGGAGGAGCCATGTCCAAATTCTATAGCTTTGATACCTTAGAATATGACTCGTTAGCCTATACGCCCGAAGGCAGACAGGAGCTGAACAGACGGTTCAATGAATGCCTGAGGCTGGCAAGCGGATTACCAAAGAAAGAAAAGCTGAAGACTTTAATGGAGATACCGTCCCGAGAATCGGAGTACATCGTTTACAAAAACTATCCAGAGCAGGGGACGATGTTGGTACAGGATGCCCAGTCCAAACAGTATTATACCTACATGGAGCAGATGCCTTTACAAGACTGGGAGATAATGCCCGACACAATGAATATATTGGGATATACCTGCCAGAAGGCTGTCTGTCAATGGAGAGGAAGGGAATATACAGCCTGGTTTGCTGCCGACATACCCACAAGGGATGGCCCCTACAAATTCTGTGGTCTGCCCGGACTGATTATGAAAGTGGAAGATAGCGAACAGCGTTTCTGCTTTACCATTCAGCAGATAGCTACAAGGGAAAGGAAAACCATCTATCTGGCAGAACCTGTTGAAAGCCAGCCGCAGCATTATGTGAAGGTGGAGAGGAAGGAGGTGATAGCTGCTCATGCAGAGGCAAAACGGAAGTTGCTGAAAACGCTTCAGCGTGATTTGCCGAGCCTGCGGGATAAACAGATTGACCTTGACGTAATGGAGATAGACTGTATTGAACCGCAATAGCTTCAGATTGGGTGTCTCATGAAAATGGTCGTATCATGGCATGAAATGGTGGTACAAAGCTATGAAATGGTCATTTCATGCCATGAAACGACCATTTCATGCTGCATTCCGTTTGCAGAAGCCGCTATCTCATGTTATGATAACCGCCTTCTTGATGTGGGAAAAGCGGCTGTCGGGATGATGGGACTGAAGCTATCTGTCATTCGTGAACGCCGTTTGTGATGCTGCGTTACGTGCGATTTTTGAATGAAAATTGCACATCTTCTACGTAGATAAGCCCAAATTTGCATGAAAACTACGTAAAAACGACCCTGAAATGATGTCGTTTTGCTCAAAAATGGGTCATTTTTGTGTTAATGTATGTAAATTCCAAAACATCTGCCACACTTTTCTGATACTTAATCCATTTATATAGAGTATTTTTGCGAGAAGTGTGTGGCAGATGGCAGATAAACAAAACTTCTCACCCGCGCGCGCACGCGCGAGAGGTGTACGTGCGTGCGGGTAGGTAATAAAATAATAATGTGTAGGGATAGCCTGCTGATACTTTAAATGTTTTCGCTCTTTTCTTTAAAACTTTCTGCATAAAAGTATAGAACTTCTTGCCCGGAAGTTTAAATGCGGTGTGCCCCATCTCTTCTGCTCTTTCCAAGGATGGAGAGGAGAGGGCCTCGGAATGTCAGCGTACTTTGTGTGCAAGCTCTTCAGCCATGGCGGCATTGATTCTTTCGCCCAGCACATAGATGCGGTATGCGAGCACCAGCTCCTGACCGGGCCGTAGGGTGAACGGCTGCCGTTTGGTGGGGGAGAAGTTCCACATCAGGTCGCCTTTGGAGTCGTTGGCCCGGCTGTCCCATACCCGGAGGGGTTCCGGATAGTTCAGATTGGAGGGATAGGGGACTATCAGCAGGCAGGCGTCGCCCTGGCCCTTCTGCTTCTGGAAGTAGCACCAACGGGCCGTCGATGCGTCGGCGTGGTCGCGGTCTGCTCCTTCGGACGTCAGCATCTCGGCCGTCTCTCCGTTCCAGCGTTCTGATACACGGATGCAGAAGCCGCCGTAGCGATAGCACTCCAGCGTGACGGGAGCCGAGGTGGCACAGCGCAGCGTGGTGTGATAGTCGATGTAATATCCCCCTTCGCCGGCACAGCCCAGCTGCAGGCGAAGCTGTTCGGTCATCGCGACCTGCTCGCGCGGTGAGTCGGGATGGACCACGTGGTCGAGTTCGGCAGCGAAACCGTCCGCCTGCACGTCGGTCATCTGCCGGAAACGTACCGTGCCCTCTCTCTTATACAGATTCCAGAAGTCAATCTCCTCTCCCTCGAACGTGGTCTTCGTCCAGGCATACCACAGTCCGAAGTGGTGGTAATGGTCGGACGGAGAGCAGTTGGTCAGCACCTCGCCTTGCAACGAACGCAGCGGGTGGATGAATCCGCTGCGCTTGTAGACCGAGTCGATGCCCTGTGGCGGGTAGTACGTGGCATAGTGATAGGTGAACAACGTCTGGCCGTTCAACGCATACTCCAGCGTTGCACCCGTATCGGTCACGGAGAAGGGCGTACGACGAGAACTGCATGAGCCGAACAGCAGGAGGAGGCATAAAAGAGAGATTGGGTTTGGCATGGTCGTTTTCTGTTTTTTAATGTGTAACACTTCGGCAAATGTAGCTAAAATCTGCGAGATTCCGCATCGCAGGCCCTAAAGGTTGCTGATGTGTGCGCATAATTCTGCCGTCTTGTACTTGCACTCTCGGAGGAAAACGGTACCTTTGCCCCGCCATACAAATACTCCATCAACGTAAACAGAAAAGTGATGAATCTGATTATCGACATAGGCAATACGGCGGCCAAGGTGGCGGTGTTTGACCGGGGAGAACCTGTCGCCCTCTTCCGTACCTCCAACCGTACGCTGGAGTGCCTGCCCGAGGTGTGCCGCAGCTATCCCGTCCGGCAGGCCGTGGCAGCCTCCGTCATCGACTTGCAACCCGAAGCCGAAGCGCGGTTGGCCGAACTGCAGGTTCCACTCCTGCGGCCGGACGGGTATACCCCGCTGCCCGTCACCGTGAAGTATGAGACTCCGCAGACGCTGGGCATCGACCGCATAGCCGCTGTGGTGGGGGCGCAGACGTGCGCACCCGGCCGGGATGTGCTGGTAGTAGATGCCGGTACCTGCATCACCTACGAGCTGCTGGACGCGCAGGGATGCTACTGGGGCGGTAACATCTCGCCCGGCATGCAGATGCGCCTGAAGGCACTCCACGCCTTTACCGGTAGGCTGCCTTTAGTGGAGGCGGAGGGAAGGTTGCTGCCTATGGGATGTGACACGGAGAGTGCCATCCGAGCCGGCGTTGTGCAAGGCATCAAGTATGAAATAGAGGGGTATATACGCTCGCTGAAACATAAATATCCTCAACTTTTGGTTTTTTTAACAGGCGGCGATTCATTTTCTTTTGATACAAACGTAAAAAGTATCATCTTTGCAGACAAATTTTTAGTGTTGAAAGGATTAAACCGAATTTTAGAATACAATAATGATAGGATATAGACAAGCACTGATAGCGCTCTTGCTCACGGTATTATCCGGAGTGCTATACGCTCAGAATAATACCAATTCCCCCTATACACGGTATGGATATGGAGAGTTGGCCGATCCGGGATCGGGCAACAGCAGAGCCATGGGCGGTATCGCTTACGGCTTGCGTGACCCGTATCAGACGAATACGGCCAATCCTGCCTCCTATACGGCGGTGGATTCGCTGACCTTCATCTTCGACGGTGGAGTCACCCTGCAGAAGGTGAACTTCAGCGACGGTACCTTGAAGCGGAACGCCAACAACTCCAGCTTTGACTACATCACCATGCACTTCCGCGCCAGCCGTTGGGCTGCTGTCAGCTTGGGTATGCTCCCTTACTCCAATGTGGGCTACAACCTGGGAAGCTCTGTGGAGGAGTCTGAAGGGACACCGGCACACACGGTGACCTATAGCGGAGAGGGCGGTCTGCATCAGGTTTATCTGGGTTTGGGATTTAAAATTCTTAAAAATCTTTCTGTCGGAACAAATATTTCGTATCTTTGGGGAGACATCACACGGACAAGAACGCAGAACATCACCTCAGTGTCGTCTGCATACTCCTTGATTACAATGAGTTACGTATCAATGCGTAGCTATAAATTGGACTTCGGAGCGCAGTACAGCATGGACTTGGGCAACAAACATGGGCTGACGCTGGGAGCGGTCTTCTCACCGGGGCACGACTTGAGCACCGACTCGTATATGGAGGACTATCTGGGTAGCGGAAGCTATGTCACCACGCGCCGCGATACGGTGGCGACGTTCAGCATCCCGATGACGGTGGGACTGGGTGCCACCTATACATACAACAATCGTCTGACGGTAGGAGCCGACTTCATGTTGCAGACGTGGAACAAGGCCACCTATATGAACGATGAAGATGCCTTCTGCAAGCGTGGCAAGTTCTCTGTAGGAGCCGAGTATGTGCCCAACCCGATGAGCCGACACTACTTGAACCGCGTGAAGTACCGTGTGGGTGCCTACTACTCGAAGCCGTATTACAAGATTGATGGCGAACGTGCGGCTACCGAGTACGGCCTTTCGGCAGGATTTGGCTTGTCTGTGCCTCGCACACGCTCACTGCTGAGCCTGACGGCGCAGTATGTGCGTACCGAGGGCGCGAAAGCGATGTTCCTGGATCAGAATGCCTTCCGCCTCTGCATAGGTGTGACGTTCAACGAACGTTGGTTCTTCAAGCGGAAGGTGGATTGATGACGGATGGATTGAAATGTAACAACGATAATTAATAACTTCTAAATGAAAATACAATGAAAATGAAGATGCTCGTGGCTGCCTTGCTCCTTTCGGGTGGAGTGACCAGCACTTTCGCACAGGTCGAAGATTGTAATAAGAACAGTAGTATCTCGCACGAAGCCGTGAGAGCCGGAAACTTCAAGGATGCCTACGCTCCCTGTATGGCTGTGCTGAAGGACTGCCCTACGCTGAAGTATTATACCTATACGGATGCGGAAAAGATTCTTCGCGCTTTCTTGGGCGGCATCAAGGACCGCAACAGCGCCGACTACAAGAAGTATTTCGACGAACTGATGGCCGCTTACGACCAGAAGATCAAGTACCTGCCCGACCTGAATGCCAAGCTGAAAGCTACGCAGCAGGTGTCCGAAGCACGCACCATCGGCGACAAGGCAGTGGACTATCTGCAGTTCGCTCCTTCGGTTGACATGAACCAAGCCTATACGTGGCTGAAACAGTCGGTAGACGGTGAAAAGGGCAACTCGAAGGGTGCTACGCTGAACGCCTTCATGGAGACGACCCTGAAGATGGTGCAGGCTGACAAGGGCCATACCGACAAGTTCTTCCAGGACTACCTGGATGCTTCCAAGTACATCGAAGAGGCTATCAATACCGAGGCCAAACCGCAGGTGAAGGAGTATCTGGAGACGCTGAAGAACAACTTCGTAGCCATGTTCATCAACAGTGGTGTAGCCGACTGCGAATCGCTGCAGAACATCTATGGTCCGCAGGTAGAGGCCAACAAGACCGACTCTGCCTTCCTGAAGAAGGCCATTGCCGTGCTGAAGATGATGAAGTGTAACGAGTGCGAGGCTTACTTCTCTGCTTCTGAATATATGTATCGCATCAATCCTACTTCGGATGCCGCATTGGGCGTAGGTGCCATGTATTATAAGAAAGGTGACTTCGAGACAGCCGTGAAGTTCTTCGACGAGGCACTGGAGAAGGAACCGGAGAATGCCAAGAAGGCCGAAATCGCTTGCGCTACGGGTGCCGCCCTGTTCCAGGCCAAGAAGCTCTCGCTGGCCAGAAGCTATTGCCAGAAGGCTATCGGCTTCCGCGAAGACTATGGCGATCCCTACATCCTGCTGGCTTCCATGTATGCTTCCAGCCCCAACTGGAGCGACGAGCCTGCACTGAACAAGTGTACTTACTTTGTAGTCATCGACAAGCTGCAACGTGCAAAGGCTGTTGACCCCTCTGTAGCAGACAAGGCCAACGAACTCATCTCGACCTATGCACGTCACACTCCGCAGGCCAAGGACCTCTTCATGTTGGGTTACAAGGCTGGTGACCGCATCACAATCCAGGGCTGGATTGGTGAGTCTACTACCATCCGATAACGATTGACTATGGCGCAACGACTTGAGGACGTAGTCTGTCATCATACAAGCATAACCATCGCCTGGGGGGTGATGGTTATGCTTCTTTTATTCTCGGCCTGTTCGGGACGCAAGAAGGAGCTGGGAGCTGCCATCACCGAGCGCGACTCGCTGCCCGTGCTGGATACGCGGGGCATCACCACGCTGGTGTCTGACTCGGGCATCACCCGCTATCGCATCCTGACGGAAGAGTGGCTGGTGTTCGACCGCAAGTCGCCTCCCTATTGGGCGTTCGAGAAAGGCATCTATCTGGAGAAGTTTGATACCCTGTTCCAGGTGGAGGCCAGCATCAAGGCCGATACGGCCTACTTCTACAACAAGGAGGAGCTGTGGAAGCTGATAGGCCATGTCGACATCAAGAACCTGAAGGGCGAACGCTTCAATACGGAACTGCTCTACTGGGACCAGCGGCGCGAGAAGGTCTATTCCGACCGCTTCATCCGCATCGAACAGCCGGACCGCATCATCACCGGCCGCGGCTTTGAGTCGAATCAGCAAATGACTGTCTATACCATCCATAAGCCCGAGGGTATCTTCTACCTGGACGAAGAGGCGACGAGAGCAGACAGCGTGCGAACCGACAGTGTCAATTAAATGTGCGTGCGATAATAGTATGGATATCTTCGTTTACCTGCTTATTACAATGGCCTTTTCGGCCTTCTTCTCAGGGATGGAAATCGCCTTCGTCTCTGTGGACAAATTGCGCTACGAGATGGAACGTAAGCCGGGGCTTACCTCTACCGTCATCGACTACTTCATGCGCAATCCCAACAATTTCATCTCCACCATGCTGGTGGGCAACAACATTGCCTTGGTCATCTACGGTATCATCATGGCCCAGATTATTGAAGACCAACTGCTGGCAGGTGTCATCCCCAATGAGTTCCTGAAGGTGCTGGTGCAGACGGTCATCTCTACGCTGCTGATTCTGGTTACCGGCGAATTCCTGCCCAAGAACCTCTTCAAGATCAATCCCAACCTGATGCTGCGTATCTGCGCCCTGCCACTTTTCGTCTGCTACATTGTGCTGTTCCCCGTCTCCAAGTTCGCCTCCGGTCTCTCTTACATCTTCTTGCGCCTGCTGGGACTGGAAATCAACAAAGAGGCCTCCGACAAGGCTTTCGGCAAGGTGGATCTGGACTATTTCATCCAGTCGAGCATCGAGAACGCAGACAACGAGGAGGAACTGGACACCGAGGTGAAGTTCTTCCAGAACGCATTGGACTTTTCCAACATCAAGATACGCGACTGCATCGTGCCCCGCACCGAGATAGTGGCCGTAGAGAAGAATACCTCGCTGGACGATCTGAAAAACCTCTTTGTGGAGTCGGGTATCTCCAAAATCATGGTGTACGACGGCAATATCGACAATGTGGTAGGTTATATCCACTCCTCCGAGATGTTCCGCAACCCCGACGACTGGCGCAACAACATCAAGGAGGTACCCATTGTGCCCGAAACCATGGCCGCCCACAAGCTGATGAAGCTCTTCATGCAACAGAAGAAGACCATTGCCGTGGTGGTGGACGAGTTCGGAGGAACTTCCGGCATCGTGTCGTTGGAAGACCTGGTGGAAGAGATATTCGGCGACATCGAGGACGAGCACGACAACACCTCGTACATCTGCAAGCAGCTGGGCGAACACGAGTACGTCTTGTCTGCCCGACTGGAGATAGAGAAGGTCAACGAAACCTTCGGATTGAACCTGCCCGAATCTGACGATTATCTTACAGTCGGCGGCCTGATTCTGAACCGTTACCAGAGTTTCCCGAAGCTGCATGAGATAGTGACCATCGGTGAGTTTCAGTTCAAAATCATCAAGGTGTCGGCTACAAAAATAGAGCTTGTACGGCTGAAAGTGAGCGAATAATCTCATTAAAACGTAATTTTTTAGAAAATAAGTAGATGCGTATCTGCATTTTTTGTATCTTCGTGCGCTAAAATGAACTCGTGCGCCAAAGCGTACGATGAAAGGCTATGCGATAATTGGAAATAATAATAAACAAATAAAAAACATTCAATTCAAATGGCAACATTACAAAACATTCGGTCCAAAGGACCCTTATTGGTGATTGTAATTGGTCTGGCGCTGTTTGCTTTCATCGCAGGAGATGCGTGGAAGGTGCTGCAGCCGCACCAATCACAAGAAGTAGGTGAAGTGAACGGAGAGAGCCTTTCCGCTCAAGAGTATCAGGCACTGGTGGAAGAGTACACCGAAGTGGTGAAGTTTTCGCAGGGCGTCAATGCGTTGAACGATGACCAGACCAACCGTATCAAGGACGAAGTGTGGAGATCGTATGTCAACAACAAGCTGATTGAGGCCGAAGCCAAGAAGCTGGGTCTGACCGTTACAAAGGGTGAGATTCAGGCCATCATCGATGCCGGCGTTCACCCCATCCTGCAGCAGACTCCCTTCCGTAACCCGCAGACCGGCGCGTTCGACAAGGATATGTTGAAGAAGTTCCTGGTGGACTATGCCAAGATGGGTCAGAACCAACTGCCTGCACAGTATGCAGAGTATTACACCTCGATGTTTAAGTTCTGGACATTCGTGGAGAAGACACTGAAGCAGTCACGCCTGCAGGAGAAGTATCAGGCATTGGTAGCCAAGGCCTTGTTCTCTAACCCGGTAGAAGCTGAAGTTGCTTTCAACGGCCGTGCCGAGCAGAGCGACCTGCTGCTGGCTGCCATCCCTTATTCATCTGTAGCCGACTCGCTGGTCAGCGTGAAGGAGTCTGACCTGAAGGCTGCCTACGACAAGAAGAAGGAGCAGTTCAAGCAGATGGTGGAGACCCGTAACGTGAAGTACATCGACGTGCAGGTGACTGCCAGCCCCGAGGATAAGGCTGCCATCCAGCAAGAGGTGGAGGAATACACCGCCCAGCTGAACGACGAGCCTGCCGACTATACCACTTTCATCCGTTCTACCGGTTCGGAGACTCCGTATGTGGACCTGTTCTATACAGCCCGTGCATTGCCCTCTGACGTAGTGGCTCGCTTGGACTCTGTCGCTGTAGGTGGCGTATATGGCCCCTATTACAACGCAGCCGACAATACCATCAACTCGTTCAAGAAACTGGCAGTCGCTTCGCTGGCCGACTCCATCGAGTTCCGTCAGATTCAGGTAATGGCCGAGGATGCCGATAAGACCAAGACGCTGGCCGATAGCATCTTCAATGCCATCAAGGGTGGTGCAGACTTTGCCGAACTGGCCAAGAAATACGGTCAGACAGGTGAAAAGAACTGGATTTCCTCTGCCAACTACGAAGGCGCACAGGTGGATGGTGACAACCTGAAGTACATCACTGCCGTGACTTCGCTGCCAGTCAACGAACTGAGCAACCTGGCACTGGCACAGGCCAACGTCATCCTGCAGGTAACTGCCAAGAAGGCAGTGAAGGACAAATACAAAGTGGCCGTAGTGAAGCGTCCCGTGGAATTCAGCAAGCAAACCTATAGCAAGGCATACAACGACTTCAGTCAGTTCATTGCTACCAACAATACATTGGACAAGATGGTTGCCAATGCCGAAGATGCCGGTTACAGACTGCTGGATAACCCCGAACTCTATAGCTCGGAATATGGTATCGGTGGTGTAAGAGGTACAAAAGATGCCTTGAGATGGGCCTTCTCTGCCAAGGTGGGTGAGGTATCGGGCTTGTATGAGTGTGGCGAGAGCGACCGCATGTTGGTGGTAGCTGTTGCCGGCATCACTCCCGAAGGTTACCGTCCGCTCGCTATGGTACAGGATCAGCTGAGAGCCGAGGTCGTTCGCGACAAGAAGGCTGAGAAGATTATGGCCGACATGAAGGCTGCCGGTGCTGCTTCGTTCGACCAGTACAAGAACCTGCCCAACGCCGTGAGCGACTCCATCAAGCACGTAACGTTTGCCGCTCCGGCCTACATCGCTTCGTTGCGTAGCAGCGAACCGCTGGTAAGTGCCTACGCTTCGATAGCCGAGACCAACAAACTGAGTGCCCCTATCAAGGGTAATGCCGGTGTCATCGTGCTCCAGCCGTATGCCAAGGAGAAGCTGGAAGAGAACTTCGACAAGGATGCCGAACAGACCAACCTGGCATCGATGCATGCACGCATGGCTTCGCAGTTTATCAATGACCTCTATCTGAAGGGCAATGTGAAGGACAAACGCTATCTGTTCTTCTAAGCGCTTCTCTTCAGTACGAAGGATAGATTTGACGGTTCAAAAGCCTCTATCACAGACACGGGCTACACGGGGTAAGGCAAATACCGCGGGTAGCCCGTGCCTGCTTTTTCATGAATGTAGCATTTAACAGTATGGATAATATACAGAAGCAACCGCTGCTGGGTATGACGTTGGCCGAGCTGCAAGGCGTGGCCTCCCACTTGGGGATGCCGGCCTTCACGGCCAAGCAGTTGGCACAATGGCTCTACGTCAAGAAGGTGACTTCGATTGACCAGATGACCAATCTCTCTTTGAAGCACCGCGAACTGCTGAAGCAATGTTATGAGGTGGGTGCTGCCGCACCGGTCAATGCCATGCGCTCGGCCGACGGTACGGTGAAGTACCTCTACCAGGCCGGTGACAACCACTTTGTGGAAGCCGTCTATATCCCCGACGACGACCGGGCCACCCTCTGCGTCTCCTCGCAGGTAGGGTGCAAGATGAACTGCCTCTTCTGCATGACCGGCAAGCAGGGCTTTACGGCTCAGCTGACAGCCAATCAGATTATCAACCAAATCAGTTCGCTGCCCGAGCGCGACCGGCTGACCAACATTGTGATGATGGGGATGGGCGAGCCGCTCGACAACCTGGACCAGGTGTTGAAGGCGCTGGAAATCATGACAGCCCCCTATGGCTATGCCTGGAGCCCCAAGCGCATCACGCTCTCTTCGGTTGGTCTCCGCAAGGGACTGAAACGCTTCATCGAATCGTCCGATTGCCACCTGGCCATCAGCCTCCATTCCCCCTTGCCCCAACAGCGCCGTACGCTGATGCCGGCCGAGAAGGCCTTCTCCATCACAGAGATTGTAGAGCTGCTGCGGGGGTATGACTTCAGCAAACAGCGCCGTCTCTCGTTCGAGTACATCGTCTTCAAGGGTGTGAACGACTCGCTGCCCTATGCCAAGGAGTTGCTTAAACTGCTCCGCGGGTTGGATTGCCGCGTCAATCTGATACGTTTCCATGCCATTCCGGGCGTGGATCTGCAGGGTGCCGATATGGAGACCATGGTGCGCTTGCGCGACTACCTGACCTCGCACGGCTTGTTCACTACCATACGCGCATCGCGTGGAGAGGATATCTATGCCGCCTGCGGGATGCTCTCGACGGCCGAACAAGAGGCAAAAAGAGGCGAATTAATATAAATTATTAGCTTGGGTAAGGCGGATGTGACGCTTTCTTTGTAGTTTTGTAAACACTAATTTTTGATAGGATATGAAAAGACAGTTGTTTTTTGTAACATGGGCTTGTCTGCTGTCACTCTTGACATCATGCAGTAGCGGTGGCCTGATGAAACCGACATCCAGTGGTCGGGCGTATGAACTTTTGGTGGTAATAGACCAAGGGCTGTGGGAGCGTCCTGCCGGCAGGGCCTTGTTCAATGTGCTCGATTCCGATGTGCCCGGCCTGCCTCAGTCGGAACGTTCGTTCCGCATCATGTACACGGCTCCCGCCCATTTCGATTCTACCCTGAAGCTGATACGCAACGTCATCATTGTTGAAATCAATAAGGACCGCTATACCCAGCCTAAGTTCAAGTATGCCAAGGATGTGTATGCCGCTCCGCAGACGATACTCACCATCCAGGCTCCTGACGAAACCTCTTTCGGTCTCTTTGTGGAGGAGAATACGCAGGTGATTATCGATTTCTTCCATCGGGCCGAGATGAACCGTCAGATAACGATGCTCTCTACCAAGCACAACGACCAAATCAGTACCAAAGCAGCCGAACTCTTCGGATGCGACGTATGGGTGCCGGGCGAACTCTCTTCGCTCAAGTTGGGTGAGGACTTCTTGTGGGCGGGTACCAACAGCGCCACGGCCGACCAGAACTTTGTGCTCTATTCATATCCCTATAAGGACCGCAATACCTTTACCAAAGAGTACTTCGTACACAAGCGCGATTCCGTGATGAAGGTCAACATCCCGGGTGCCCGTGAAGGCATGTACATGATGACCGATACGCTGATGACCGATGTTCGTTCCATCGCCGTACAGGGTCAGTATGCGTTGGAGGCACGTGGCTTGTGGCGCGTGAAGGGTGACTTCATGGGAGGTCCGTATGTCTCTCATGCTCGTGTTGATACGGTTTCAGGACGGGTTGTCGTGGCCGAGATATTTGTCTATGCACCCGAGAAGCTGAAGCGCAACCTGGTGCGTCAGTTGGAGGCGTCGCTCTATACCTTGCAGTTGCCGGGAACCGTTGCCGGAACCGGTGCCGAGATTCCTTTAGGCATTTCGGCTGCTGAGGCAGGAGAGTAAGTGATGCAGATGTGCGAAACTTGAATTACATACATTATATATATGGAAGATAAGAAAATCAGAATCGGTATAACACAAGGAGACATCAACGGAGTAGGGTATGAGGTCATCCTGAAAACATTTTCAGACCCTACGATGTTGGAACTCTGTACACCTATTATCTATGGTTCGCCTAAGGTGGCAGCTTACCATCGCAAGTCGCTCGACCTCTCAACCAACTTCAGCATTGTCAGTTCGGCATCCGAGGCATCCGACGGACGGCTCAGTGTGGTGAACTGTACCAACGATGAGGTGAAGGTGGAGTTTGCCAAGGCCGATGCCGAAGCCGGCAAGGCTGCACTGGATGCGTTGGAAAGAGCCATTGAGGAGTATCGTGAGGGATGGATTGACGTCATTGTGACGGCTCCCATCAACAAGCATACCATCCAGTCGGATGAATTTCATTTCCCCGGCCATACGGAGTATATCGAGCAGAAGTTGGGCGAAGGTGCCAAAGCATTGATGATTCTGCTGAAGGACGACTTCCGGGTGGCTTTGGTGACGGGACATCTGCCTGTCAATCAGATTGCTTCGGCCATCACCAAAGAGCTGATAGAGGAGAAACTGGCCATTTTCCACCGTGCGCTGAAGGAGGATTTCGCCATCGGTGCCCCGCGCATTGCAGTCCTGTCGCTCAATCCTCATGCCGGTGACGAGGGACTGTTGGGTACGGAGGAGCAGGAGGTGATTGTCCCTGCCATCAAGGAGATGTCAGCCAAGGGCGTGCTCTGCTACGGTCCCTATCCGGCCGACGGCTTCATGGGTTCGGGCCATTTCTCCCATTTTGACGGCATCCTGGCTATGTATCACGACCAGGGACTGGCTCCCTTCAAGGCGTTGGCAATGGACGAAGGTGTGAACTATACAGCCGGTCTGCCGGTGGTGCGTACCTCGCCTGCCCATGGAACGGCCTATGATATAGCCGGTAAGGGAGTTGCTTCGGAGAGTTCGTTCCGTCAGGCCATCTATGTGGCGATAGACGTATTCCGCAACCGTCAGCGCGAGAAGGCCGCCCGCATCAATCCGTTGCGCAAGCAGTATTACGAAAAGCGTGATGACAGTGACAAACTGAAACTTGATAGTGTAGAAGAAGATTTGTAGACATGACGAAAGCGGAGATACAACAAGTGAAGAACCGTTTCGGCATCATCGGAAACAACGAGGTGCTGCTGCGTGCGATAGACGTCGCCATACAGGTGGCACCTACCGACTTGTCTGTGCTTATTACCGGCGAAAGCGGTGTAGGAAAAGAGAGTTTCCCCCAAATCATCCATCAATACAGTCGCCGCAAGCACGGGCAGTACATTGCGGTGAACTGTGGTGCCATCCCGGAGGGAACCATCGACTCCGAACTGTTCGGACACGAGAAGGGGGCCTTCACAGGTGCCATTGGTGAACGGAAGGGCTATTTTGGTGAGGCCAACGGAGGTACCATCTTTCTTGACGAGGTGGGCGAACTCCCTCTCTCTACCCAGGCACGTCTGCTCCGTGTGCTTGAAAGCGGTGAGTTCATCAAGGTCGGCTCCTCTAAGGTGGAGAAGACGGACGTGCGCATCGTAGCCGCTACCAATGTCAACCTGGCGCAAGCCATCGCCGAAGGACGTTTCCGCGAAGACCTTTACTACCGTCTGAATACGGTGCCCATTCAGGTGCCTCCGTTGCGAAGCCGTGGGCAGGACGTGGAACTGCTGTTCCGTAAGTTTGCCACAGACTTCGCCGAAAAGTACCGTATGCCCGGCATCCAGCTGACAGAAGATGCCAAGGCCGCTTTGCTGGCTTATGCCTGGCCGGGCAACGTGCGTCAGCTGAAGAACATTGCCGAACAAATCTCCATCATCGAAACCAATCGGGAGATTACCGCTGACATCCTGAAGAAGTACCTGCCGGAGCAGAGCAATGCCTCCCGATTGCCGGCTTTGCTGAACTCGAAGGACGGGAAGAACTTCGGCAGCGAACGTGAGATACTCTATCAGGTGCTGTTTGACATGCGTCACGATGTGACGGAACTGAAGAAGCTGGTTCACGAGATTATGACGGAGCGGGGACACGCTCCCATGGGAACGGCGCAGGTTGTACCGTCCTCTTCCTATTATACTCCGGCTTCTCCGGTCGTTGCTTCCGAAACTGCTCCGGGCATGCCCACCATCATCCACTCCGCTGTCAAGCCTTCCGCCAATATGGATGACGACATACAGGACACGGAGGAGTATGTGGAGGAGTCGCTCTCGCTGGACGAAGTCGAGAAAGAGATGATTCGCAAGGCGTTGGAACGTCATCGTGGCAAGAGGAAGAGCGCAGCGCAGGACCTGAACATCTCGGAGCGTACACTTTACAGAAAAATCAAAGAATATGGATTGGATTAAGAATACACTTCTCCTCTGCCTGTCGGCAGTGTGCCTGCTGTCGTTTCAATCGTGCAGTGTGCAGATGGGACTGGCTCCCATCAGTTCCATTGACTATACCAAGGTGAAATCCATCTCGATAGCCGACTTCCAGAACCGGGCGGACTATGTATATGCCCCCTTGGCTACCGAGTTCAACCAGAAGCTGAAGGATATGTTCATCCAGCAGACCCGTCTGTCGTTGCTCAATTCGGGCGGTGACCTGGAGCTGGACGGTGAGATAACCGGCTACAACCAGTACAACGAGGCCGTGGATGCCAGCGGATATGCTTCGAAGGTGAAGGTGACGCTGACCGTCAACGTGCGTTACGTCAACAATACGAACCACGAGGAGGACTTCGAACAGCAGTTTTCGGCCTTCCAGACCTACGACTCGTCCCAGCTGCTGACCGAGGTGCAGGATCAGTTGATTGCCGTGATGGTGAAGGACATCGCCGAGCAGATATTCAATGCCACCGTAGCAAACTGGTAATGCCATGACTTCCAACCAACTGCAGCAATGGATTCAGCATCCCGAGACGTTAGACCGTGACTCGCTGTATGAACTGCGCACCCTGTTGGGACGTTATCCCTACTTCCAGTCGCTCCGTCTGCTCTACCTGAAGAACCTCTACCTGCTGCACGATGCCTCGTTCGGTCAGGAATTGCGCAAGTCTGTGCCCTATGTGGCCGACAGCCGTATGCTGTTCTATCTGATAGAGGGTGACCGCTATCTCCTGAAGCCTCACGCACCTTCGCCGGCTGCTGTAGGCAGTGACGTTGCCGAAGGAGCCGACCGTACACTCTCGCTGATAGATGCTTTCCTGGCTACCATGCCGCAAGAGCAGCAGTCGCAGACGGCAGAGCTGGATTATGCGATGGACTATACAGCCTACCTGATGCAGGATGAGACGTGTGCGGATGCAGCCGAAGCGGAACAGACGGAGGCGGAGGTACCCCGAATGCGCGGACACGAACTGATTGACGGATTTATCCGTCGGAATGAATCGCCCGAGGAGGGTGGGGTAGCGTTACCTGTCGTTCAGCCGGAGGTACCGGTTGCCACTGATGCCGACGAAGAGGAAGAGGAGGACGCTGCCGTCGACGAGGTCTCTGAGGAGAGCTATTTCACCGAGACTTTGGCCAAAATATATATCAAACAGCAGCGATATGAGAAGGCTCTTGAAATTATTAAAAGATTAAGCTTGAATTATCCAAAAAAAAATGCTTACTTTGCAGACCAAATCAGATTTTTGGAAAAATTGATTATTAACGCTAAATCAAAATAACAAAAAATGTACTTATTATTAATTATTTTCATGTTGATAGCATCCGTGCTGATGTGTTTCATTGTGCTGATTCAGAACTCTAAAGGCGGAGGTCTGGCATCCAGCTTTGCTTCGTCCAATCAGATTATGGGTGTGCGCAAGACGACTGACTTTCTGGAAAAGGCAACTTGGACACTGGCTGGTGCCATGGTTGTCATCAGTATCTTCTCTGCCTATGCCATCCCCACCTCTTCCGTGAAGGACGGTAACGTGATTCTGGAGCAGGCTCAGCAAGAGGAGAAGACCAATCCTTATAACATGCCTGTAGGCGCAAATGCTCCTGCTGCATCCGATGCTGCTTCCGCTGCTCCTGCTACCGATGCAGCTGCTCCTGCTGCCGAGGGTACCACGGAGGGTGAATAATGCCGATGTATGCGCATCCCGCTGACGGGATGTGACCAGCATAAAATGAGTGCGCAGAGACGTAAAGTCCCGGTCGTGGCGATGGCTTGCCTACCGCCTTTCAGTCCGAGTCTTTGTGTCTCTGCGTTTTTTTCTCTCTTTTGACACATTCCACTCTTTTTTTCTCCCGATTAGGGCTATAGTTGCCGATAATTAGCTACTTTTGTAGAGCGAATGTGAATCATTAATTTCTAAAATATCAATAACAAGATGACTACTGACAAACTTCACCAGACACTGCGCGACTCTGCGGGTGTTCGCTGGACAGTGCTCCTTTTCCTGGCATTTGCCATGTTCTGTTCGTATATCTTTATGGACATTCTTTCCCCCATCAAGGATTTGATGCAGTCTACCCGCGGATGGGATTCAACCGCTTTCGGAACCATGCAAGGTTCGGAAACATTCTTGAACGTCTTTGTCTTCTTCCTCATCTTTGCAGGTATTATCCTCGACAAGATGGGCGTTCGTTTCACCGCCATCCTTTCGGGAGCGGTTATGCTGATTGGTGCCACCGTCAATTGGTATGCTGTGACCGAGGCCTTCCAGGGCAGTTCGTTGGAGGCATGGTTCAACAATAACCTTAACTACATCCCCGGCTTCGACGAGTTGGGCATCTCTCCTTTCTATCTGGGTATGCCCGCATCGGCCAAGTTTGCCGCTGTCGGTTTCATGATATTCGGTTGCGGTGTGGAGATGGCTGGTATTACCGTCTCGCGTGGTATTGTCAAGTGGTTCAAAGGTCGTGAAATGGCATTGGCTATGGGATCTGAGATGGCACTGGCCCGTCTGGGTGTGGCCACCTGTATGATCTTCTCACCCATGTTTGCCAAGTGGGGCGGTGTCATCGATGTCTCCCGTTCGGTAGCCTTCGGTGTCATCCTGCTGCTCATCGCCCTCATCATGTTCATCGTTTACTTCTTCATGGACAAGAAACTCGATGCACAGACCGGCGAGGCCGAGGAGAAGGACGATCCGTTCAAAATCAGTGACCTGGGTAAGATTCTTTCCAGCGGAGGCTTTTGGCTGGTAGCGTTGCTCTGTGTGCTCTACTACTCGGCCATCTTCCCCTTCCAGAAGTATGCCGTCAACATGTTGCAGTGCAACCTTGTGTTCAGCGAAGTACCTTCCGACTCCTTCTGGGCTACCAATACCGTCACCATCATCCAGTACTGCATCATGCTGGTGGTTGCTGCCGCAGCATTCGCCAGCAACTTCTGTAAGCGTTCGTCGCTCAAGTCGTCCCTGTTGGTGGTAGCCGGTGTCGCGCTGGTGGTATTCTGCTATATGGGCTATATGCGTCAGAGCGCCGAGACGGTATTTGCCGTATTCCCCCTGTTGGCTGTGGGCATCACTCCCATTTTGGGCAACTATGTAGACCATAAGGGCAAGGCCGCTTCCATGCTGGTGGTCGGTTCGCTCCTGCTCATCTTCTGCCACCTGACGTTTGCGTTCGTTCTGCCTATGTTCAGCGACAACGCTGTGGGTGGCATCATCGTGGCCTATCTCACCATTCTGGTGCTGGGTGCCAGCTTCTCGTTGGTTCCTGCCGCTTTGTGGCCCAGCGTACCTAAGTTGGTTGATGCCAAGATTATCGGTAGTGCCTATGCACTGATTTTCTGGATTCAGAATATCGGCCTCTGGCTCTTCCCGCTGCTGATTGGCAAGGTGCTCGACAAGACCAATCCACAGTTGGTCAGCGATTTGCAGAACGGCCTTATCTCACCCGAAGAGGCAGCCGTCTCCTATAACTATACCGCTCCGCTGGTGATGCTTGCCTGTCTGGGTATTGCCGCCCTGCTGCTGGGCTTTGTCCTGAAGGCTGTGGACAAGAAGAAGGGGCTGGGCTTGGAAGAACCCAACATCAAGGGTTAATCCTGAATAACAAATTTATTGTTACCGGTATATAAAATAGAAAGGGGTGTCTCTGTTTCCAGCATCGACGCCCCTTTCTAATTATCAATCAGTTCTTGTCCTATGAAGAATCGTACAGATGTCCATTCCCGCGTGGATTTGCTGGATACCATTCCCGTACATAGTGATCACGTCCGTACCGAGTGGAAAGACGGGTGTGCCGTTCTGGCTTATCCGCGTTTCCGGCATTCGTGGATGCGCCGTTGGCTGCTGCCTAAAGGTATGTCGCCCGATATTCGTGTCACGTTGGAAGACCACGGGACAGCCGTCTGGCAGCTCATTGATGGAGAGCGTGATGTGCGTACCATCATCCGTCTGCTTGCCTCCCATTTCGAGGGCGACTCCTCGTATGCCTCCCGTGTCACCGCCTATCTGATGCAGCTCCGCAAGGACGGTTTCATCCGTTTACTCGCTCCGGTCCACCTTTAGCAGTGCCCCTGTAGCTACGTCGAACAGTACCTTGATGGTGCTGTTCTTGTTGAACAGTACTGGAGCCAGGTATTCGCGCGTGCCGAACTGCGTAACTGGCAATTCCTCTTCATAGATTTTCTTGCCGGCTGTCATCAGCGTCACCCTCGCTCTTCCGGGTACGTTGTAGGCCACCCCTTCCAGCTTTTTCTTGGCCTCCTCTTCACCGTCGATGGCCGGTGTCTTCAGGTCGGCGATGCTGATGTAGTAGGGCTCGCCTGCCAGGTCGTTGTCAGCCACCACACCCAGTTTCTTCGAGAATCGGAAGGCCACCTTCTGCTGCATCTCTTCCGGTTTTATCCTCACGGTCACCCTCTTTGTCTCCTTCTGTACGCTGCCGGTGAACATCTCCGTCATGGCCTGTTCCTGCTGGTTCAGGCTCTCCAGCATCAGTTTCAGTTGGGCACCGTCTTTGGGCATGTTGTCAGCCTCGCCTCTCAGCAGGGCACTTCTGCTCTCCCGTATACTGTATATCTCCTTAGCCACCAGCTCGGCCATCTTTGCAGTCGAACCGGCCATCAGAATCTCTTCGGTCAGGAAGCTGCGCGGGTCAATCCGTTTCGTTCCCTCTGTTCCGTGGCTGCTTGCCTCCTTCTTCTGCTTGGCTCCGCTGAACGGCATGTTGATGGAGCGTACGATGCCCTCTTCGGTCAGTTCCATCAGGGGAGCCGTGCTCTTGTCCTTCAGTTTCACGAAGTACACGTTCTCCTTGTCGGGTGTACCTACGATGTTGGTCTCTATCTTGTCCAGCGTCCAGCTCTCTTCAGCCGTGTCTTGTCGGTTACCCAGCCGCAGGTAGCGGTCGGCATATTTGCAGAACTCACCGGGCGTATAGAGGTTGCGGGTAGTGTGCAGCACAATCTCTATCTCCGTCTGTGGCAGCAGGTATGTTACTCCATAGTCCTTGCCCCTCATCACGCCGGCAGTCACTTCCGTCTGTGCCGTGGCACAGACACACAGCAGCAGGGCCGGTATTGTCAGTATCTTCTTGTCCATCTTTATCCTTCTGGTTATCGTTATCGGTTCAATAATTCATACGGTAGCTACAAAGTTAGTCAAGTTATCTTTTCCCTCGTGCCAATTAGCGATTATTAACGCATCTAATCCTCTTTCTTTCCTCTGATTGCTCCATTTTTTGCCTTTGAAAGTTGGATAGCTCGGATAGAATCTGTTTCTTTGTTTGTTCAAAACTTTTATGCTATATATGAGTAAACGAATTCGGCAATACCTCGGTCTACTGTCGGCAGTCTTGCTTTATTTCATTGTCCACGAGGGGGCTCATGCGCTTTATGCACTGTCAGTCGGTGCATTCAAGCAGGTTAATTTTTTAGGGTTGGGCGTGCAGATTGACATCTATCGCGACCGCATGACAGATACCCAGCTGGGCATTTTCTGTCTGGTGGGTGCCGTCTCCACCTTCATTGTAGGTTGGTTGCTGGTACTGTTCCGTCAGCGCATCTGTACCCTTCGTCCTATGTTTCCTCGCACGTTGAGCTGGTACCTCACCCTCATCCTGCTCCTGCTCGATCCGCTCTACCTCTCCATCCTCTATAGTTTTGTGGGAGGCGGTGACATGAATGGCATCGTGTTGATTTGTCCCGAATGGCCTGCCCGCATTGCATTCGGTCTGTTGGGCGTACTTCATCTCGTTGTCATTGCCCGTTACGTTTATCCTGCATACAAGCGTTCGTTTGCAACGGCAGCTGATTGAGCGTTTTTGTTTGAATCATCGAAAAAGTGTGCATCCAAACGGTTTATTCCCGTTCAAAAACCGTTCAGAAGAGCCTGCTTAGGCAGGCTTCTGCACTCGCTTCCGTTCGCTTCCGTTCATCATCGTTCAGCGGTTCTATGGACGTACGTCCAAGCACCCTTTGCACGTACGTCCATAGCATCTAACGACGTACGTCCATAGCACCTTTGAACGTACGTCGTTAGAATGCTTCGAAGTACGGCGTGACTTATCGTTCTCATCTTTTTGCAAAGTTAGGAAAGGTTATCAGATTCAGCATACGAAGGTTGAATCTTTTTTTTGCGCAACTGTTTGGGTGGTTCGGGTAAAAGCATTACCTTTGCCGCGCAGAGGGGTAGGAGGCTTCCGCCCTTTTGTACCAACATACGATGCTTGTCGGTGTTCGGGTCATGGGGTTGACTGGATTTGACAGCGGGCAGAAATGGTAGGTAAGCATGCAGTGCGTCGTCGATTGGCACTTTAATCTCAGTCTTCAAAATTTTATCTGGCGAAACTAACTACGCTCTCGCTGCGTGATCGAAGTACAGTAGATCGACGCTTAATCCCGGCACCAGGTGCTGGGACGTGACATCACTCGGAAGCTGTTGCTCCGAAGCATTCCGGTAAAGTGGTGCAGTCACATCGGGGATAGTTGTCATCGGCCTCGCGGTGGCGATGAAAATTCAGAGGATAAGGTAGCGGTTGATGGCTTTGGTTCTGCCGTTGCACGAAAACTTAGGCAAAGATAAGCATGTAGAAAGCTTATGATTTCCTCGTTTGGACGAGGGTTCGATTCCCTCCAGCTCCACATTTATCTTAAATAACTCACTGAATTTCAGTGAGTTATTTCTATTTTAAAGACATGGCCCCCAAGGTGCTCCCCTCCCTCGCTACTTTTATATTAATTTAACTATCCAAAGTGGCAAACAATACTGTTTTCATTGCTTTTGACCAATATTGACTATTTCCATATAGTTTGCTACACCTTATTATATATATAGTAGAAGTCACCATCGTTGTTTTTTCATTTTCATACCTCACCAACATCACCAACACAATAAGTATTCTGAAAATAGGAGGTAATTCAAAGACGGTCACTTTCTTAATAGTACTGGTGGGTGATGCCCACTGGGGCGCACTCGACTACCTTATCCTCGACATCCCTCCCGGCACAAGCGACATTCACCTCACCCTCCTGCAGACGCTGGCCATCACGGGAGCTGTCATTGTCAGCACACCACGATACCCATCGTGCAGAGCATCTGTGAGAGTGGTGACCAGGGCACACCCGTAGCGCTCGATGCCTCCAGCTTGACGGGTAGAGCCTTCTTACAGCTGGCTGCTGCCGTCGTGCGTCAGGTCGATAAGCGGAATATCGAGCAGGAACCCACGAAGATTGTTTCGGTCAAGAAGTGATGCTTATTTCGTGAGCTTTTCGATGAGCGGCTGTAGCAGGTCGGCGTATCGCATGAAGCCGAGGTCGGTAAAGTGGATGCCATCCACACAGGCCTCGTCATCGGTGCCAATCATCTGCTCAGAGGTGAGGAAGTAGAGGTGCGTGTCGCCTAGCTGCTTCAGCTGCTCATAGATTTCACGCACCTTGGCGTTCTTGCTTCGTATCTGTTCGGCCACCTTCTGGTCAAGCCAGCTGTGGGTGAAGCGTGGGTCTTCCACCAGCAGGATGGGGGCAGTGGGGTGAGCCGAACGTATTTTGCTGATGAATTTTACGGCCCGTTCATCCATCTGCTCTACATTGGCGTTGGGCACGAAGTCGAGGATGTACATCGCAGCATCTACTGAGGCTATGAGGTCAGCTATCTCCATGTCGAGCAGCGCATTGCCGCTGAATCCCAGGTTGATGCACTCCCGTTGCAGCCGGCGCTCCAGGATGT
>SAMEA3663297__coassemble_402_pt1 | contig 24463 bp, 20 predicted proteins | sample SAMEA3663297__metabat2_low_PE_003 | metagenome-assembled genome bin SAMEA3663297 (sample SAMEA3663297) | pig gut metagenome | biome: pig gut; feature: pig-associated habitat; material: faeces | place: China | collected 2013
CGAGTGCATGGAGGCAGGCGAAGTGGTCATCATGTCGGCAGGCACAGGTAACCCCTTCTTCACAACCGATACCGGCTCCTCGCTGCGCGGCATCGAAATAGAGGCCGACGTGATGCTGAAGGGTACGCGCGTGGACGGCATCTATACCGCCGACCCGGAGAAAGACCCCACTGCCACCAAGTTCCACGACATCACATACGACGAAGTATTGCGCCGCGGCCTGAAGGTGATGGACCTGACCGCCACCTGTATGTGCAAGGAGAACCACCTGCCCATCATCGTATTCGACATGGACACCGTAGGCAACCTGAAACGGGTGATGCAGGGAGAAGAGATAGGGACATTGGTACATGTGTAAACTCAGAAACTTAAAAACTTAAAAACTCACATCATATATGAAAGAAGTAAAAGAAATCCTGAACGAAGCACAGGAGAAGATGGATATGGCCATCATGTATCTGGACGAGGCTTTGGCACACATCCGTGCCGGCAAAGCTGACGTACGTCTGTTGGACGGCATCCGCGTAGACTCATACGGCAGTATGGTACCTATCAACAATGTGGCAGCCGTCACCACTCCCGATGCCCGCAGCATCGCCATCAAACCGTGGGACAAAAGCATGTTCCGCATCATCGAGAAGGCTATCATCGACTCCAGCCTGGGTATCATGCCGGAGAACAACGGTGAAATCATCCGCATCGGCATCCCGCCGCTGACCGAGGAACGCCGCAAGCAGCTGGCCAAGCAGTGCAAGGGCGAAAGCGAAACAGCCAAGGTAAGTGTACGCAATGCCCGCCGCGATGCCATCGACCAACTGAAGAAGTCGGTCAAAGAGGGACTGGCAGAAGATGCACAGAAGGGCGGTGAAGAGAAACTGCAGAAAGTCCATGACAAGTACATCAAGCAGATTGATGAGATGCTGGCAGCAAAGGACAAAGAAATCATGACCGTTTAAAAACCAATCTTCACACAAGAAGGGAAGGAACGCACCGACAGACGACCGCGCACGTCCCCTTCCCTCTGCTAACAACCGCCACTACATTGAAGGGACTTGTCATTAAGAACACAGGAAGCTGGTATCTGGTACGTACCGAAGAGGGAGAGGACGTGGAATGCAAAATTAAAGGGAATTTCCGTCTGAAAGGAATCAAAAGCACCAACCCCGTAGCTGTGGGCGACCGCGTACACATCATCCGCAACCAAGAGGGAACCGCCTTCATCAGCGAGATTGAAGAACGCAGGAACTACATCATCCGTCGCGCCTCCAACCTATCGAAACAGAGCCATATACTGGCTGCCAATCTGGACCAATGTATGCTGCTGGTCACCGTAAACTATCCGGAGACCTCCACCACCTTCATCGACCGCTTTCTGGCCACAGCCGAAGCCTATCGGGTACCCGTATGTCTGCTCTTCAACAAGGTAGATGCCTACAACGACGACGAGCTCCGCTACCTGGACGCACTGATTCACCTCTATACCTCCATCGGCTACCCCTGCATGAGGATTTCCGCCCGAAACGGAACGGGCATCGAGGAGGTCCGCCGCAAACTGGAGGGGAAGGTCACCCTCTTCTCCGGCCATTCGGGAGTCGGCAAGTCCACCCTCATCAACGCCCTACTACCCGGTACCGAAGCCCGGACGGGTGCCATCTCTGCCGCCCACAATAAGGGAATGCATACTACCACATTCTCAGAGATGTATGCCACAGCAGGCGACGGCTACATCATCGACACGCCGGGCATCAAAGGGTTCGGCACCTTTGACATGGAGGAAGAGGAGATAGGACACTACTGCCCCGAGATATTCCGGACATCGGCCGATTGCCGCTACGGAAACTGTACCCACCGACACGAACCGGGATGCGCCGTAAGGCAGGCTGTAGAGCAGCATACCATCAGCCAGTCCCGTTACACCTCTTACCTGAGTATGCTGGAGGACAAAGAGGAGGGGAAATACCGGGCTGCCTATTGACGGGAATACCACATTTGTGGGATAGGAATCACCCCATCGCGCGATATTCCTGCAACGAGGAAGTCGCCACCTTTGCAGCCCTCAAAATATAACCAAGCAAAGCGTATGAAACGAAGCATTGTTACAAGTTTGTTTTTCACACTCCTCACGATGCCATTGTATGCCCAAATACGAGGAGTGGTAAAAGATACGACAGGCGAACCCATAGCGGGAGCCAATGTGTTCTGGGCCGGAACGACGCAAGGTACCACAACGGACCTGGAAGGAAGGTTTGACCTACGCCGCCATAAGGCGGAGAGACGGTTGGTGGTCAGCTTCATCGGCTACGAAAACGACACCATCCGGGTGACGGGTGGAAAGGCCGACCTGGACATCGTACTGCAAAGCGGCCTCCTGATGGATGAGGTGGAAGTGGTGCAACGCAGATTGGGTACCATGAAGGTGCGTAGCAGCGTGATGAACGAAGAGATGATATCGAGTGCCGAACTGGCACGGGCAGCCTGCTGCAACTTGGGCGAAAGTTTCACCACCAATCCGTCGGTGGACGTCAGCTACTCGGATGCAGCTACCGGTGCCAAACAGATCAGGCTGTTAGGACTGTCGGGCACCTATGTACAGATGCTGACCGAGAATATCCCCAATTACCGAGGCACTGCAGCTCCGTACGCATTGGGATACATCCCCGGTCCGTGGATGCAGAGCATCCAGGTGTCCAAAGGAAGCTCGTCCGTCAAAAACGGATACGAATCCATCACCGGACAAATCAACGTGGAATTCAAGAAACCGCAGGCTGAGCCTGCCATCAACTTCAACCTATACGGCAACACGAAGGAGAAGTATGAGGCCAACTTCGACGGCAACATACACCTGAACAAACGGTTGAGCACGGCACTGCTGGCTCATTACGAAAACGGCACCCGTACCCACGACGACAACGGAGACGGTTTTCTGGACATGCCGAAGGTAGAGCAGTATAACCTGCAGAACCGATGGGCATGGATGGGCGACCACTATGTATTCCAGGCATCTGTCAAAGCCTTGAAGGAGGAACGGAACAGCGGGCAAGCCGGCCACTCGCACAGCGGCATGATGCCAGCTACGGGAACGGATCCCTACCTGATTGACATCACTACCGAACGCTACGAAGCCTTTACAAAGAATGCCTATATATTCAATAAGGAAAAGAACAGCAACGTAGCTCTTATCCTGTCCGGGTCGCTGCACAAGCAGGATGCCGGTTACGGACACAAGGCATACAACGTCAACCAGAAGAACCTTTATGCCTCGCTGATGTTCGAGACGAACCTCAATCCACAGAACAGCCTTTCTGTGGGTCTGAGCATGAATCATGACGATTATGACCAGGACTATCGGATTGAGAACGATGCACAAGCAGCCCTCCTGCATGAGAAGGACAAGGAGACCGTGGCAGGCGGCTATATACAATACACCTACAACTGGGCAGACAAGCTCATCCTAATGGGCGGATTGCGCATGGATCACAGCAATCTATACGGCACCTTTGTCACACCGCGTGCACACATCAAGTATAGCCCCAACGAAGCCATCAGCCTGCGGGTATCGGCAGGCAAAGGGGACCGGACCAATCATGTGCTGGCAGAGAACAACTACCTGCTGGCCAGCGGACGACGGGTGGTTATTGACAGCAACTTACAGCAAGACGAGGCATGGAACTATGGCTTCTGTGCCTCCTTCAGCATCCCGCTGTCAGGCAAAAACTTGAGCTTGAACGCCGAATACTATTATACGGACTTCATCCACCAGCTGGTGACCGATATGGACAGCGACCCGCACGCCGTTCAGTTCAGGAACCTGGAAGGAGACTCGTACTCGCACACCCTGCAGGCTGAGGCCTCCTATCCCTTCTTCAAAGGATTTACACTGACAGCAGCCTATCGCTACACGGATGTCAAATGTACCTACAACCGTCAGCTGCTGCGCAAACCGCTGACCAGCAGATACAAGGGATTGCTGACGGCCTCGTACCAGACACCGCTGGCTCTGTGGCAGTTTGATGTAACCCTGCAGCTGAACGGAAGCGGGCGTATGCCTGCCCCCTACACCACAACCGAAGGAACCAGTTCATGGGAGAGCAGCTATCCAGCCTACGAACAGCTGAGTGCACAGATTACCCGCTGGTTCCGCCACTGGTCGATTTACGTGGGCGGAGAAAACATGACCGGATTCAAGCAGAAGAATCCCATCATTGCCGCATCCGATCCCTACAGCGGGAACTTCGACTCCACTATGATATGGGGACCCGTACACGGAGCCGTCTATTATATCGGATTGAGAATCAACCTATAAAGAAACAAACGAATAATTATTTAATACACTACGATAATGAAAACAAGAATGATTATGTTGGCATTGGCTGTCGGTATGAGTGTAGCCAGCTTTGCCAAAGACATCCGAACCGTGGTATTGACCACCGCCCCGCAGATGCACTGCGAAAACTGCGAAAACCGAATCAAGAGCAACATCCGCTTTGAAAAAGGCATCAAAGAGATTGTTACCGACCTGAAGAGCAAGACGGTCACCATCAAATACGATGCCGAAAAGACCAACGTGAAGAACATTATCGCCGGTTTTGCCAAAATCAACTACAAAGCCAGCGTAGTAGAAACCCCGACAAACGACCAACCCCAAAAGTAATGAAACGAATCATTGGAGTGTGTGCGCTGCTTATCACATTGGGCTGCCACGCACAAGAAACCACGGAATATAAGGAGAAACAATCCTACAAAAACTGGGTCAAGCTGGCTCCCAAACTGGAAGACGCTTTCTTCAGTACTCCGGAAGCGACTCGGATTGCCGACAATGTACTGCTGTATCAGCAGAGTACCGGTGGATGGCCCAAAAACATCTATATGCCAGCCGAGCTGAACGAGCAGGAACGCAAGGCAGCACTGGCCGCACGCAACGACGTGAACGAGAGCACCATTGACAACGATGCCACCACTACCGAGATACGTTACCTGGCCCGCACCTACCTGGCCACAGGGACTGAGAAATATCGGGAAGGAGCCGAACGGGGTATACGATATATCCTGAAGTCGCAATATCCCAACGGCGGATTTCCACAGTTCTATCCGCGTCCGAAAGGATATTATACGCACATCACCTACAACGACAATGCGATGGTGAACGTGCTGCAGCTGCTGCGCGAGGTGTATGAAAGACGTGCCCCTTATACCTTTGCATCGGAGGAACTCTGCCAACAGGCTCGTTCGGCCTTCGACAAAGGCATTGACTGCATTCTGAAAACGCAGGTACGCCAAAACGGCAAGCTGACCGTGTGGTGCGCCCAGCACGACGAACATACCTTGCAACCGGCCAAAGCCCGCGCCTATGAGTTGCCTTCGCTGAGCGGAGCCGAGTCGGACAACATCGTGTTGCTACTGATGTCGCTCCCCTCGCCGAGCCCGGAGGTCATCGCAGCAATAGAAGGTGCAGTGATGTGGTTTAAGGAGCATCAGATTATCGGCCTTACCCGTCAGGAGTTCACCAACGACAAAGGGAAACGCGACTACCGCATGGTGCCTTGCCCGCAGGACGACTTTGACTGTCCGCCCCTATGGGCCCGTTTCTATACGCTGGAAGAGAACCGGCCTTTCATCTGCGACCGTGATGGAGTGAAGCGTTACGACATTTCCGAGATAGGCTACGAACGTCGCAACGGCTACAGCTGGTACAACAGTGACGGTCTGAAAGTGTTGAAGAGGTACGAAAAATGGAAGAAGTCGCTACGTTGAGGTAGCGACTTCTTTCCTATCAGTCATTTGTTCCAAATGTCAATCAAAGCTTCTTGAAGAAGTCATTTCCCTTATCGTCTACCAAAATGAATGCGGGGAAATCCTGTACTTCAATCTTCCAGACAGCCTCCATGCCCAGTTCGGGGAACTCGACGCACTCGATGCTCTTGATATTGTTCTGAGCCAATATGGCAGCCGGTCCGCCGATAGAGCCCAAATAGAATCCGCCATGCTTCTGGCAAGCATCCGTCACAGCTTGGCTGCGATTACCCTTTGCCAACATAATCAAGCTGCCACCATGACTCTGGAACAGGTCAACGTAGGGGTCCATACGGCCTGCAGTGGTGGGGCCCATCGAGCCACAAGCCATACCTGCCGGAGTCTTGGCCGGACCTGCATAGTAGATGGGGTGATCCTTGATGTACTGCGGCAATTCTTCACCTCTATCCAGTCTCTCCTTCAACTTGGCATGAGCAATGTCACGACCTACGATGATGGTACCGTTCAGGCTCAGACGAGTAGCAACGGGATATTTCGTCAGTTCCTTCAGCACCTCGCTCATCGGTTGGTTCAGGTCGATGCGTACTGCATCTCCCTCGCCGGCCTTGCGCAGTTCTTCCGGAATCAGACGGCTTGGGTTGTCATCCATCTTCTCTATCCAGATACCTTCACGATTGATCTTACACTTGATATTGCGGTCGGCCGAGCAAGACACGCCCAATCCGATGGGGCAAGAGGCTCCGTGACGAGGCAAGCGGATGATACGTACATCGTGAGCCATATATTTGCCACCAAATTGCGCTCCCAATCCTATCTTATAGGCTTCTTCCAACACTTGCTTTTCCAGTTCCACGTCGCGGAAGGCGCGTCCACCCTCGTTGCCTGTGGTAGGCAGATTATCATAATAATGAGTAGATGCCAGCTTCACGGTCAGCAGATTCTTCTCGGCCGACGTACCACCGATGACAAAGGCAATGTGATAAGGCGGACAGGCTGCTGTACCCAGCGTCTTCATCTTGGCAACCAGAAAAGGCACCAGCGTCTGCGGATTCAGTACAGCCTTCGTCTCCTGATAGAGGTAGGTCTTGTTGGCCGAGCCTCCTCCCTTGGTTACACAAAGGAAACGATACTCCATCCCTTCGGTAGCTTCCAAGTCAATCTGTGCGGGCAGATTGCAACGGGTATTCACCTCATCATACATGGTCAGCGGTGCGTTCTGCGAATAGCGCAGGTTCTCCTCGGTATACGTCTGGTACACACCCAACGAGAGAGCCTCTTCATCGCAATAGCCTGTCCACACCTGCTGTCCCTTCTCACCATGAATGATAGCCGTACCTGTATCCTGGCAGAGGGGAAGCTTACCCTTGGCTGCCACTTCTGCATTACGTAGGAAGGTCAGTGCCACATACTTGTCGTTTTCGCTGGCTTCGGGGTCAGAGAGTATCTTTGCCACCTGCTCGTTGTGTTCTCTGCGCAGCAGGAATGATACGTCCCGGAAGGCCGCTCTGGCCATTGCCGTCAATCCCTCCTTCTCAATCTTCAGGATGGGTTTGCCTTCAAACTCGCTCACCGATACATAGTCTTTGGTAAGCAGATAATACTCAGTCTGGTCTTCACCATGCTCAAACATGGGTTGATACTTGAACGGAGGATTTGCCATAATTTCTCAGTTTTTCTTTATTATACGTTAGGTTTCTCTTTCTCCGACGGGCATGCCACAGCATTTGCCGGCGGCCACTTGCCAATCATGTAGCAAAGGTAAGAAGTATGACGGGAGAAAGCGAGCGTTTTATATTTATTAACTATTTCATTTCGAGCAACGAGACTTCCCTGCTTCCATTACCTCTTTTTCTCTGGCTTTTGGTTGCACAGGCAAGCCACAACAAATCGTAACACGGAACGACGAACAGATTTTTAGCACACAATTGGGACACGATGGCTTATATATGGCAAATAATCCGTACCTTTGCAGCCAATAAATGAATATGAGACCAATGATTTCCACCATAGAAAAGGGAATGCTCCGCCGTTCGGAATTGTTGTTGGGAGCGGATTTCATGGAGCGCATCGCACAAGTGCGGGTGATTGTCTTTGGCGTAGGAGGTGTCGGTTCGTGGTGTGCCGAGAGCCTGGTACGTAGCGGCATCCGCCATCTGACCATTGTCGACTCAGACCGCATCTGCATCACCAACTGCAACCGACAACTGATGGCAACATCTAAAAATGTAGGACAAGTAAAAGTGGAGGCCTTGAAAAGCCGCTTGCTGGAGATTAATCCACATGCCGAAATCAATGCCTTGCAGCAGATTTACGAAGAGGCTAACGCCCACACCTTCGGGATAGAAAACTATGATTATGTAATCGATGCCATCGACTCGCTGAAAGAGAAGGCCCACCTCATACTGCATGCCACCGGCACACCCGGCATCACCCTCTTCTCATCCATGGGAGCAGCCTTGCGCATCAATCCTTTCCAGATACGACAGGCCGAATTCTGGAACGTAAAGAACGACGCACTGGCACGCGCTCTGCGCAACAAGTTCAAACGCAACAAAACGTTCCCTGCCCATAAGTTTCTGTGCGTATATAGCGAAGAGCCACCTCGGAAGAACCGGGGCGAGAACCATGCATGCGGCACTTCACAATGCATCTGCCCCAAAGCCAAACTGCTGAGCGGTACCCGAGGAACCGACTCTGCCGTCTATGATGCCCCCGGCAAACAGAATCTGGTTGAACACGAATGGTGTACGAGCAAAGCACAAATCAACGGCTCCCTGAGCCACATCACCGGCATCTTCGGCTTTGCACTGGCCGGCATGGTACTAACTGATATCGAAAACAAGTTCATAACTTCACAGACATGTCCTACGAACGAAAAATAATCAACGACCCGGTCTTCGGGTTCATCAACATACCGAAGGGATTGCTGTATGACATCGTACGCCACCCCCTATTGCAACGGCTCAACCGCATCAAGCAGGTAGGGCTATCGTCGGTGGTCTATCCCGGCGCACAGCACACCCGCTTCCAGCACTCGCTGGGTGCCTTCTACCTGATGAGCGAAGCCATCCAGCACCTGACAGCCAAAGGTAACTTTATCTTCGACAGCGAAGCGGAGGCTGTAGAAGCAGCCATCCTGATGCACGACATCGGACACGGACCTTTCTCGCATGTACTGGAAGACACCATCGTACGAGGTGTGAGCCACGAAGACATCTCGCTGATGCTGATGGAACGTATCAATCGGGAAATGAACGGCCAACTGACTTTGGCCATACGCATCTTCAAGGATGAATACCCGAAACGCTTCCTTCACCAGTTGGTGAGCGGACAACTGGATATGGACCGTCTGGACTACTTGCGGCGTGACAGCTTTTATACCGGTGTAACGGAAGGGAACATCGGTTCTGCACGCATCATCAAGATGCTGGACGTCAAAGACGACCATCTGGTAATAGAGGCCAAAGGCATCTACTCCATCGAGAACTTCCTGACCGCCCGCCGGCTGATGTACTGGCAAGTATACCTGCACAAAACATCGGTAGCATATGAGCGGATGCTGATCAGCGCCTTACTTCGCGCCAAGGAATTGGCGGGCCGGGGCGTGGAATTGTTTGCCTCACCAGCCTTGCGTTTCTTCCTTTATCAAGACATCAACCGAGAAGCCTTCTACGGCAATCCCCAATGTCTGGAAAACTTCATCCAATTGGATGACAACGATATCTGGACATCGCTGAAGGTTTGGTGCAGCCATCCGGATAAGGTGCTTTCCACCTTGAGCCAAGGCATGGTGAACCGAAACATCTTCAAGGTTGAGATTTCAACCGACCCCATTCCCAAAGAGCGAATCGAAGAATTGAGACAGCAAATTGGTGAAGCACTGGCTATTTCCGAGGCCGAGGCCGACTATTTCATCTCTACTCCAAGCATTGAAAAGAACATGTATGATGCTGCCGATGACAGCATCGACATACTATACAATGACGGGACAACGAAGAATATAGCAGAAGCATCGGATATGTTGAATATCTCTTTACTTTCTAAAAAAGTAAAAAAACATTACTTATGTTATCAACGTTTGCATAAGTAAGCATAAAATATTCATCAGATAATAAGGATATATAAAAAAAAAATCCGTTATTTGTATTTTAAAACAATCTAACGAAGTAAAATAGCATGGAATTCTCAGCCAAACAGATTGCAGCATTCATCCAAGGAGAAATCGTGGGTGACGAAAATGCGACCGTACATACATTTGCCAAGATAGAAGAGGGAATACCCGGAGCCATCTCTTTTCTATCCAACCCGAAATATGCTCCTTACATCTACGAGACTAAGGCCAGCATCGTTCTGGTGAACAAAGATTTTGTTCCGGAGAAAGAGATTCATACGACACTCATCAAAGTGGACAACGCTTATGAAAGTCTGGCCAAGCTATTGACGCTATACGAACAGAGCAAGCCCAAACAGACGGGGATATCTCCACTGGCCTTCGTAGCAGAGAGCGCACAGATAGGAAAGGATGTCTATATCGCGCCTTTTGCCTGCGTAGGCGAACATGCCTGTGTAGGCGACCGTACCAGTCTGCATCCGCACGTCAGCATAGGAGCCGGAGCCAAGGTTGGCGAAGATTGCACGTTGTATCCGCACGTAACCGTCTATCACGATTGCAGGGTAGGCAATCGCTGTATCCTTCATGCCGGCTGTGTCATCGGTGCCGACGGATTCGGTTTTGCACCGACACCGCAAGGATATGAAAAGATTCCCCAAATCGGCATTGCCCTCATTGAAGACGATGTGGAGATAGGTGCCAATACCTGTGTAGACCGTGCCACTATGGGAGCTACAATTGTACACAGTGGAGTGAAGCTGGACAACCTGATACAAATAGCGCACAACGACGAAATCGGGTCACACACCGTCATGGCTTCGCAAGTGGGTATTGCCGGTTCCACGAAAGTGGGCGAATGGTGCATGTTCGGCGGACAGGTAGGTATTGCCGGACACATCCACATCGGCGACAAGGTAAATCTGGGAGCACAATCGGGTGTGCCAGGAAAAATCAAAGAGGGGCAGCAACTGATTGGTACTCCACCTATGGAACCAAAGGCTTATTTCAAATCGCAGGCAGTCTTCCGTCGCCTGCCCGACATGTACTCAGAGCTGAACAGCCTGCGCAAAGAGGTGGAAGAGCTGAAAAAGAAACTAGCGGACCACTAAAGAGAACGGTCTAAAACTATTTGCAAAAGAATAACTTAGTTATAATTTCTGACAATAAACCATCGTATACAATATGTTGAAACAAAAGACGTTGAAAGAGAGCTTTTCACTCAGAGGAAAAGGACTTCACACCGGACTCGACCTGACCGTCACTTTCAATCCGGCACCCGACAATCATGGTTACAAGATACAGCGTGTCGATCTGGAAGGACAACCCACCATCGACGCGGTGGCTGATAACGTAACCGAAACCACACGTGGTACCGTACTCTGCAAGAACGGGGTGAAAGTAAGTACGATAGAACACGGGATGGCGGCCCTCTACGCCCTGGGCATAGACAACTGTCTGATACAAGTCAACGGACCAGAATTCCCCATCCTGGACGGAAGTGCCCGATACTACGTCAACGAAATAGAACGGGTAGGTATGGTGGAGCAAGATGCTATCAAGGATTTCTACATCATCAAGTCGAAGATAGAGTTCCGAGACGATGCTACCGGCTCGTCCATTATCGTGCTGCCTGACGAAAATTTCAGTCTGAACGTATTGGTTTCGTATGACTCACAGATTCTGCCTAACCAATATGCCACATTGGAAGACATGACACGCTTTAAAGAGGAGGTGGCAGCCAGCCGCACTTTCGTATTCGTACGCGAAATAGAGCCGCTGTTGCAGGCCGGACTCATCAAAGGAGGCGACTTGGACAACGCCATCGTCATCTATGAGCGGGAGATGTCACAAGAGAACTACGATAAGCTGGCTGATGTGATGGGCGTACCCCACATGGATGCCAAGCAACTGGGATACATCAACCACAAGCCGCTGGTATGGCCTAACGAATGTGCCCGCCACAAGCTGCTGGACATCATCGGCGACCTGGCACTGATAGGCAAACCTATCAAGGGACGCATCATCGCCACCCGACCGGGCCATACCATCAACAACAAGTTTGCCCGTCAGATGCGCAAGGAGATACGTCTGCACGAAATTCAGGCCCCAACCTACGACTGCAGCCGCGCTCCCATCATGGATGTAAACCGCATCCGCGAACTTCTTCCCCACCGTTACCCCTTCCAGCTGGTAGACAAAGTGATAGAGATTGGGGCCAACTACATCGTGGGCGTGAAGAACGTAACCTCCAATGAACCTTTCTTCCAAGGACATTTCCCCCAGGAACCTGTCATGCCCGGCGTACTCCAGATTGAGGCGATGGCACAAACTGGAGGTCTGCTGGTACTGAACTCCGTAGATGAGCCGGAACGTTACTCGACCTATTTCCTGAAGATTGACGGTGTGAAGTTCCGCCAAAAAGTAGTGCCGGGTGACACACTCATCTTCCGGGTTGAACTGTTGGCTCCCATCCGCCGGGGTATATCCTCGATGAAAGGATACGTTTTTGTAGGCGAAAAGGTGGTTTGCGAAGCCGAATTTACCGCACAGATAGTAAAGAATAAGTAACATATCATCAAAAAATCCGAAATATGATCAGTCCATTAGCATATATTCATCCCGAAGCTCAAATCGGTGAGAACGTAGAAATCGCTCCTTTCGTATTCATCGACAAGAACGTAGTGATTGGAGACAACAATAAAATCATGGCCAATGTCAGCATCTTGTATGGCGCACGCATAGGCAACGGAAACACCATTTTCCCAGGTGCCGTCATCAGTGCCGTTCCCCAAGACTTGAAGTTCCGCGGAGAAGAGACTACGGCTGAGATAGGTGACAACAACCTTATCCGCGAGAATGTGACCATCAACCGTGGAACCGCAGCCAAAGGCAAGACCATCGTAGGCAGCAACAACCTGCTGATGGAGGGTGTACACGTAGCTCACGATGCACGAATAGGCAACGGATGTATCATCGGAAATTCAACCAAGATGGCCGGTGAAATCGTCATTGATGACAACTCCATCATCAGTGCCGGCGTACTGATGCACCAGTTCTGCCGCGTAGGCGGATATGGAATGGTGCAAGGCGGATGCCGTTTCAGCAAGGACATTCCTCCCTACATCATCGCAGGACGAGAGCCTATCTGCTATGCCGGCCTCAACCTGGTGGGACTGCGCCGCCGTGGTTTCTCCAACGAAACCATCGAAGCCATCCACAATGCCTATCGCATCATTTATCAAAGCGGCTTGAATATCACGAATGCACTGAAGAAAATCGAAGAGGAGATGGAGATGACACCTGAAATCAGCTACATCGTCGACTTCATCAAGAGTTCGGACAGAGGCATTATTCCTGCCGGGAAGTAATGAAGAATAATCATGTATATTAACTAAATTCATAACCCTATGATATACCGTTTTACCCTTATTTCTGATGAAGTGGATGATTTCATCAGAGAGATTCAGATAGATCCGGAAGCCACTTTCTACGACTTCCACAAGGCGATTCTGCAATCGACAGGCTATACAGATGACCAGATGACCTCTTTCTTCATTTGCGACGACGATTGGGAGAAGGAGAAAGAGATTACATTGGAAGAGATGGACGACAATCCGGAGATGGATAGCTGGGTGATGAAAGATACCGTCATCAGCGAACTGGTGGAAGACGAGAAGCAGAAGCTGCTCTACGTGTTCGACTACATGACGGAGCGTTGCTTCTTCATCGAACTCTCTGAAATCATCACCGGCAAGAGTATGGATGGAGCCAAATGTACCAAGAAAGCCGGTGACGCTCCCAAGCAGATGCTTGACTTTGATGAGATTGAAGCCAAAACAGCCGCCAATCTGGATTTGGACGAGAACTTCTATGGAGACCAGGACTATGATTTGGAGGATATCGACCGAGACGGCTATGGCGGATTCGATGAAGGAGGAGGTGGCAACCCGTACACCGAAGACATGTATTGATACGTTTTGACCAACATCTACATTGCACACCCTCGTTGTACTCATAGGACCCACAGGAGTCGGCAAGACCGAACTGAGCCTTCGGTTGGCCGAGCGGCTGAAAACCTGCATTATTTCAGCTGATTCACGCCAGCTATACGCTGATTTGCCCATCGGTACGGCCGCTCCGACTGCCGACCAACTGGCTCGGGTGCGACACTATTTGGTAGGTACACTGAAACTCACGGACTACTACAGTGCCGCCCGTTATGAAGAAGAGGTGATAAAGTTGCTGGAGACTCTTTTTCAAACCAATGACACCGTTATACTTACAGGCGGCTCGATGATGTATATCGATGCCGTCTGCAAAGGTATCGATGACATCCCCACTGTAGACGAGGAGACGAGGAGTATGTTGCTAGAGAGATACGAAACAGAAGGATTGGAAGTTCTCTGTAACGAACTCCGACTGATGGATCCCGACTACTACCGCATCGTCGACCAGAAGAACCACAAACGGGTGATTCATGCCCTTGAAATCTGCTATATGACGGGACGCACCTATACTTCGTTTCGCACCAATCAACCCAAAGAACGTCCCTTCCGCATCCTGAAGATAGGACTGACGCGCCCGCGCGAGGAACTCTACGAGCGCATCAACCAACGTGTGGTACAAATGATAGAACAGGGTCTGGTAGAGGAGGCACGTCAAGTAATGCCCCATCGTTCCCTCAATTCGCTGAACACCGTCGGATACAAAGAGATGTTCCGTTATTTAGATGGAGAATGGACCCTCGACATGGCTATTGACAAGATACAGCAGAATACACGCATCTATTCACGCAAACAGATGACCTGGTTCAAGCGCGACAAAGAGATACGCTGGTTTCACCCCGACGATGAAACTGCCATTGCAGATTACTTAACAGAAAATAAATGCATAATACACTTACCATGAAACGATTGACAAACACTATGATGGCCTTATTGGCCAGTGCGTCACTGATGGCCCAACAACTACCTATGAGCGAGTTGGTAGAGGGACTGATGTCAAAAATGACGCTCAAAGAAAAAATTGGGCAGTTGAATCTGCTGCCAGGTGAAGACATCACTACAGGTGCTATGGTCAACAGCCCATTAGCCCAACTGGCCCAAGCGGGAGAATTAGGTGCCGTACTCAACGTCAAAGGTCAGGAAAAGATTCGTACCTTGCAACGCATCGCTGTAGAAAAAAGCCGATTGGGAATACCACTTCTATTTGGGTTGGATGTGATTCATGGCAACCAGACCGTATTCCCGATTCCTTTGGCACAAGCCTGCTCTTGGGATGTCGAAGTGATTGAACAAGGAGCAGCCATTGCAGCCAAAGAAGCCACGGCACAAGGTATCAACTGGATTTATAGTCCCATGGTGGATATCTGCATCGACCCGAGATGGGGACGCATGGCCGAAGGTGCCGGTGAAGACCAACTGTTGGGATGCCGTATTGCCGAAGCCCTGGTAAAGGGATATCAAGGCAACTATGGAAAAGAGAATGCCATGGCTTGTGTGAAACACTTTGCACTCTACGGGGCATCAGAAGCCGGTCGTGACTATAACACGGTAGATATGAGCCGTGTACGAATGTACAATCAATACCTTTCTCCTTACAAAGCTGCCGCCGATGCAGGTGCCGGTTCGTTTATGTCATCGTTTAACGTAGTGGATGCCGTTCCGGCAACGTGCAACCGATGGCTGCTGACAGACCTGTTGCGCGACCAGTGGAAGTTTGATGGTTTTGTCGTTACCGACTATGGTTCCATCAACGAAGCGGTAGTGCATGGAATAGGCGACCAGGCGATAACGGCTACCAAAGCCTTGAAAGCCGGCACTGACATGGACATGTGCTCAAAGGCATATTCCGCCCAACTGGAACAACTGGTGAAAGCAGGGAAAGTAAGTGTCGAAGAGATTGACCAGGCATGCCGCCGCATATTGGAGGCTAAATATAAACTGGGGTTGTTTGACGACCCTTACCGTTTCTGTGACCCCAAACGGCAGGAGAGCGACTTGTACACCGAAGCGCATCGCAAAGCTGCACGTGACATGGCTGCAGAAACATTCGTTCTACTAAAGAATCAAGACAACCTGCTTCCCCTTCAAAAGAAAGGAACGATTGCCCTCATCGGACCTTTGGCAGATAACAGCAGCAACCTGGTAGGATGTTGGTCGACCGCCGATACCCCTGAACTCTATTCCACCTTGAAAGAAGCCATGCAACGGGCAGTAGGCGACCAGGCAGAAATACTCTTTGCACAAGGATGCAACATCTATGCAGACAAAGCCACCCAGGATGGAGCCACCTTCGGACGTCCTATACCACGGGTGAATGATGCAAAGGCTAAAGCCGAGGCCTTGGCCATTGCCCAGAAGGCAGATGTGATAGTCTGTGCCATGGGTGAAATGGCTGAGATGAGCGGTGAGAGTTCTTCGCGTGCCGAATTGACATTACCTGACGCTCAGCGAGAACTTCTCCAAGCACTTGTTGCCACCAAGAAGCCAGTCGTCCTGCTCCATTTCTCCGGTCGCTCCACTGTACTGTCATGGGAATCAGAGCATGTACCTGCCATTCTGAACGTATGGTTTGGAGGTTCGGAAGCCGGCGATGCGATTTGTGATGTACTTTTTGGAGAGAAGAGTCCGTCAGGTCGTCTCACCGTTACCATGCCCCGGACATTAGGGCAAGTGCCCATTTACTACAACCACCTCAACACAGGTCGTCCCGTGCCGGAAGGTGCCCAAGCATATCGGAAATACCAGAGCAACTACATTGATGTACGTAACGATCCACTCTATCCATTCGGATACGGACTGACCTACAGTACATTCGATTATTCAGACATCACACTGAAAGGCAACCAGGCAGAGATTACTGTAACCAATACCGGCAGACGAGAAGCTACAGAAGTAGTGCAGTTGTACATTCACGATCTGGCCGCCTCCATTGCACGTCCCGTCAAAGAGCTGAAAGACTACCGACGCATCACACTGAAAGCAGGAGAAAGCCGTCAAGTGAAATTTACCATCACCCATGAGATGCTCTCATTCTACAACGCAGAGGGGGATGTCATCCTTGAATCTGGCGAGTTCGACATTATGATTGGCCCTAACAGTAGCGATGCAGTTTTGAAAAAGGCACGCTACCTGTTCCAATAAACACAAATCATGTAACGAGGCACAAAGCTACCGGACAGTTCATTTGTCAATCAGACAAATCAAAGTCCGGCAACTTTGTGCCTCTTCATGAATAAAGATCTCGACAAACATCGGGCCAGCAGTTGCTTATCCTTGGTAGTACCCCTGCATATTCATCTCCATCGCAGTGAAGTATCGGTACTTGTCATCCTCAATAGGATAATCCCAACAACCCAGCTGGTGGAAAATCTCTCCACCAAACCCATGCTTGAATTTATATAACCCATACATGGGATGCGACGGATCGGCATTGGGCGAGATGCCGAACATATCGTATTCCCTACAGCGATGTGCTTTGGCTATCTGCATGGCCTTCCATTGCAAAGCATAGGTCGGCATCAGGTTTCGATGCACCGACGAAGAGGCACCATATAAATAGGTAGCCCGATGGGCAGACAGAATCAGGAACATGGCTGCCAATGGAATCTAATCGACGTAAGCGATAAGCAGCTCCACACTCAGTTCCTTATCAGGACACTCCATCTTGGACGAGAAGACAGAGCGGAAGTAGGAAATATCATTCAGATGAAGTCCGTTTCGGAAAGCAGTTTCCCGATAGAGCTGATACCATACGTCCAATTCCTCCCGACCTACGGAGCGCACCTCTACCCCCTTACGCAGAGCCAGACGGATGTTATAACGGGTTTTGGGGCGCATCTGTGCCAGAATCTCCTCTTCGCTACGCGACAGGTCAATGACGATGGTATTGGCTGGCAGTATATTCATATTCGCCTTGCGCAAGTTGTGCAGTTGAGTGCCATAGTTGAGTTTCAGTTCCTGCAACTCCTGCTTGGGCAGACCAATCCAGTTGCCATCACGGTCAAAATCCTCCTCCTTGCACCAATGCGACTGCCAGTTCAAGTCGTAACGTAAGGCCACACAGTGTGGAGGCAAAAAAGATTTCAGCGATTCGGACAATTCTTCCAGAAAACGCCCTTGGTTTTCTTCAGACGGTTCTACTTCAGGTCCATAAGGAAGATAAGCGATGTAATCTTCGTGGTTCAGGTACTGGAAGAACAGGATAAAGTCGGCATTTGTACATGAATATCCACCCACACCAGCATAGAGGTCGCTGTTGCGGATGGAATATTCGAATGCCCATGAATGCATACCCAACCGTTCCTTGACTTTCGACCAGAAAGAGGTCTGCTGAACGATGGGTGTACTGTAAGCGTCAATGATTTTTTTGGGTTCAATCGTCAGATTCATGATTACATTCTTAGCTTGAGATTTAGGAAAGTGCAAAGGTAGCCCTTCCTACACGAAGAAGCAAACAATCTGACAAGATTATATCCCATTTATACCAAATGGGCAATCCACTCTTCACGGTCGCCCGGCAGAAGGTCAATGATGGGGATTTCCACCATCGTATAACAACCGGGTTGCTGACGCATGGAAGCACGTGCCACGCCCACCAGCACTTGTGCGGTCAATGCGGGATTATTGATGCGCATATTGAACTCGAAGAGCTGGTTCTGCGTCTTGCCGGAGACACCCTTTCTTGTCAGGTTCACGCCATGTCCCATATCGAGCAGTGCATCCACGCTGGGCACCAGCTTCACGTGCGTCTCATCGTTGACGAAGTAGGGATCTGCCTTAATAGCTGCAGCCACCTTTTCAAACTCGTAGCCCTCTTTCAGTTCGATATATACCATACGGCGATGGATACCCGTGCCGGTAGGAATGGTCATGGAGAGTGCGGCTTTGACACCATCGACAGCCTTCACAGCCACCGTATGGCCCATACTCATGCCCGGACCGAAGTTGGTATACGTAATGCCTTTGGGGGCAATAGCCTCCAACAGCGTACGTACCACAGAGTCGCTACCCGGATCCCAACCGGCCGAAATGACCGATACGGTATTGTGTGCCTTTGCCACCTCGTCCAGCGTACGGCGCAATGCAGGAATTCCCGTGTGGATATCAAAACTGTCGACGGTATGAATGCCCATCGCCAAAATTTCCTTGGCATACTCCTCTACCTTACGAGTCGGGGTACAAAGGATGGCTACATCCACACCTTCCAATTCTTGGATGTGCTTTACAACGGGATAATCACTCAACTCTGCCGGGCAGTTCTCAGCACCCGAACGACGTACCACACCGGCTATTTCAAAGTCGGGGGCTGCCTGCAGAGCATCCAGTACATAATGACCGATATTGCCATAACCAACGATGGCTGCTCTTACTTTTTTCATTCTTTTATTGGTATTTAGTTGTCAAAATTCATAATTTGCGGCGCAAAAATAAACATTTTTACTCATATACAGCACCTATAGTGGCATGGTTTACATTTTTTTCAAGATTATCCTTTCTATTTTCTCAAAAAAAGGAGCTTTCAACGCCTCCCAATCCGATAATAATGCTTACTTTCGCAGGCAAATAAACAGAAAGAGAGACCATCATGATAGAATACGTAAGAGGAGAAATCGTAGAACTGACACCGGCATCCGTTGTCATCGACTGTAACGGAGTGGGCTATATAGCCAGCATCTCCCTCAACACATACGCTGCCATCCAGGGCAAAAAAGAGTATCGAATCTACATTTATGAGGCCATCCGCGAAGATGCTCACTTGCTGTTCGGGTTTGCTGACAAGCAAGAGAGGGAGTTGTTTTTGCTACTCATATCCGTGTCGGGCATCGGAGGCAACACCGCTCGCATGATTCTCTCGGCCCTGACACCGGCCGAACTGATTTCCGTCATCAGTACCGAGAATGCCAATCTGTTGAAAAGCGTAAAAGGAATCGGACTAAAAACCGCCCAACGCATCATTGTAGACCTAAAGGACAAGATAAAGACAGGAGGCGTATCGACAACGGCAGCAGGAGCCATCGGATCCTTGCTGCCTGCTGCCAGCAATCAAGTACAAGAAGAAGCTATAGCCGCCCTCACCATGCTGGGATTTGCACAGGCACCGTCGCAAAAAGTTGTACTGTCCATCCTGAAAGAAGATCCTTCGGCACACGTCGAGCAGGTCATCAAGCTGGCACTGAAACGACTTTGACCGAATATCCGGTTCTCACGAATCGGGAGAGAGGAAGCGAACACCCTGTCAAGGAACTTCCTCTGCCGATTCGTCGGCACGTGGGGCGTTCTTCCCCTTCCGCAACCGGCCATTCTTTCGCAAGGCCTCTGTGATAATCCATTGCAGCTGCCCGTTGGTACTGCGGAATTCGTCTGCAGCCCATTTCTCCACCGCCTCCATCAGGGATGAATCCATGCGCAAGATATAGCTTTTCGTCTGGTTTGTCTCCTTCTTTGCCATAGGTTCTGAAAGTTAGTTTTTGCATCAACGGCCGACAGGTCGGGCCGGCAGTACACCGCGTACAAAAGCAGCCATGTCATCCAGCACATAAGCAGCTACCGGAGCAGGAGTCTCATACTCAGACGGCACCGATTTCCCTTCCCCCTCCTGTAACAAATGGTTCAAACGCGGGTATAGGCGGAAACGGGCCATCGGATAAAAGGCCAGGCTCGTCTGCCAAAGTGCATAGTCAATCGTCGTGACCTGATAATCGCGTTCACCCTGCACTACAAGAATCGGAACCGACAATGTGGCTACAACAGCTGCGGGACGATAGTCATTCACCATCTTCCAATAGGAAGCCGGCAGTCCTAACGGAAGCGGCAACGTGTCATCAAATCCATAGCTGCCAAGCAGTTTGACATTAGCTATCAGACGTTCGAGCACAGGTATCTGTGCCTTCAACGACTCTGCATTGGGCGCATCGAGGGTAGAGAGATAGCGGACCTGGTCAATCACAGCATCCCCCATGTGACGCACCAGTCCGGCTACAATAATGACTCCGCTGAGGTGTGACGTGCGAGCAGCTATGCGGGGAGCCAATGTACCACCTAAACTATGACCCAACAGAAAGATTGAGTCTGAAGCGATTTCCGGCCGTGCAGCCAACAGTTCAATGGCACCCAGTGCATCATCGGTTACCTCCGTATCGTAGTCCAATTCACGTCCGGCAGGAACAGAGGCGGCTTTGTATACCAGCGTACGTTTATCGTAACGCAACGTGGCAATGCCCCGTTGAGCCAATCCATAAGCGATGTCGCGGAAAGGCTTGTTAGGCCCGATGGTCTCATCGCGGTCGTTGGGGCCAGAGCCATGCACCAATACCACACAAGGCACTTTTCGCTGCGAAGCCACGACAGGCAACGTCAGCAACGCGGGCAACCGAAAGGAGTCGGTACGCAACGTCAGCGCGATTTCAGTCGGCTGATCTGCCGTCATTTTTTCAGTAGGAGAAAGGCAAGCAGCCGATTTCCCCTCCTCTGCATTTGCGTTGCCAGGCAACACCATTGCCCAGCAACAAAGTATAGTCAGAAAAGCATGTTTCATACCTCCGTTATCAATGATTCAAAGTTCCTGTATTGACCACGGGCTGAGCCGATTCATCGGCACAGAGCACTACCAGCAGATTGCTCACCATTGCTGCTTTTTTCTCCTCATCCAGTTCCACGATTTCCTCATCAGAGAGTTTCTCAAGTGCCATCTTAACCATGGAGACGGCTCCTTCCACAATCTTCTCACGTGCTGTGATGATGGCACTGGCCTGCTGACGGCGCAGCATGACGGCAGCGATTTCCGGAGCATATGCCAAGTAATTGATACGCGCCTCAACCACCTCCATACCGGCCATGGCAAGCCGTTCGTTCAATTTCTGTTCCAGCTGTTCGTTTATCTCTTCTCCACCACTTCGCAGCGTCAGTTCCTGCTGGTCTGCCTCGTTGTCATCATAGGCATACTGTCCGGCCACCTGACGCAATGCGGCATCACTCTGTACCTTTACAAAATTCTCGAAAGCCAGCATACGGTTGGCCACAACATTTCCAATCGTTGCCTGGCCGTTGCCATTGGTATTCGACGAGGCCATAGTTTGGGCGTCAATCTCAAACATCGCCTTGTAAGTGTCTTTCAGTTTCCAAACCAATACCAGTCCAATCAAGATGGGGTTACCAATCTTATCATTTACCTTGATAGGCTCTACATCCAGGTTGCGGGCACGCAGAGAGAGCTTCTTCTTGTCAAGAAAGGGATTGAAAAAATAGAAACCCGTTTCACGGAAGGTCCCCTTATACGTACCGAAGAATACCATGACCCGGGCTTCATTCGGTTCCAGCTGTACATAACCGGCCATCAGAATAAACCATAGTATGCTAAGACAACCGCTCAATATCATCACCGGAATGCTTAATGTGAGGAATCCTAATACAATAATGCCGGTAAATACAATCAGATGCAAAAACAAGGCCAGAAAGCCATTCATCTTAAATCCTTGAAAAGTAGTTTCTTTTGTCTCCATAATACAAATCGGTTTTAAACGTGAACAATCAAATTATCTTCATATAGTTTAATATCATTCTGATATCACAAAAGTAGCAGATAATTCACTAAAATCACAATGGAGAAGAAAAAAAAGTCACTGTTTAACTACAATTAACAGACCATTCATAGAGTATATCACAACAGGTTTCACTATATTTGTACAAACTAACCCAATAGATACCATGAAATACCTTATATTTACCCTGCTTGGCCTGTGGCTGGGAGGGAATTGTCATACACAGGCGCAGCCCAGCTGCCAGATTGAGCGATTCTCGCTCTACAACGGTTTGTCACAACGCTATGTCACCAACATTGTGCAAGACTCCAAAGGGTTCATTTGGCTGGCTACCTGGAACGGACTGTCCAAATTCGACGGCTACAGTTTCCGCAATTACAAAGCCTATCCGGGCGACGGTTCTACCCTGACAACCAACCGTTTTTCACATATTTTACCTACCAGCCTCAACGACATCTGGTGCCAAAGCTACGACAGTCGCCTCTATCTGTTCGACAGCCGCACAGAGCAATTTACCGACGTGCTGCTTCCCTACGAACAAGAGCACAACTGCAAATTGACGGTCAATCACCTGTACTCATTGTCCAAAGGTGTGCTATGGGTAGATTGCGGGAACAGCGCCGTCCGCATCGATGAGCAAGCGTATGCCGCAGGTTCAGGCGAAGCCATCACCTTCTTTCCCTCAACCGACGTGCCCTATCCCGGCGGTCGCCTGAAGCGGGTAAAACAAGACAGTAAAGGAAATGAATGGATCTTCACCACCCAAGGGATGAGTGTGCTGGCACCTTCCACCACATTCAACCACCCTATATCAGTACGTGATATCTACGAGTCCGGCGGAACAATGTACCTGCTGACCGAAGAGAACAGACTGGCAACTTTGTCCTTAAATGATTCCTCACTCCATTACATCTCCCTACCCACTTCCTGCGGAGAGCTGTACAACCTGCAGACGTTGGGGAACGACACATTGGCTGCCTGTAGCAGCCGTGGCATCATGCTTTATCTCCCCCAAAGCCAACGCTCTGTTTCCATCGACCTGCAAAAACGGTTCTATCCGCAGGCGCGTGCCGAGCGTATCCGATGCGACAGCCATGGCCAGTGGTGGGTCTTCACAGACCAGCCGGGTGTCTATCGCATCGATCCCGCCAACGGCCGTCAATATTACTATCAAACCCCTGCGGAAGATATGCCTCACACGGACGATGCCAGCCGGGACACCTTTTTTGAAGACCCGCAAGGCACGCTCTGGATTGTTCCGCACGACGGCTGTCTCAGCTGGTATGACCGTCAGGCCGATCGCCTACGCCCCTATTATGAAGATTTCAACCAACCTAACACCAAATTCCGCCCTTTGATACGTTGCAGTCTGGTAGACCGCCAAGGCAATTTCTGGTATGCCAACAAGATGGAGATGGGACGCATCACCTTCAATCCCAACGCCTGCCGCATCCATCCCATGGACAACGGTTACGAGACACGCGCCTTCCATATCGACCGCAATGGCCTGCTCTGGATGGCCAACAAGCGAGGATATATCCGCCTCGTACGCCCTGACGGCACCCTACAGGGCTATCTGCATGCCGACGGACATATCAGTCCGTCCGAAACCAACTTTGGCTACAGCATTTACAGCATACTGGAAGAGGCCGACGGCACCCTATGGCTGGGCAGCCGATGGGACGGCCTGTTCTGCCTGACACCCACATCGGACAACCGCTATCAAGTAACGCATTACACCCACAACCCGTCCGACCCCTTCAGCCTGAGCCACAACAGCATCTACTCACTCTGCCAGGATCACGAGGGACGCATTTGGGCGGCCACGTATGGAGGCGGAGTGAACATCTGTGAGAAAGACGAAGAGGGGCATGTACACTTCATACACAGCGGCAACCGTCTGAAACATTATCCTGCAGAACATTTCTCAAAGGTACGGGTAGTGAAAGAGGTAAACGGCATCCTGCTGGCCGGCACCACAGACGGATTGCTCTCTTTCTCCCCCCATGTCAAGAATCCCGAAGAGATCCATTTCTACGTCAATACACGTCGGCCTGAGG
>SAMEA3663297__coassemble_428_pt1 | contig 23138 bp, 17 predicted proteins | sample SAMEA3663297__metabat2_low_PE_003 | metagenome-assembled genome bin SAMEA3663297 (sample SAMEA3663297) | pig gut metagenome | biome: pig gut; feature: pig-associated habitat; material: faeces | place: China | collected 2013
AGATGGAGGGCGCCTACAACTACGATGCCGTGGTCAACGTGCAGTGGGCCTTCGGCTACGGCCTGAGCTACACCACCTTTGCCTACAGCAACCTGCGTGCCGACAAGACCCGCTTCACCGCCGACGATGTGATTACCCTGACGGTCGACGTGACCAACACGGGCCGCGTGGCCGGCAAGGAGAGCGTCCTGCTCTTCAGCAGCGACCTGGTGGCCTCGCTCACGCCTGACAATCGTCGCCTGCGTCAGTTCGAGAAGGTTTCCCTCCAACCCGGCGAGACCCGGACCGTCACCCTGAAGCTGAAGGGCAGCGATCTGGCCTTCGTGGGCTACGACGGCCACTGGGTGCTGGAGGCGGGCGACTTCCGTATGCAGGCCGGCGACCAGGTACTGACCCTGACCTGCAGCGAGACCCGTCGCTGGGAGACGTCCAACCGACAGTAAGCCCTCCTTCCGCGGAGATAGAAGAGAAGGGTGCATCCCGGCAGTCTGTGTTGCCAAGATGCACCCTTCTTCGTGTGCAGGGGCGCGGGTGCGCCCGCTTTTACAGAGCTTTTTCCTTAATCAGCCATTCGGCTATCTGTACGGCGTTGAGGGCGGCACCCTTCTTAATCTGGTCGCCTACAATCCAGAAGGTCAGTCCGTTCTCGTTGCTCAAGTCCTTGCGGATGCGGCCCACATAGACGGGATCCTTGCCGGCCAAGAAGAGCGGCATGGGGTACTCCTTCTCTGCGGGGTTGTCCATCAGCACCAGCCCTTCTCCCTTGGCAAAGGCTTCGCGGGCTTCCTCCACACCGATGGGGCGTTCTGTCTCCACCCAGATGCTTTCCGAGTGCGACCGCAGGGCAGGGACACGCACACAGGTGGCGCTGACACGCACGTCGCTGTGCATAATCTTACGAGTCTCATTGTACATCTTCATCTCTTCCTTCGTATAGCCGTTGTCGGTGAAGACATCGATTTGTGGAATCAGATTGAAGGCCAGCTGATAGGCAAACTTCTCTACCTTCACCGGTTCTCCGGCCAGCACCTGGCGATATTGTTCGTACAGTTCGTCCATGGCTGCAGCACCTGCACCGCTGGCAGCCTGATAGGTGGACACATGTACGGTCTTGATGTGTGAAAGCTGTTCAATGGCCTTCAGGGCCACTACCATCTGGATGGTGGTGCAGTTGGGGTTAGCAATGATGCCGCGCGGACGGTTCAGTGCATCGGCAGCATTTACTTCGGGTACCACCAGAGGTACATCGGTATCCATGCGGAAGGCGCTGGAGTTATCTATCATCACGGCTCCATACTTGGTGATGGTCTCGGCATACTCTTTAGAAGTACCTGCGCCTGCGGAAGTGAAGGCAATGTCTACCCCTTTAAAGTCATCATTGTGTTGCAAGAGTTTCACCTCGATCTGTTTACCACGGAATGTATATTTGGTTCCCGCGCTGCGCTTCGAACCGAACAACACTAATTCATCCACCGGGAAATTCCTCTCATCGAGCACTCGCAGGAACTCTTGTCCTACGGCTCCGCTTGCTCCAACAATTGCTACTTTCATTTCTTTCTTTTTTTATAGTTAGTATATACGTTATGTTTTGAATAGACTGTAAATGGGCTGCAAATTTATACATTTTGCAGCAAATTATGTTAAGTCTGTGCACTTTTTTTCAGCAATCTCTGTTTTAGTGCTTTGTTTCTTTTGGATGTCTGTTTTCGTTATTCATGGTTTTTCTCTATTTTTGTACCCAAAGAAAAGGATACCGCTATGTTTGATATACATCTTCCGATTACCGATCCCACCTGGATTTTCTTTCTGGTGCTAGTCATCATCCTGTTTGCGCCACTGTTGCTGAGTCGGTTGCGCATTCCTCACATCATCGGACTGATACTGGCCGGTGTGCTGGTGGGTGAGCATGGATTCAATCTGCTGGAGCGTGACAGCAGTTTTGAGCTGTTTGGCAAGGTGGGTATCTACTATATCATGTTTCTGGCCGGGCTGGAGATGGATATGGGCAACTTTGCACGGCATGGCCGGCGGGGGATGCTCTTCGGACTGCTGACGTTCTCCATTCCCTTTGTGGGCGGTTTGCTGGTCGGCTTCTATGTGCTTCGGTATTCGTGGATGACGTCGCTGCTGCTGGCCTGCATCTTCTCGTCGCATACGTTGGTGGCCTATCCCATTGTGGGACGTTACGGTATGGGTAAGCATGTCAGTGTGGTGCTGTCGGTGGTGGCCACCGCCTTTGCTGCTTTTGTCTCTCTGCTTATTCTGGCAGGTATTGTCGGGGCCCATAGCCAGGGTGCCGACGGTATGTTCTGGGTCTGGTTTGTCGTTAAGTTTTTGTTATACGGTGCGTTTGTCATTCTGTTCTTCCCTCGTCTGGGACGCGCCTTCTTCCGCCGTTACAACGACAGTGTGATGCAATATATATTTGTATTGGCATTGGTCTTCTTGAGTGCGGCATTGGCCGAACTGGCCGGACTGGAGGGCCTGTTGGGTGCCTTTTTGGCCGGTTTGGTCATCAACCGCCTGATACCTCATGTATCCCCCCTGATGAACCGTATAGAGTTTGTGGGCAATGCACTCTTCATTCCCTATTTCCTGATAGGGGTGGGGATGCTCATCAACGTACGTATCTTGTTGGGAGGATGGGAAACACTGAAGGTCATTGTGGTGATGATAGTCACGGCGGTGCTGACCAAATGGTTGGCTTCCTGGCTGATGCAACGTCTGTTTGGTATGGACGGTGATTCGCGACGGATGATGTTTGGACTGACCAATGCCCATGCGGCAGGTGCATTGGCCATGGTAATGATAGGGACTCAGTTAGAGATTGCACCAGGTGTCTATCTGATGGATGATGTGGTGCTGAACGGTACGGTGATGGTGATTCTGGCCTCTTGCATCCTCAGTTCGCTGGCTACGGAGCGCGCTTCACGCAGTATCGCCATGTCAGATGCTTCGTTGGAACAGAACCGGGGCAGCAATCACGGGCGATGTATGATTACCTACTCCAATCCGTTGACAGTAGATATGTTGACAGAGTTTGCCATCATGATACGCAATCCGCACATGCCTGAAAGTCTGTTGGGACTGAGCGTATCGTATGACAACGATGGGGACGAACGCAAGCGTCAGCAGGGCAAGATGAATCTGGAAAAAGCCGTGAACATTGCTGCGGCGGCTGATGTGAAGATGAAAACCATCAGTAGAGTAAGCAACAACATTGCTTCGGGCATTATCCACACCATGCGCGAGTACGAGGTGGGCGAGGTGGTCATCGGCTTGCATCACCAGACGAACATCGCCGATTCGTTCTACGGTCTGATTGGTGAGAATGTGTTGAAGGGTACGCACCGCGAAGTGATGATACTGCGCAGCCTGATGCCACCCAATACGTGGCGGAAGGTGGTAGTGGCCGTGCCGTCCAAGGCGGAGTATGAAGTGGGTTTCTACAAATGGCTGGAGCATCTATGCCGTATGGGAGGCCAACTGGGATGCCGGATGCAGTTCTTCACCCAGCGGGAGACAGGGCGCTATATCGAAGGATATGTCCGGAAGATGCACGACAACCTGCGGACGGAGTTCTGCGAGTTGGAGGAGTGGGATGATTTGCTGCTGCTGACCGGGCACGTCAGCTACGACCATCTGCTGGTCATCTTCAGTGCCCGCCGGGGATTCATCTCTTACCATCCTTCGTTTGACCGTCTGCCGACCCAGGTGTCCCGCTACTTTAATAACAACAGTGTGCTGCTACTCTATCCCGACCAGTACGGTGACCCGCAGGAGAATGTCTCGCTCTTTGCACCCAGCCATCACGAGGCCAGCATCCGTCGTTACGATTCGGTGGGCAAGTGGTTCTACAAGTGGTTCCGTCCGAAAGGAAGCTAACCTTTTTATGGCTGAAGGGGTTCGATTACTCCAGCCCATCCCCCATTACGAACGAGCCTTAATTTCAGATGAGTCTGCCTGTCAACTTTTTGATTGGTTTTCTTGTAGTCCATGGCTTGTCTGTCGGCATTGATGCCATCTTGGAAACAGGTCAAGTGCCATTGTGCCGTGTCAGACAGAAAATCGAGGTCAATGCTGAATTCACGGCCTTTATCGTTCGTTATGGCTCCAATAAACCATTTCTTGCCTGAACGCCGGGCAATGATGACAAATTCTCCTGCCTTCGCATCTAATACTCGGGTCTCATCCCACACAACAGGAACACTGGAGATGAACTCTGTACATTCACGCTCGCGATAATAATAAACAGGATTATCTGCTAACATCTGGAGGCCGCTTTCAAATACGACAAAGAGCGCCATCTGGTAAGCACGGGTACCAGAACCCATCGCATTGGCACGTGTGGAACGGTTATCTTCCGGTTGTGCAGACAGCATGGATCCCGGAGTGAAATCCATAGGTCCCACAGCCCCTCTCATAAAAGGCAAATAAATGGAATTAGAGGGTTTGCAGTTAGCACCTTGTTCCATCCCTAATACACCCTCATACGACAAGACGTTCGGATAGCGTCGTTCAAGTCCTGCAGGTTTGAATGCTCCATGGAAATCAACAAAAAGTCGGTGTTTTGCAGCTTCCGCTGCCACACGTTCGTAGAAGTTGACCATCCATTGGTCACTCCTGTCCATGAAATCAATTTTCACACCAGCAATGCCCCAATCAGAGAAACGTTTGAACAAGTCAAAGTGCTTCTCCACGGTCAGCCATGTAAGCCACAAGACGATTTTGACATTCTTCTTCCTGCCATATTCAATGAGTGCAGGCAAATCGATGGTTGGATTCGGGGTGAATGGATCTAAAGTACTCTTGGCCCAACCTTCGTCCATAATGATATAGGGAATGCCGAATGTTGAAGCGAAATCAATATAGTATTTGTAAGAATCCATATTGTAACCAGAGCGAAAATCTACGCCATATAGCCGTGCGTCATGCCACCATTCCCAGCTGACTTGACCCGGTTTTATCCAGTGATAGTCATCTAAAACGCAAGGTGATGAAAGGATATAAGACATCTCATTGGATACCAGTTCTTTATCTTCATGCGAAATGACAAAAAATCTCCATGGATACTGTCTGCGTCCAGTCGTTTTAGCAATATAGTTGGCTTCTGACAGAATTTTCACACTTCGATCTCCGTCTTCACCAAACTCAAGCGGATATAAGGGGAAGGTTGAGGAGAGCCCTCCCCTGTCGTTGCTCTTGAAGAACATACAAGGATAGTCATGCAAATCAGCTTCTGAGATAAGTATCTTATACTGTTGGTCTGTCTCTATCAATATGGGCAGGTATGACATGCGGTCCTTTGACGAATACTCTTCTGTCCACACATGCGTATAAGGATATTCATAAGATGTCTTGAATCCGTCGGGTTGGGATAAATGTGCCAGATAGTTTGCCGGGAAATTGACTTGGCACTCTTCTGATAATACTTCAACATCCCCCTCCATATCTGTAATGAAGCGATAGGCTATTCCGTTATCAAACGCTTTGAACTCAATGGCGTAATTGCCATTAAATGCCAGCTCCAACGTATTGCAGCGGTTTTTTACAAACGCATTTTTGAAGGGAATTTCCCTTTTTATCATTTCATCAGTAGAACTCCTTTTAACTTTTCTGACTTTGGGATTGATTCCCAACTGAGCATCTTGCAAACTCATGGAGAGCGTACAACTGTCCATAATCAAATGCTGGTCAGCAAATACAGCATATCGGATTGAATGGTCAATCTGTATCTTTACTTGAATACGCTCATCGGGAGACTTTAGACTATATTCTTTAGCAAAGAGAAAACACCCAACTGCGTGTGCGAGTATAAATAAAGCTATTCTTTTCATAATCAGGAAATCATTATTCCTTGCAAAAATAATGAAATTATTCGGTTATTTATCCTGTATGAATGTCTTTCTAACATCTATTTTCCTTGTCGGACTGCAAATTCCTTGCAAAAATCATCTGCTATACAATAAATCTCCGTAATTTTGGGCTCTGTGAACAGAAGTGGTAATCGCGTAAGGGCTATGATCTTAGTCCTTAGACATTATATCGAACTCACGTTAAGTTATCATGATACGATTAGAGAATATAACCAAAAGTTTCGGCTCTCTGCAGGTGCTGCGTGGCATCGATTTGCAGGTTGGGCGTGGTGAGGTGGTCAGCATCGTGGGCCCCAGTGGTGCGGGAAAGACCACATTGTTACAGATAATGGGCACCTTGGATGCACCCGATAGCGGGTCGGTATGTATCGACGGTATTCAGGTAGATAGGATGAAGGAACGGGAATTGGCTGCTTTCCGCAACCGGCACATCGGATTCGTCTTTCAGTTTCATCAGTTGCTGCCCGAATTCACAGCTTTGGAGAATGTGATGATTCCGGCCTTTATCGCTGGAAAGAGAGAGACGGAGGCCAGGAGTGCAGCCTTGGAGATACTGGAATTCATGGGACTGGCTGATAGGGCCGGACACAAACCCAATGAACTCTCTGGAGGAGAGAAACAGCGGGTGGCCGTGGCGCGTGCACTCATCAACAGACCGGCTGTGGTACTGGCCGACGAACCTTCGGGCAGTCTGGATTCGCACAATAAGGCAGAACTGCACCAGCTCTTTTTCGACCTGCGCGACCGTTTCGGGCAGACCTTTGTCATCGTTACACACGACGAAACTCTGGCCCGCATTACCGACCGCACCATCCATCTGAAGGATGGAGCCATCAGCCCTTCAGAAGCCCCAACTCGTTGATGAAGATGGCTGCGATACCTATCGGAGCGATGTAGCGCAGGACAAATACCAGCGTCTTGTAGAAGGCAAACTTCAGTGTGCCGTTGTTGGTCACCTCCGATCGGAAAAGCTGCTTGTCCAGGTACCAACCGGTAAACAATGCAATGAAAAGGCCTCCCAATGGCAGCATGATCTTGGCAGTCAGGAAATCGAAGATGTCGAACAGCGTCAGTCCGAACAGTGTATACTCTTTACCCACTCCAAGCGAAAGCGAACAGAAGATACCCAGCAGGATGCAGCCGCTTGTCACCAGTCGAGCCGCCTTGCTACGCGGCAGGTTAAACTCTTCGTGCAGGTAAGCCGTTACCACTTCGTGCATGGAGATAGTAGAAGTGAGCGAAGCCAATGCCAGCAATACATAGAAGAGCAGTGAGAGCAGTACAGCCAACCATGGCAACGAACCAAAGGCTTGCTGGAACACGTTAGGTAGGGTGATGAAGAGCAGGCTGGGACCGGCATCGGGTTGTATGCCTACCGAAAAGGCAGCCGGGAAGATGATGAAGCCGGCCAGAATGGCTACCAGTGTGTCGATGGCGGCCACGTTGAATGCAGTACGGGGCAGGTTCGTGTCATCACGAAAATAGGATGCATACGTGCAGAGACATCCCATGCCCAAGCTGAGCGAGAAGAACGCTTGCCCGGTAGCATTCAGCAACACGGTGCTGTCCACCTTGCTGAAGTCCGGCTTCAGCAGGAATTCAATGCCTGCACCGGCACCCGGCAGAGAGATGGAGCAGGCCGTAAGTACCAGCAGCAGCAGGAAAAGGACAGGCATCATGATTTTGGCAGACTTCTCAATGCCTTTCTCCACCCCTTTTACAATGACGTAGTGAGTTGCCAGCAGAAACAGTACCAGCCAAAGGAGCGGTCTGAACGGATGGCCTACAAAGCTATTGAACGAGTCGATGAATTCCCCGGCCGTTTTGCCGGTAAAGCCGTTGACAGCAGCTTCGCCGATGTATTCAAGCGTCCATCCTGCCACGACAGAGTAGTAACTCAGAATCAGAAATCCGGCCAATACACCCATACGCCCTACCCAGCGCCATTGGGTGCCGGGAGCCAACCGTTGGTAAGCCCCTGCCGTGTTGGCACGCGAATGACGTCCGATGGAGAATTCGGCAATCATGATGGGTATGCCCAGCAGCAATACACAGACCAAATAGATAAGTATAAAAGCTGCTCCTCCGTTGTTTCCCGTTTCAAAAGGAAATCTCCAGATATTCCCTAAACCGACAGCCGAACCTGCCGAAGCCAGTATCACGCCCAATTTGCTACCGAAGTTAGCTCTGTCATCTCTTGCCATAAACGCCTTCGTTTCTTTCAGATTGTTATTTTTAGCTATAAAATTGCGCAAATATAGAGATTATTTCTTATTTTCGCCCGCAAATCGTTTATAAATCGCCTGTTTATGTTATATTATATCCGAAAGTATCCTCTTTCACTGCTTGTTATTGCAACTGTAATTTACCTCTCTTTCTTCCGTCCGCCCTCTACTCCGGTAGATGATGTGCCCGGCATCGACAAGTTGGTACACGTAGCCATGTATTTCGGTATGTCAGGCATGTTGTGGCTGGAGTTCTTGCGTGCCCATCGGGGTGGTGTCCTTCCGATGCGTCATGTGTGGATGGGGGCTTTTCTCTGTCCCATCCTTTTCAGTGGTGTCATCGAACTGATGCAGGAGTATTGCACTACCCATCGGGGTGGTGACTGGCTCGACTTTGCTGCCAATGCCACCGGTGTACTCTTGGCATCCTTGGTAGGCTATCGGATGCGGAACTGCTGCAGGAAGTGCTGACCGAACACAGGTAGAAAAGCAGTTTAGGCTAATTGCATATTACGTCCTCAGCTTGCGTATGTCCGTTCCAAGCCTTCGGATGTACATTCTAAACTTTCGTATGTCCGTTCGAAGCTTTGGAATATACATTTTAGTTGCCTTCGTGTAAATATGAACCGCATAGGAAATGGAATTCTGTCAGTGATGCTATTTAATTACAGATGGCAAAACAGTTTGTTGTTGCCTTACAGTCTTAGCTTGGTTGGCTGCAACGGTAGTTGTCCCCATCCAAGCCTGAGTTTGGGCATAGTTGGGCAAGAGACTTTCCATCAGTCCGATGCTTATCTCTTTGTTGGGGACATCTAAGGTATATAGAGAGGATGCGCGGACATAATTCTTTATAGTGATATAACCGCTCTGATACAATAGCGGAATGATGGATGTCATATTCTCCGTGGGAGCGTCGATGGCCAATCCCTTGAACAACTCCTTACGCCCCTCAAAGTAGGCTTGCAGGGTAGAGATAAGCAGGGACTTGCCGAATCGGCGCGGACGGCTCAGGAAGATATACTTGCTGAGTTCCAACATCTTGCGGATGTACTCTGTCCAGAAGCCCTCTTTTCATAGTCCTCGCAAAGGGTGTCTATACCGCCGGCAAACTGTTGCCATTGATTTTCCTGTACAGGTCGAGGGCAAAGACGTCGGTCATGCCCGAGATGTAGTCGAGCACGGCCTGTATCCGTTCATAAAGCCCGGTGGCGTGGATGCTGTATTGGCTGGAGACGCGGTCTATCAACAGGCGAGAGTAGGCCTTCTCCGGCGAACATACAGCCTCTATCATCAGTTCGAGCAGGGTGCTGATGACCCGGAAGCCGGCCAGTTCGATGTCCAGGACATCGCGCGAACGGTAAATCTTCTGTAGCGAGACCTCGGCGCATCGCCGATAGGCCGAGGCGGGAAGAGGAGATATGTGGTCGATGAGGCTTCCTTCGAAGGTACCTTCCAGTATCTCCTTCTCGTGCGTCACGAAGACCTCTACACACTCTCGTATGAGCAGTCCGATGACGCTGGAACGCAGGTAGGCTATCTGTTCGTTGGTATCACTGACGATACGTAGGGTTTCCAGCCGGTGATGTTGCCGTTCCGGATGGAAGTAGGAGAGGAGCAGTCCCTTGGTCTCTTCGGTGGTCAGCAATTTCAGCTTGTGTGCATCCTCAATGTCCATCAGTTGGTAGCAGATGTCATCGGCTGCCTCTACCAGGTAAACCAGCGGATGGCGTGCATAGCGCAGTGGTGCGCTTTGCAGCTGCTTCATGCCCAGTTCGTCTGCAATTCGTCGGAAACTCTCCTCTTCGGTGGTGAAGAAGCCGAACTTCGGCTTCTTGCCCGCCAGGCTGGAAGCGTATGGATACTTCACGATACTGGCCAGCGTACTATAGGTCAGTACGAATCCGCCCCTGCGCCGTCCTTCAAATTGGTGGGTAAGCAGGCGGAAAGCATTGGCGTTTCCTTCAAAGTGCGTCAGGTCGTTCCATTGTTCTTCGGTCAGCCCTTCCTTCAGTTTGATGCCTGTCCCCTCGGAAAAGAAGGTAGAGATAGCCCTTTCTCCAGAGTGACCGAACGGAGGGTTGCCCAAATCGTGTGCCAGGCAGGCGGCTGACACAATGGAACCGATTTCCGAGAGATAGCTGTCACTCAGTTCGGGGTGTAGGGAGAGCAACTCTTTGGCAACGTCATTTCCCAGTGAGCGGCCTACGCAAGATACTTCTAGACTGTGTGTCAGCCGATTGTGCACAAAGATGCTGCCTGGAAGCGGGAAGACCTGCGTCTTGTTCTGCAGCCTTCGGAAGGGGGCTGAGAAGACCAGCCGGTCATAGTCACGTTGGAACTCTGAACGGTTTTCGTGCCGTTCCAGATGAAGTTCCTCCAAGCCGAAACGCTTGGCAGATAGAAGGGTATGCCAGTTCATGATGAGTCTCTTTTTATTATTTAACTGCAAATGTATCACTATTTTGGGGCAAAAGCAGTATTTTCGCCCAATTAATTGAAAACTTTCGTTTCGTGGGTATATGGACAGACGAAACGCACTTAATAAGGATAGATATGCAAAACGTACAAATCATCAATAAATCGAAGCATCCGCTTCCGGCTTACGCCACCGAGTTGTCTGCAGGCATGGATTTGCGTGCCAATCTTACCGAATCTGTTACGCTCCAGCCGTTGCAGCGTTGCCTGGTTCCGACAGGGCTCTACATCGCCTTGCCTCCCGGTTACGAGGCACAAGTGCGTCCGCGCAGCGGCCTTGCCTTGAAGAAGGGGATTACGGTGCTCAATTCACCCGGTACGATTGATGCCGATTACCGAGGGGAAATCTGTGTGATACTGGTCAACCTGTCGCAAGAGCCGTTTGTGATAGAGGACGGCGAGCGCATCGCACAGATGGTGATAGCCCGTCACGAGCAGGTCTGCTGGCAATCAGTCGAGGCTTTGGATGAGACAGAGAGGGGAGCCGGTGGCTTCGGACATACAGGAAGAATTTGAAAATGAATTTGAAAGATTTTCTCATGAAACAACATCTCCAGTGGGTTTTTGTCATATGGCTCTGTTCGTATTTTCTCTCTTCGTGTAGTGCCGTGGTCGGCGGTCTTGTAGGGGGGCTGACAGGAGGAGCTACTCCCGTTATAGCTTCTCATGTGGTGGCCAATGCGACCCAGATGCAAAAGAACAGGAAACGGAAGAAAGTGGCTCCGTTGCCCCCTGCCACATTGACGGAAGAGGAGCAACGTCGGTTTGACTATTTCTTTCTGGAGGCCGTACGCCTGAAGAACAACAAGCAGTACGATGCTGCTTTCGGGTTGCTGCAGCATTGTCTGGCTATAGCTCCCGATGCCTCCTCTGCTCTGTACGAATTGTCGCAGTACTACATCTATCTGAAGCAGCCCCAACAGGCTCTTGCACTGTTGGAACGGGCTGTAGCAAATGCACCCGATAACTATTGGTATGCACAGGGGTTGGCCAACCTCTATATGCAGCGCAATGAAACGGAAAAGGCCACCGTGTTGCTGGAAGATATGACCCTCCGGTTTGCAGACAAGCTGGAACCGCTCTATAACCTGCTTGATATCTATAATCATGCCGAGCAGTATGACAAGGTGATTGACATCCTGAACCGGTTGGAGAACAGGATGGGCAAGAACGAACAGCTCAGTATGGAGAAGTTCCGCATCTATCTGCAGAAGAAGGATGACAAGGCCGCTTTCCGCGAGATAGAGAATCTGGTGAGTGAGTATCCCATGGATATGCGCTATCGGGTGGTGCTGGGCGATGTCTATCTGCAGCATGGGAAGGCCGACGAAGCTTACGCCATCTATCGGCAGGTGCTGGAGGATGAACCGGACAATGCCATGGCGCTCTATTCGCTGGCCTCGTATTATGAAGAGACGGGACAGACCGAATTGTATGAGCAGCAATTGGATACGCTGCTGCTGAACAAAAAGGTGCCTTCGGATGCCAAGTTGGACGTTATGCGCCGCTTCGTCGTTCGCAACGAGCAGGCCGGCAGGGACAGTACACAGGTCATCACCCTTTTCGACCGAATCATGGAGCAGGAACCTGACGACCCGGCTTTGCCTTTGCTTTATGCCCAATACCTCTTGTCGAAGGGAATGGATCAGAAAGCGTACCCTGTATTGGGGCAGGTCTTGGAGATAGACCCCACCAACACTGCCGCACGTATGACGTTGCTGGGTGAGGCGATACGCAAGGAAGACTATCAGGAGGTGACCCGACTTTGTGAAATCGGTGTAGAGTCCAATCCCGACATGCTGGAATTCTATTTCTATCTGGCCATCGCTTACAACCAGGCCGCACGGACAGAGGATGCACTGGCCGTCAGCCGGAAGGCTTTGACGCACGTCACCAAAGAGAGTAAGAAGGAGGTCGTGTCCGATTTCTATACCATCATTGGTGATGCCTGCCACTCGCTCAACCGGAACGATGAGGCTTACGAGGCCTACGACCAGGCCTTGCAGTACAATCCTGGAAACATACCGGCCCTCAACAACTACGCCTATTACCTTTCGGTGGAACGCAGGAATCTGGATAAGGCCGAAGAGATGAGCTACAAAACCGTCAAGGCCGAGCCTGATAACGCAACCTATCTGGATACGTATGCCTGGATTCTGTTTGAGAAGGGCAATTATGCGGAAGCCCGCCTTTACATTGACAATGCCATCAAAAGCGATCAGGACAAGAGTGCGGTCATCATGGAGCATTGTGGAGACATCTACTATATGACAGGTGATGTAGAGGCTGCCGTCGGCTATTGGAAACAGGCTCTGGAGATGGGAGGTACCTCTGCCTTGTTGAAGGAGAAGATTGCCAAACGAAAATATATAAGTGAGTGAGTGCCGGAGAACGGCAGGATTGATTAATGAATGTATAAAGAGTTAGATGATGATGAATAGAAACAGATGTACGGGCAGTGTGGCATTGGTCTGTATGCTGATGCTCCTTCTTTTATCCGGATGTAAAAGTTCGCGTCTGGCGACGGGGATGGCAAAGAGTGGTTACCTCTCCTCCAAAGTCCATCTCACCTTGCCGCAGAAGGAGGGAAGCATCACGGTGAGTGGCAACATGAAGCTGAAGAGCGGCGAGCGGATGCAGCTCTCGTTCCTGATGCCGATTCTTCGTTCGGAGGTGGCTCGTCTGGAGGTCACGCCGGAGGAACTGCTGCTGGTAGACCGTATGGGGAAACGCTATGTGCGTGCCACCCGGAAAGAGTTGAAAGGTGTGCTGCCAAAGAAAGCCACTTTCGCCCGGTTGGAAAAGTTGCTTTACGCAGCGGCTACACCCGACGGGAAGAGGGCGTTGACGGCTCAGGAACTGGGTCTGCCTTCGCTGAAAAGAGGCAAGATAGAACTGTCCGATTTCTCAGACAAGCCATTTACGATGACACCTACGCAACTGTCGAAAAAGTATGAAGAGGTGTCGCCGGAAGAGTTGCTTGAGATGCTTGCCCATTTATTGAACTGAATTACAAATAAAGCTACTCATTTATGAAGCGTCTACTATCTGTCTTGGCACTGTGTTGTTGGCTTGCGGGCACACTGTTGGCCCAGTCAAACAAACTGATTAAGGAGCTGGAAAACAAGCGGGGAACTCTGCAGAAGCAGATAGCAGAGTCTGAATCGCTGTTGAAGAGCACCAAAAAGGATGTGGGCAGCCAGCTGAACGGACTGGCTGCATTGACGGGGCAGATAGAGGAACGCAGACGCTACATCCTCTCCATCAATCGCGACGTGGAGGCCATCGACCGCGAACTGTTGTCGCTGGAGAAGCAGCTTGGTCGCTTGCAGCGTGACTTGGCCGATAAGAAGAAGAAATACGAGTCGTCCGTGCATTACCTCTACAAGAACCGCTCCATCGAGGAGAAGCTGATGTTTATCCTGTCGGCGGACAATCTGGCACAGACCTATCGGCGTATGCGTTATGTGCGCGAGTATGCCACCTACCAGCGTCTGCAGGGTGAGGAGGTGCTGAAGAAGCAAGATGAGGTGAACCGCAAACGTACGGAACTGAAACAGGTGCGCACGGCCAAGGAAGGATTGCTGAAAGAGCGTGAGGCGGAGAAGGCCAAACTGGAGGAGCAAGAGAAGCAGAAGAAGACGCTGGTAGCCAACCTGAAGAAGAAGCAACGGGGCTTGCAGAACGAAATCAGCAAGAAACGTCGCGAAGCCAACCAGTTGAATGCCCGCATCGACCGGCTGATAGCCGAAGAGATAGAGCGTGCGCGTAAGCGGGCAGCCGAGGAGGAACGCAAGAAGACGGCTGCCAACCGGAAGACAGGCAAGGAGAAGAGCAACACTGCCGCCGGCACGAAGAAGGGCAACACCGCTCCGCTGGAAGCCTACTCCATGAGTAAAGCCGATCGCGAGCTGTCCGGCACTTTTGCCAACAACCGAGGTAAACTGCCCATGCCTATCACCGGCCCTTACATCATCACCAGCCACTATGGACAGTATGCTGTAGAGGGGCTGCGCAACGTGAAACTGGACAACAAGGGCATCGACATACAAGGAAAGCCCGGTGCGCAGGCGCGTGCCATCTTCAACGGTAAGGTAGCGGCTGTCTTCCAGCTGAACGGTCTCTTCAACGTGCTCATCCGCCACGGTTCGTACATTTCGGTATATTGTAACCTCTCGTCGGCCAGCGTGAAGCAAGGCGATGAGGTGAGCACCAAGCAGACTATCGGCCCGATCTTCTCTGACAAGGCCGATGGCGGTCGCACGGTGCTCCATTTCCAGCTTCGCAGGGAGAAGGAGAAGCTGAATCCGGAGCCGTGGCTCAACCGCTAATCAGACGATTTCCGCTCCATCCAGCAGTTCCAGATAGAGCCGGATGGCCTCTTCAATCTCACGTACGAAGATGAACTCGTCTGCCGTGTGCGAACGGCTGCTCTTGCCCGGCCCCATCTTGAGAGAGGGGAAAGGCATCAGAGCTTGGTCCGACAGGGTTGGTGAGCCGAAGGGTGTGCGCCCCATGCCGACGGACCTGCGTACCAGCGGATGGTCGGCCGGTGCGTGCGACGAGCCGAGCCGGAAAGAGCGTGCTTGTGCCTGGCAGCTGATGTGCCGTTCGATTTCGGCAAACAGTTCCTCGTTGGTATAGCATTCGTTGCTGCGGATATCCACTACAAACGTACAACGGTCGGGAATGACATTGTGTTGCGTACCGGCATTTACCATGGTGACACTCATTTTAACCGGTCCCAGGAGCGGAGAAATCCTTTCGAAACGGTAGTCGCGAAACCATCGGATGTCATCCAGCACCTTGTAAATGGCGTTGTCGCCCTCCTCGCGTGCGGCATGTCCCGACCGTCCGGTAGCCGTCACGTCCAGCACCATCAGTCCTTTTTCTGCAATGGCCGGTTGCATTTCGGTAGGTTCGCCCACCAGTGCAAACGTGATGGGTGGCAGTCCGGGCAATACACTCTCAATGCCTCCCTTGCCCGATACCTCTTCTTCGCACGAAGCCAGGAACAGCAGGTTGTACTTCTGCGTCGTGCGGCACAGAGTCAGGAAGGCCTGTAGCAGGCTCACCACACTGGCACCTGCATCGTTGCTGCCCAGTCCATACAGCTTGCCGTTGCTTTCCAATGTAGGGCGGTAAGGCTGTTTGCGCCAGCCTGTCACCGGTTTCACCGTGTCAATGTGCGAGTTCAGCAGCAGGGTCGGTTTCTGCAGGTCAAACATAGGGCTGAGGCACCATACGTTGTTGCCTTTACGCCCTGTTTCCATACCTTGCAGTTCGATGTATTGTTGCAGGCAATCGGCTGCTTTCTCTTCCTCCCGGCTGACGGAGGGTATGGCAATCAGCGATTGCAGCAGGCCGACCGCTTCAGAGGTCAGTGTAGGTAAATCGTAATTCATATAGGTCATTCATTAAGTAGGTTTGCTGTTGCAAACTTAGGGAAAAATCTCCGATAACTCTTCTTTTCTCTTCTAAAAAACAGTTTCAGTCGGAAAATGGTGAGAGAAAGAAAAAACTGTTTCATCGGAAGACAATAGTTTCAAATGAAACTGCTACCTTTGTACCGGATTAACTAAAAACAATCAATATGGCTTATCATCATTTGTCCGTCATGGTCCATCGGCAGGCGGAGAAGTATGGAGAGAAGATAGCCCTGCGCTATAGGGATTACGAAACCTCGCAGTGGAAGTCCGTATCATGGAACGAGTTCTCGCGCACCGTCCGTATTGTGTCCGATGCCTTGCTTGCCATGGATGTGAAAGTACAGGAGAATATCGGTGTCTTTTCACAGAACAAACCGGAATGCTTGTACATGGATTTCGGTGCTTATGCCGATCGGGTGGTGACCATCCCTCTCTATGCCACCAGTTCGCCAGCTCAGGTGCAGTACATTGTCAACGACGCACAGATTCGATATCTCTTTGTAGGTGAGCAATTCCAGTACGATGCCGCATTCCGGGTGTTGGGTCTTTGCTCTTCGCTACAGCAGATTATCATATTCGACCCTGCCGTCAAGCGTGACCCGCGCGACCGCACCTCCATTTACTTCAGCGAATTCCTGAAGCAGGGCGAGGCACTCACACATCGGGCTGAGACGGAGCGCCGCTGTGCGGAAGTGACTGATAAGGACATCTGCAACATACTTTATACGTCGGGTACTACAGGCGAGCCGAAAGGTGTACTGCTGATGCACTACAACTACTTGGAGGCATTCCGCACGCACGAGATTCGTATCCCGCAACTCACCGATCAGGATGTGTCGATGAACTTTCTGCCGTTGACGCACGTCTTCGAGCGTGGCTGGACGTATGTCTGCCTGCAACGGGGGGCGCAGGTGTGCATCAATCTGCGTCCGCAGGATATTCAGACCACCATCAAGGAGATTCGTCCTACAGCCATGTGCAGTGTACCCCGTTTTTGGGAGAAGGTCTATCAGGGCGTACAAGAGCGCATCGAACAAGAGACAGGGCTGAAGCGGGCCATGATGCTGGATGCCATCAAGACCGGAAGAACGCACAATCTGGACTATCTGCGGTTGGGCAAGACGCCCCCCATGATGCTCCATCTGAAGTACAAGTTCTATGAGCGTACGGTCTATGCCCTGCTCAAGAAGACGATTGGTATCGAAAACGGCACGTTCTTTCCTACTGCCGGTGCGGCAGTCTCCAACGAGGTCTGCGAGTTCGTCCACTCGGTGGGCATCAACATGGTGGTGGGTTACGGACTGACAGAGAGTACCGCTACGGTTTGCTGCTACCCGCGTACAGGCTATGTGATAGGATCGGTAGGCGAAATCATGCCTGATTTGGAGGTGAAGATTGGCGAGGAGAACGAAATCCTGCTGCGTGGCAAGACCATAACCCCCGGCTATTATAAGAAGGCGGAAGCCACGGCACAGGCCATCGATGCCGACGGCTGGTTCCATACGGGCGATGCCGGACGGCTGGAGGGACGCACGCTCTACCTCACCGATCGTATCAAAGACCTGTTCAAGACCTCGAACGGCAAGTACATCTGTCCGCAGGCATTGGAAACCCAGTTCATCATCGACCGTTACATCGACCAGATAGCCATCATTGCCGACCAGCGCAAGTTCGTCTCTGCGCTCATTGTGCCTGCCTACGAGGCGGTGAAGGGGTATGCGCAGGAGAAAGGCATCGCATGCAACAGCATGGAAGAGCTGTTGCAGCATCCCAAGATACAGGCACTCTATCGGGCTCGCATCGACACCCTGCAGCAGCAGTTTGCCCACTACGAGCAGGTGAAGCGGTTCACCCTGCTGGCCCATCCCTTCAGTATGGAGCGTGGCGAACTGACCAATACGCTAAAGCTGAAGCGATCGGTTGTAGCCCGCAACTACAAGGAGATTATCGACAAGATGTACGAAGAGTAATGTGAGTTGATTGTCCATACAAAAAAAGAGAGGCATCCGCCTCTCTTTTTTTGTATAGCTATCAGGCATGTTCGCCCAACAATATTTCTGCTCGTTCCAGTGCCACGTTAATGTTGGGGCAGATGTTTTCCTTACCCAGCAGTGCGTAGAAGTTGGCCTTCTCCAGCACTCGGTGTACCTTCTCGTTGACACCGGACAGTACGATGGTGATGCCCTCCTTCTGCGACATCAGGCAGAGGTTCTCCAGGTTGTGTATACCGGTAGAGTCAATGAAAGGAACCTTTCTCATTCGTATCACGCGCACCTTCGGCCGGTCACCCAGTTGTGCCATCATCTCTTCAAACTTCGTGGCGATGCCGAAGAAGTAGGGACCGTTGATTTCATATACCTCCACTCCGTTGGGGATGACCAGATGCTCCTCGTGTGTCGTGATGTCCAGTTCGGCATTCGGGTCAATCTCATCCTTGATGACAGAGATTTCCGTCGTCTCCATCACGCGGCGCATGAAGAGGACGCAGGCAATCAGCAGGCCTACCTCTATCGCCACCGTCAGGTCGAAGATCACCGTCAGCAGGAAGGTGATGATGAGCACGGTCACATCCGACTTCGGGTTACGCATCAGGGCGCGGAAGGTACGCCAGCCGCTCATGTTGTACGATACCACCACCAGTACGCCGGCCAGACAGCCCATCGGGATGAAGCGTGCCAGTGGCATGAGCAGCAGCAGAATCAGCAGTAGCACCGCTGCATGGATGATGCCGGCTACAGGTGTGCGCCCGCCGTTGTTGATGTTGGCCATGGTGCGGGCAATGGCTCCTGTGGCCGGAATACCTCCGAAGAGCGGCGTGAGGATGTTGGCTGCACCTTGTGCTATCAGTTCGGTGTTGCTGTCGTGCTTGTCACCGATGACACCGTCGGCCACCGTGGCACTCAGCAGCGATTCGATAGCACCCAGCACGGCGATGGTCACGGCTACGGGGAAGAGCGAGCGTACCGCCTCCCAGTCCAGTGCGGGCACCACGGCATCGGGTAGTTCGGCCTTGATGCTGAATCGGTCACCGATGGTGTCGATACCCTCAATGCCTCCATACATCTTCATCAGCCATACTGCTACCGTTACCAGTACGATGGCCACCAGCGAGCCGGGTATCTTCTTCGAAAGGCGGGGAGTCAGTGCAATAATGACGATGCTGACGATGCTGACCAGCGTGTTCCACCAGTTGACCGAGTCGATATGCGCTGCATAGCACACCCATTTGCCCAGAAAGTCACCCGGAGTCTTCAGGGGTGCTACTATTTCCGTTCCGTCTATACCCATCATGGTTTCTGTCAGTCCCAGCACATCAGCTATCTGCGTTGTGAAGATGGTGACGGCAATACCGCTGGTAAATCCCACAATGACGGGGTAGGGGATGAACTTCACCACAGCCCCCAGCTTGAATACGCCCAGCAACACCAGCAGCACGCCGGCCATCAGAGTCGCTACAATCAGACCCGATTCGCCATATTGCTGGATGATGCCGTAGATGATGACGATGAAGGCACCTGTAGGTCCACCTATCTGTACCTTGCTTCCTCCCAGCAACGAGATGACGAAGCCTGCGATGATGGCAGTGATGATACCTTTTTCGGGTGATACACCCGAAGCGATGCCGAAGGCAATGGCCAGTGGCAGTGCCACGATGCCCACGATGATGCCGGCCATCAGGTCGGCCATAAACAAGTCTTTCGAATAATTTTTCAGAGCCGTGTAAAGTCTCGGCTTAAAGTCGAACGCTTTCATTTGCAATCTTTTTTTGAATCTATATATACCTATTGTTATCAATCTATCCGGAAAGCGACTGCAAAATTAGGTAAAATAGTGCAAACAGTTGCTACTTGTCCGTTTTTTTATCACTTTTGACCGATTTTTAGTTTCAAAGTCATGTTGATTTCTAAAAATGCACTATATTTGTTTGGCAAAATCCCGAGGAGGGGTGGGGGAATGAGCAATCGGCCTTCCCGTCCTCACGGAATGCAGAAGAACCATTTATCATTTAAAAAAACAGTTATTACTATTATGGCAAAAAGCATCAAAGGTACCCGTACCGAGAAGAATCTGCTGACCTCTTTCGCCGGAGAGTCACAGGCACGTATGCGCTACACATACTTTGCAAGCGCAGCAAAGAAAGAAGGATATGAACAGATTTCGGCCATCTTTACCGAGACAGCCGATCAGGAGAAGGAACATGCCAAGCGTATGTTCAAGTGGCTGGAAGGTGGATGCGTAGAGATCACAGCCAGCTATCCCGCCGGTGTCATCGGCAAGACGCTGGACAATCTGAAGGCCGCCGCAGCCGGTGAGAACGAAGAGTGGACATTGGATTATCCCAAGTTTGCCGACATTGCCGATGAAGAGGGATTCCCCGAAATAGCCTTGATGTATCGCAACATTGCCGTTGCCGAGAAGGGGCACGAAGAGCGTTATCTGGCTTTCGTCAAGAACATCGAAGAGGGCAAGGTATTTGCCAAGGACGAAGTAGTGGTATGGCAGTGCCGCAACTGCGGTTTCATCTATGAAGGCAAGGAGGCACCCGAGCTTTGCCCCGCCTGCCAGCATCCGCAGGCCTACTTCGAGGTGAAGAAGAGCAATATGTAATCAGGAACCGACATCCCGCTGCTGTAAGCGGGTACAGTTAGAACAAAGGGGCGGAAAAAACTTCCGCCCCTTTGTTGTCAACGGACTTCCGTCCGCGGGTAGTCAATGGTATAGTGCAGGCCGCGGCTCTCCTTCCGTTCCATGGCCTGTTTGGTGATGAGGTAGCCCACGTTTATCATGTTGCGAAGTTCGCAAAGCTCGCGTGTGGCCTTGCTTCGCTTGAACAGGGCCTCTGTCTCTTCGAACAGAATGTCCAGACGGTTCCAGGCGCGTGTCAGTCGGGCGTTGCTGCGCACGATGCCCACGTATGCCTCCATTATCTGGTTCACCTCCTTCATGCTTTGTGTAATCAGCACACGCTCCTCGGTCGATATGGTTCCTTCGTCGTTCCATTCGGGTATGTCCTCGTTGAAGTCGTAGCGGTCCAGTACGCTCAGCGCGTGCTTGGCTGCTGCATCGGCATATACCACCGCTTCAATCAGCGAGTTCGAGGCCAGTCGGTTGCCTCCATGCAGTCCGGTGCAGCTGCATTCGCCGATGGCATACAGCCTGCGGATGCTGCTCTGTCCGTCCAGATCCACCTTGATGCCGCCGCACAGGTAGTGTGCAGCCGGTGCCACCGGGATGTAATCCTTGGTGATGTCGATGCCGATGGAGAGGCACTTCTTGTAGATGTTGGGGAAGTGGCGTTTGGTCTCCTCCGGATTCTTGTGCGTCACGTCCAGATAGACATGATCTTCTCCCCGCTGCTTCATTTCGTTGTCGATGGCACGTGCCACGATGTCGCGTGGTGCCAGCGACAGGCGCGGGTCATATTTCTGCATGAACTCCTTGCCGTCCTTGGTGCGGAGCACGCCACCGTAGCCGCGCATGGCTTCGGTGATGAGGAAGGCAGGCCGGTCGCCCGGATGGTAGAGGGCAGTGGGATGGAACTGGATGAACTCCATATCCTTCACGGCACCTTTGGCCCGGTATACCATGGCGATGCCGTCGCCTGTAGCCACCAGCGGGTTGGTAGTGTGCCGGTATACCGCTTCGCATCCGCCCGTAGCCATGACGGTCACTTTCGACAGGAAGGTGTCCACCTCGCCCGTCTTTTCGTTCAGCACGTAAGCTCCGTAGCACTTGATGCCCGGTGTATAGCGGGTGACGATGATGCCCAGATGGTGCTGGGTGATGATTTCTACGGCATAGAAGTCGGTGAAGATCGTGATGTTGGGATGCTGTTTCACCGCCTCTATCAGCGAAGTCTGTATTTCGGCTCCCGTATTGTCTTTATGATGCAGGATGCGGAACTCCGAGTGTCCTCCCTCTTTGTGAAGGTCAAACTCTCCGTCCTCCTTCTTGTCAAAGTTCACTCCCCACTTGATGAGTTCATTAATCTGTTCAGGAGCATTGCACACCACCTTCTCCACAGCCTGGCGGTCGCTTATCCAGTCGCCCGCTATCATGGTGTCTTCAATATGCTTCTCGAAGTTGTCTACCTTGAGGTTGGTGACCGAAGCGATACCTCCCTGTGCAAAGTAAGTGTTGGCCTCTTCCAATCCGGCTTTGCAGATGAGGGCCACGGTTCCTTTATGCGCCACTTTCAGCGCAAAGCTCATACCGGCTATTCCGGAGCCGATGACGAGAAAATCGAACTTTCGTACCATAAATAATAGTTTAAGCGATGCAAATCTACAAAATAACTGCATTCCTTGTGCACGTTTCCGCCTAAAAGTTTTTCTTGATACGTTTCTGCTTGTCGTTACGGCATCATGCCCGTTCTATTTAGAGCCTTCATCATGCTATCGGAAGGCTCTCTATCTGTCCATGCTGATATTGGCCAGATTGTTCAGCTTGCTGAAGATGCTCATTTCTGTTCCATACATGCAGGCTCTGTTTACAAGTGGAAATCATCCTCAATTCTGCAAGTGTATAAAAACCGCGAGAGTCTCTATCGGCGGGAGACAGAATCTCTTTACGTGTACGCTCTCACTCTCGCGCGCACGCGCGTGAAAAGTTTTGTTTATCTGCCATCTGCCACATACATTCCGTTAGTTCCCTCTATATAAATGGATTAACAGATAAAAAAGTGTGGCAGATATTTTGAGTTTTATACTCATTAACACAAAAATGGGCTATTTTTGTGTTAAACCGCTTCATTTCACCCCCGTTTTGGGGCGTTTTTTTGCACTTTTTGGCAGATTTGTGGCAGATAATCGTTGTTTTTTCATCAAAAAAAGCACTTATTTTGCTGCAACAATCACCGTTATCACTGTCGTACCACTCCATTGTCAAAGGTGTACAATACATGGAACAACTGTTATATAGGCCATGGAACAACTGTTTCACCTATAGATAACAACTGTTTCATTAGGAGTAAACAACTGTTCCATAGTATGTTTTCAGCTGTTCCATTAAAAGTTGTCGTCACCCGCTTTGCATCAGCCGGTATCCGTTCCGCTTTCTCGACACCTTGATGTCCACCTCCGGGTCTTCGCGGAAGAGGCTGCGCACGTGGCTCACCAGCTTCCTCAGCCTCA
>SAMEA3663297__coassemble_446_pt1 | contig 22448 bp, 17 predicted proteins | sample SAMEA3663297__metabat2_low_PE_003 | metagenome-assembled genome bin SAMEA3663297 (sample SAMEA3663297) | pig gut metagenome | biome: pig gut; feature: pig-associated habitat; material: faeces | place: China | collected 2013
CCGATGGCGTACGGATTTTAGGCGGAAGATGTTAGCTACGCTCAAACAACATCTATTGTTGTACGCTAAGGTATAGTCCGCCCTACACGTCACTCGTAACTTGTAGCTCGTAGCTTGTAGCTCGTAACTTGTAGCTTGTAGCTTGTAGCTCGTAGCTCGTAGCTTGTAACTTAAAAACTAAAAACTTAAAAACTAAAAATTGTAGCGTATGAAACCAGAAACAAAAAACAAATGGAGCGTCATCATCAACATTGCACTCACCACTCTCACCGCCCTGCTCTCCGCCCTCGGATTCACGGTAGGATGATTGCGTCCCTCCTCGCGCTCTGTACGGAAAAGACTCGCCCTCATGCCAGGGGCGAGTCTTTTATCATTGTGTCAACATCCTCGTAAATGACCTTGCAATAAAATATGCAAAGCCAAATCACCATCATCCCTCCCCTTCATTACAATTATTACAATTATTACAGCTGTTTTGGGCACACATATACGGACAGAAAGCATTCGGAGCAGCCCCGGAAAAGCAGGAGACAGCAATCAGTCCTCATCCAAATCATTGAGGTCAAAGTACAACAAGCGAGTAGGATCGTCAATATCTTCATCATTGAGGGGAACAAATCCATTACGCAGGTAGAAAGGGACTGCCGCCGCATACGCATCAACGGTGACAAACCGGCATCCTGTCTTATTGTCAATCGCAAAGTATCGTTTAATGAAATCGAGCAGGAATGAACCTACCGACATACCCCTCATTTCCAACGACACTCCTAAACGTCCGATTTTTGCTGCCGGATAACTCTTCAGCCGTTTGTGATTGTTGAAACGACGACTAAATCGGTTGTACTCTGTTTTCGTATCGAAGTCAGATATGGAAATGCGGTCATTAGATAGGCTGAAAAAAGCGGCAACATGTTCATGTCCCGTATCAGTTTCATCCTCCAAAACATAGGTCACAGCCAGTTTTTCCTTACGATAAAGAGGGCTTTCATTGAGGATGAAATCGTTCAAATCGGAATCACCACAATCAAAGGCTTTCACGGTTTCGCCTTTCTCCAGCCGTACAATGACAAGAGATGTGCTGTTAATATCAAATAATTGCCGCATGTTTTCTTCTCATCCCACGTTCCAACATGGCCATGCCAGCTTTGTAGTGGACATCGATTCTTGCCCGTTCTTCCGCTGAAATGCGACGTTTCTCCTGCATTCGGGTCTCAAAGCGTCTTGCATCTTCGCCATAAAGGATTGGTGTTTCTTTGATAGGTCTTGCCATACTAATGTTCACTTTATTTTATAACGTTACAAAAATACTACTTTTATTTCAACAAATAGTATAAACAATGAACTTTTACACATTTCGCCGCTCATTTTTTGTATAATACGGCAGATGCCACAGCAAGCCCCCCCTTCACCATCATCCCTCCCCTTATTACAATCATTACAATTATTACAGCTGTTTTGGGCACACACATACCGGCGGACAAACATCGGAGCAGCCCGGCAAGAAAGCGGGGGAGGAACAGATTCCATGCCCCGACGGATGACAATCTCGCGGATTTTATCTACATTTGTAGGCACGAAAACCGCCAATCAAAAAAAAAGAGAAACGTATGCAAAAATACCGAACAGACCTTCTGAAGGCAGGGACAGCCCGACTCCTGCTGATACTGGCCTTGGCAGGGACTGCCCTGCCGCTGCTACGGGCACAGAACGACCACCGATGGGACGAAGGGGTGTCGCTGGAGCTGGCACAGGAACGCAAGCAAGCCATCCAGGCATTGTCCTACCAGCTCTACTTCCGCATCCCCGAAGCGAGAGACCAGACGATAGAGGCATCGGAATGCATCCGATTCACGCTGAAGCAGGCCCGGGAGGTGGTGCTGGACTTCCGCGAATCGGCCGACAAGATACACCGCGTCAAGGCCAACGGCAGAAGCTGCCACTACCGCATCGTCAACGACCACATCGTGCTGCCCGCCTCGGCCCTGCGACGGGGGAAGAACCGGATAGAGCTGGACTTCACGGCAGGGGAACAGTCGCTCAACCGACGGGACGGCTACGTCTATACACTCTTTGTACCCGACCGGGCACGCACCGCATTCCCCTGTTTCGACCAGCCGAACCTGAAAGCGAGCTTCACCCTGCAGCTGATGATTCCCCGCCACTGGAAGGCGGTGTGCAACACTGCGGAGCAGACGAATGGAAAAGAGGATGCAACCACCCGCAAGAGGCGGAAGGCCGAAGAGGCGGAGGGCTACCGCCTGTGGAGTTTCGAGGCCAGCGAACCGCTGCCTACCTACCTCTTTGCCTTTGCGGCCGGCGAGTTTCAGTACACCTACTTCCCGGAGGAGCGGCTGGGAGCCTTCTACCGGGAGACTGACCCGGCCCGCGTGGCACAGCTGCCTGAGATTGCCCGGCAGATAGCCTTCGCCCTGCACTGGCAGGAGGAGTTCACAGGGGTCAAATACCCCTTCCGCAAGTACGACTTCGTGGTGCTGCCCGGATTCCAGTTTGGCGGGATGGAGCATACCGGAGCCACCTTCTACAACGACAACACCCTGTTCCTCCCCCCGAAACCTACCCCCGACGAGGAACTGCGACGCACCCAGCTCATTGCACACGAAACCAGCCACATGTGGTTTGGCGATGCGGTGACAATGGAGTGGTTTGACGACGTGTGGACCAAAGAGGTGTTTGCCAACTACTTTGCAGCGGAGATTACCACCCCCCTGTTCCCGCAGCTGAACCACGAACTGAACTGGCTGAAGACGTACACGGCTGCTGCCGTCGCACAAGACCGCACGGAGGGACGCACCCGCATCAGGCAACCGCTGGACAACCTGCGGAATGCCGGACTGATATACAACAACATCATCTACAACAAGGCACCGGTGATGATGAAACGGATGGTGGAGATGATGGGGAAGGAGGCCTTCAGACGAGGCATACAGAAGTATGTGCGTACGTATAAATATGGTAACGCCACCTGGGACGACCTGGTGCGCATACTGGACGCCGAGACGCCGGCCGACCTGACGGGCTTCAGCCGGGAATGGGTGGACACGGAACGGTGGCCCCGCTACAAGGCATCATCCTATCTGGAGGGGCGGGACGGCAAGCGATATGGCTTCACAGAGCTGGACAGCCTGCAGACGGACAGCCTGATGCGCTACTGGCCCACGGAGCAGGAGGGCACCGCCCGACAGGCACTGCTGATGAACCTGCACGAGAACTTCTGCGCCGGCCGCATCGGCACAGAACGGTGGCTGCGCTTCCTGCTCGCCTCGCTGGAGAGGGAGACGGATCTGCTGACAGCCGCCACGCTGACGGGCTACCTGCACGAACCGATGCAGCTGAGACTGCAGGCACAGCTGGAGGGAGACGAGGCGGTGAACGAACGGCTGACGAGCATGGCCCGACAGCATCCTCTACCCTCGGTACGCACGCTGCTGCTCCGGCTGCTGATGCGCCAAGGCTATTCGCCGGCACTGACCGAACGGATGTACGCACTCTGGAAGAAAGGCGCGGACGAGCGGCTGTCAGCCAACGACTTCACGACCATGGCCTACGAACTGGCCGTGCGGATGCCGGAGCGGGCTGCTGACATACTGAAGGTACAACGCAGCCGCATCACCAACCCCGACCGCCTGCAGCAGTTCGACTTCATCGCCCGGGCAGCCGTTGCCTCGGAGGCAGCACGCGACACACTGTTTGCCTCGCTGGCCGCAGCCGAAGCCCGACGCATCGAGCCCTGGACGCTGTCGGCACTCTACTACCTGAACCATCCGCTACGCGACCGCCAGTCGGTAAAGTACATCCTGCCGGCACTGGAGTGGCTGCCCGACATCCAGCGCACGGGCGACATCTTCTTCCCGGCCAACTGGTGCAGCAACCTGCTGGCAGGGCACCGCTCAGCCGAAGCACTGGAGGCGGTAGAGCGATACCTGAAGGAACACCCGGAACTGCATCCGCTGCTGCGAAAGAAGATACTGACGGCCGCATACTACCTGCAACGGGCACAACGGCCGACGGAGGACTGACACATATATAAACAAACCAACCCCATAGAAAAAAACAGAGTATGAAAAGATGGACCATCGCACTGCTGGCCGCCTGTATGCTGACGGCGGCACGTGCACAAGAGACGTTGAAGAAAGTGTACAACGAAGAGCTCAATCCCGTAGAACAGATTGATGCAGGACTGAAAAGAGCAAAGGCGGAAGGCAAATACGTCGTCTGCCAGGTGGGAGGCAACTGGTGTCCCTGGTGCCTGCGCTTTGCAGACTTCATACAGAAGGACAGCCTGGTAAAAGAGGTGATAGAGAAGCAGTTCGTGTACCTCCACGTAGACTACAACCCGCGCAAATCGGCAGGCGCCGAAAAAGCCCGGCAGACAGCTGCCATGATGAAACGGCTGAACAACCCCGCCCGCTTCGGATTCCCCGTACTGGTGGTGCTGAACGAAAACGGAGAGGTGATTCATACCCAGGACTCGGGCTACCTGGAGGAGGGAAAGGGATATGACCCCAAAAAGGTGCTGCGCTTCTTCCAGAACTGGACACCGGAGGCGGTAAAGGGGGCCATGCTGAAATAGGGCCGGCCTGCAGAAAAAAGAGAACGAGGGAACAAGCGGACGGGAAGACTCATAAAAGAGAAATCTCCACGCGCCGGCTTGTTCCCTCGTCTTGTTTTTGTCAACCGGGGGACAACGTTACTTGGTGACGCGCTCCAGCCACTTCACCATGCCCAGCATCACGCCCATAGAGATGATGCAGACAACGAAGAACACCGACCAGCACTGCCAGATGGGCCATGCGTTGTACATCAACGGACCTACCCACAGCAGCAGGTTACCTACGGCTGTAGCACCCAGCCAGAGACCCTGACAGAGACCCTGCATGTGCTTGGGGGCTACCTTGGAGACAAACGACAAGCCCAGCGGAGAGATGAACAGCTCGGCCACTGTGAGGAAGAAGTAAACGACTATCAGCACCCACGGACCGGCCTTCAGACCCTCCTTGGCAGAGTCGGCCATCTCCTTGAAGACTTCACCCGAAGGATAGCCGCTCATCAATGAATAGGCTACCAGGAAGAGGAAAGCGATGCTGGCAATACCCATACCGATGGCAATCTTCTTGGGGGTGGAGATGACAACCCCACGGCCGGCCAGCAGACCGAATATCCACATGATGACCGGCGTAAGCACAATGACAAAGAAGGGGTTGACTGCCTGCCAGATTTCAGGAGCAATGCTATCGGTCACCACAAAGTCGCGTGCAAAGAAAGAGAGCGACTGCCCGTTCTGATGGAACGAGAACCAGAAGAAGATGACGATGCCCAACACGGCAAACAGGGCATAGAGGCGCTGCTTGATTTCAGTAGCCATAGCAGCCTTCTCGGCCTCGGTATAGCCTACACTCTCCTGCTTCTCCTTCTTGCCCGGAGTGGGGAATATGCGCTTGGTGCAGATGAAGATGACCAGAGAGATGAACATAGCAGCCACAGAAGCGATGAAGGAGTAGTGGATGCCGGTATTGAATACATCCAGGTATTGCGTGCAGAATGCCTGGAGGTCGGCCGAAGCATCACCGCCCACCTTCAGCACCAACTCATTCAGGTTGTTCAGGTTGTTGCCCATCTGCTCGGCACCCTGATTGAGGTACTGGTGACACAGGGCAGGCAGGTCGGAGTTATAGGTGAAGCCATGCACCTTCAGCCACCACGAACGGAGCAGCGGTGCAATGAAGGGAGCCACCAGACCACCCACATTGATGAAGACATAGAAAATCTGGAAGCCCGAGTCGCGACGGCTCTTGGCCAGCTTCAGGGCCTCGGGACCCTTCTTGGCGGCCTCTTGCTCGAAGTTGTCGTACATCTGGCCGACAATGGCCTGCAGATTGCCCTTGAACAGACCGTTGCCGAACGCAATCAGGAAAAGAGCGAAGCAGGTGAAAGGCAACAGCCACGAGATGTTGTCAGCAGTAGAGAGGATGGGGATGGAGAGCAGCACATAGCCCGATGCCATGACCACCAGACCGGACATGATAGTGCCCTTATAGTTCTGGGTACGGTCGGCAATGATACCGCCCACCAAGGCAAGGATGTAGATGCCTGCATAGAAAATGGAATAGATGAAACCGCTGGTGACATCGCTCAAACCGAATTTGGAACAGAGGAACAGCACAAGCACGGCATTCATGATGTAGTAACCGAAGCGCTCGCCCATATTGCTTAACGCAGCCGCCAACAGTCCTTTAGGATGATTTTTAAACATAAATTAAAGTTTTAGAAATTAGTAATTAGATTGATTTCGTTCATATTTTCCGCAAAACTACAAAATTCATTGGAATAAGCGAAGAAAAAACAGAATAACTCCGCAAAGATTGTCGCAGTCAAAGAAAAGGGAAAGAAAACGCTATTTAAAAACATTCTAAACTATTTGCGTATCTGTGACCAAGACGTTATCTTTGCGGTCGGAAAAGAATGAAAAAATTGGCGAAATATGCGTTTGTCTGAATTGAAAACCGGTGAGAAGGGTGTCGTGGTAAAAGTGCTGGGACATGGAGGCTTCCGCAAGCGGATTGTGGAGATGGGCTTCATCAAAGGAAAAGTGGTGGAAGTGCTGTTGAACGCTCCGCTGAAAGACCCTATCAAGTATAAGGTAATGGGATATGAAATCTCATTGCGAAGGCAGGAGGCCGAAATGATAGAAATCATCAGCGAACAAGAGGCGAAGGAGCAGTCGATGCTGCCCGACTTCCACGAGACCATTCAGGAAAACGTGCCTCTGAACGAGGAGCAGCTGAAACGGCTGGCGCTGGGCAAACGACGCACCATCAACGTAGCGCTGGTGGGAAACCCCAATTGCGGAAAGACGTCGCTGTTCAACATCGCATCAGGAGCCCACGAGCATGTGGGCAACTACAGCGGTGTGACGGTAGATGCCAAAGAGGGGTATTTCGACTTTCAGGGCTACCACTTCCGCATCATCGACCTGCCCGGCACCTACTCACTGTCGGCCTACTCGCCGGAAGAAATCTACGTGCGCCGGCACATCATCGACGAGACGCCGGACATCGTCATCAATGTGGTGGACTCGTCCAACCTGGAACGGAATCTCTATCTGACCACGCAGCTGATTGACATGGACATACGCATGGTCATAGCCCTCAACATGTACGACGAGCTGGAGGCCAGCGGCAACGAGCTGGACCACAAGAAGCTGGGAAGCCTGTTCGGCGTACCCATGGTGCCTACCGTCAGCCGGACAGGAAAGGGAATCGACCAGCTGTTTCACGTCATCATCGCCATCTACGAAGGCATGGACTTCCTGAACAAACAGGGGAAATGGCGCACGGAGGTGCTGGACGACTTCAGAAACTGGCACCGCGAATATGTGTCGGACCACGACTTCGGCACGCAGCAGGAGGACGAATCACCCCGGGGATTCTGCCGTCACATACACATCAACCACGGCCCCGAACTGGAACGGAGCATCGAAGAGGTGAAACACATCATCGGACAGAACGACGGAATCAGGCACAAGTACTCGACACGCTTCCTCTCCATCAAGCTGCTGGAGAACGACAAGGAGCTGGAGAAGTTCATCCGTACCCTGCCCAACGGCAACAAGATACTGGAGGTGCGCGACCACGAAGAACAACGCCTGCTGAATGTGCTGAACGAAGAGAGCGAACAGGCCATCACCGATGCCAAATACGGATTCATATCGGGTGCGCTGAAGGAGACGTTCGTGGACAATCACCAGGACACGGAGTACACCACCCGGGTGATAGACTCCATCGTGACCCACCGCATCTGGGGCTACCCCATCTTCTTCCTGTTCATGTACCTGATGTTTCAAGGGACATTCGTGCTGGGCGACTATCCCATGCAGGCCATCGAATGGCTGGTGGAGACAATCGGCAACCTGATACGCCAGCACATGGCGGAGGGCCCGCTGAAGGACATGCTGGTAGACGGCATCATAGGAGGCGTAGGCGGCGTGATTGTCTTCCTGCCCAACATACTGATACTCTACTTCTGCATCTCACTGATGGAGGACTCCGGCTACATGGCCCGGGCCGCCTTCATCATGGACAAGATTATGCACCAGATGGGGCTGCACGGCAAGTCGTTCATCCCCCTCATCATGGGATTCGGCTGCAATGTGCCTGCCGTCATGGCTTCGCGCACCATCGAGAACCGCAAGAGCCGCCTCATCACGATGCTGATCACCCCGCTGATGTCGTGCAGCGCACGGCTGCCCATCTACCTCATCATGGTAGGTGCCTTCTTCCCCCGGAACGCCAGCCTGATACTGCTCTGCATCTACGCCATCGGCATCGTGCTGGCGGTAGGCATGGCGCGTCTGTTCAGCCGCTTCATCGTGAAGGGAGACGACACCCCCTTCGTCATGGAACTGCCACCCTACCGGATGCCCTCCTCCAAATCCATCCTACGTCACACCTGGGAGAAGGGAGCACAATACCTGCGCAAGATGGGAGGCATCATCATGATTGCCTCAATGGTAATCTGGGCACTGGGCTACTATCCGAACCACGATGCCTACAACAGCGTGGCCGAGCAGCAGGAGCATTCGTACATCGGCCAGGTGGGACACACCATCGAACCTCTGATCGAGCCTCTGGGATTTGACTGGAAACTGGGCATCGGACTGCTCTCGGGCGTAGGAGCCAAGGAACTGGTAGTTAGCACACTGGGTGTACTTTATACCAACGAGGAAGATACCTCTACCCTATCCGAACGCATCCCCATCACGCCGCTGGCCGCGCTCTGCTACATGGTGTTTGTGCTCATCTACTTCCCCTGCATCGCCACACTGGCCGCCATCAGGCAGGAGTCCGGCAGCTGGAAATGGGCCCTGTTTGCCGCCGTCTACACCACGCTGCTGGCATGGATAGTGACATTTGCCCTCTACCAGATAGGAGGCTGGCTGGTATGAGGGGGTGGCAGGAATGGATTGTAGCCCTGCTGCTGGCCTACTGTACAGTCCGGATTCTGTTGGGTATAGCGTCTTTTTGGAGACGGAGCAAGAAAAAAAACGCATTTTGTTCGTCCTGTCCAACTCCCTGTGAACTAAAGGATTTGAACACGAACAGGTGCCGGAAGCCGGCCGAAGGAAAAAAGAAAAGAAGAAAAAGTGCTGTGGATAGTTGGTAATTCAAAAAATAGTACTACCTTTGCATCCGCAATCGGGAAACAACCCACCGATGCAAAACGATGAATGGTACCTTGGATGAGTGGCTTAGTCAGCGGTCTGCAAAACCGCGTACGGCGGTTCGAATCCGCCAGGTACCTCCCTTCCTGTAAAACCTCGCCTGTGATTTCTTCACGGGCGATTTTCTTTTATCCCCCCAGGCCGTCCGAGGACTGGGTTAGCGTGACGTTGGCCATCCCCGACAACAACGTCAGACACACATACAAGGATGCCCGTCGCAAGACTGTCCGACGCCCCACTCCATTTTGCATTTTGTTGAATCTCATAATGTAACAATTTATAAAGTTATAAAGGTACATTGGCCAACAGGACGATAAAACGGCCTGCCAGCCCCATGCTTTTCGAGATGTAAAATTACCCTTTCAGCAAATTGTTACAAAAGATTTTGAACTGTTTGATTGGCAAATAGAAGTGCAATATTCGGCTTTTTCAGCATCTTTTAAGAGGAGCGGTCTGAAGCAGCTTCATCCAGCGTCCACGAACCAATCGGATAAGGAAAATAGCTCCTCGGAAACAGAGTTCCACACACATGGCTATCCATACGCCTTTCAATCCATAGCGAGGAGCCAAGAGGAAAGCCAATGAGAGACGGACAGCCCAGATACTGAAGAAGTTCATAAGACAGGGAACCAAGGTGTCGGTAGCTCCTACAAAGACTCCGTAGGCCACAATGGATGCGGCAAACATCGGCTCGGCATACGCCTCGATACGGAGAATCTCTACACCCAACTGACGAATTTCTTCCACTGGGGTCATCAGACCGATGATTTGCGGTGCCGCCACATACATCAGCCACCCCATCACACCCATGACAAGCATTCCCATGCCTACGGTAATATAGGCGAAACTGCGGGTCAGGCGACGTCGCCCAGCCCCCATGCTCTGTCCTACCAGTGTGGTAGCGGCATCGGCTATACCGTAACCGGGCATGTAGCACAAGCTCTCCGCCGTGATGGAGAAGGAATTGGCTGCAATGGCAATGACACCCAGCGGCGCCACGATGACGGTGGTCATGATTTGCGCACCACAGATGACCAGATGCTCCAGTCCCATGGGCAGACCTATGCGTAAGGCATGATTCAACGTAACTGCCTGCGGACGGAAACTACCTCGGCTGCCCACTAAACGCAACTGTGACGAACGTGTCCAAAGATACCATATTAATATAGAGGAGGCTATACATTCAGCTGCTCCCGTACCCAACGCAGCCCCTACTACACCCCATCCGGCTCCGGGCACCGAAAGTGTAAGATTCCACAACTGGATGTCACGCGAAGGGAAAATGAAGAAAAAATTGAACACTACATCAAGCACGCACATTACCACTCCCAGCATACTGGGGATGTGCATATTACCGCTGCAACGCAACATGCCACCGGCCAGATAGCTCATCTGCAAAGCCGGCAGAAAGAGGGAAAAGAGCATAAAATAGAGTGATGCATTGGCCCGGATGGAGAGATCTGCTCCCAACCATACAGGAAGTTGTCCACTGATGAGCACACCAACCGATGCCAGCGAAAGACTGAAAAGGGTAATGGCGGTGAACGACTGGCGCAGCACATCCTTGGCTCCCTCGCAGTCGTTGGCACCAATCTTATGGGCCACCTGTACGGAAAAGCCTGTGGCAGCCGCACCGCACAACCCGAAGAAGAGCCACATGGTGGTAGATACCAACCCGATGGATGCTGCCTCCTCTGCACCCAGACTACCTACCATGGCGGCATCAATGTAGTGCATCACGATGGCAGAGAGTTGGGCTACGACAGCGGGCAGACTCAACCATACCGTCAGCTGCACCTGCTGCATCCATGTCATCGGCTTGCCGGTCCGTATCAGCGCCAGCAATACTTCGCTCTTTGTTCTGTGACTTTCCATTCGTGTGGCTGACATCTGTTTGTTCAGAAACGGAGATAAAAATCGCGAGTCAATGCCACATACTCCTCACTGTACTGTTGCATCCCGCACTCGATAAAGAGTTCGTCGGTACGACACACCTCCTCTTGCCGACCGAACAGCATCAACAGACGCCGGCACGGCTTGCCGGGCTTGGTATAGACACGGGTCACATACAACGGATGGAAGTCATGCAGCCAAGCCGCCTGCTGCACCTCCTGTTCCACATCTGCCGGCACAATCAGACTGATCTTCCCATCAGAGGTCAGCAGGTGTGCCGCCCTGCGGAACAGTAAGTCGTAGTTCAATCCTCCGGCATGACGCGCCAATGTACGTTGCCGGTCGGGCGACTTCATATCATCCGTAAAATAGGGAGGATTGGAAACTATCAGGTCAAATGGAACCTCCGTCACAAACTCTCGGAAATCCTGACATTCCACAGTTATGCGGCCACTCCATGGAGAGGCGTCTACATTCTCTTGTGCCTGACGGGCAGCAGCTGCATCCACCTCAACCGCCACCAAGCAGACTGCATCGTTGCGCTGCGCTAACATCAATGCAATCAATCCGGTTCCTGTCCCTACATCCAGTATCCGGGCAGTACTATCCACCGGCGTCCACGCACCCAGCAACACGCCATCCGTACCAACCTTCATGGCACACTGAGCCTGCTCTATGGTAAATTTTTTGAATTGAAAAGAGGTGTTCGACATATTAAACTCATTTATTGCGGCTGCAAAAATAGAGAATTGAAAACCATTTCAGCCCATTTTGGCACTGTTTTTGCAAATTTTGATGTTGAATTAGCACTTATAATACCAATAAATAGCTTAACTTTGCAGCACTTTATTGGAATGCCAATAGGACATGAACGAAAAAGAAGAAAAATGAAGAAAAGAAGTTACTTAAGTAGTGTTGAAGACAGAAGCGGAAATGCATTTTCCGTAATCGCTGATTTTGAGGGGAATGAAGAGCAACTGATGAACGTCAAGATTGATGAAATCCTACCGATATTGCCACTACGGAACATGGTTCTGTTTCCAGGAGTGTTCATGCCGGTTTCCATCGGCAGAAAATCTTCCCTACGATTGATTCGTGAGGCTGAAAGAAGAAATTCGTATATAGGCATCTTCTGCCAGAAGGCTGCCGAGACGGAAGATCCGCTAATGGACGACCTGCACACCATCGGCACGGTGGCCAAGATAGTACGGGTGCTGGAAATGCCCGACCAGACGACTACCGTCATCCTGCAAAGTTTCAAACGGGTTACCCTGGAAGAGGTGGTGGAGAACCGCCCTTTCCTGAAAGGCCGCGTCAAACCGGAAGAGGATGAGTTCCCTGCCAAGAACGACAAAGAGTTCAATGCACTGGTAGAAGCCGTGAAGGATCTCGCCGTGAGGTATATACACTCTTCGGACACATTCCCACAGGAGTCGGCCTTCGCTATCAAGAACATCACGAACCCGATGTTCATGGTAGATTTTATCTGCACCAACCTACCCATCAAAAAAGATGAAAAGATAGAACTGCTCTCCGTAGGCTCACTGCGGAACCGTACCTACCGCCTACTGGAAATCTTGAACCGGGAGGTACAACTAGCAGAAATCAAAGAGTCCATCCAAATGCGGGCGCGTGAAGACATCGACCAGCAACAGCGTGAATACTTCCTGCAACAACAGATAAAGACCATCCAGGACGAGCTGGGCGGAAACGGACAGGAACAGGAGGTGGAAGAGATGCGCCGAAAGGCTGAAACCATCCACTGGAGTCCGGAGGTGAAGGCCACTTTCCTGAAGGAAGTGGACAAGCTGGAACGGATGCACCAACAATCGCCCGACTACAGCGTACAACTGAACTACCTGCAGACCATGCTAAGCCTGCCGTGGGGTGTGTACACTACAGACAACCTGAATCTGAACAACGCGGAGAAGACGCTGAACAAGGACCACTACGGACTGGATAAGGTGAAGGAACGCATTCTGGAACACCTGGCCGTGCTGAAACTGAAAGGCGACATGAAGTCGCCCATCATTTGCCTCTATGGCCCTCCGGGTGTGGGAAAGACCTCATTGGGCCGTTCCATCGCCTCTTCGCTGAAACGGAAATACATCCGCATGTCACTGGGTGGCGTGCATGACGAAGCTGAGATACGCGGACACCGCCGCACCTACATCGGTGCCATGCCCGGACGTATCATCAAAGGACTGATAAAGGCGGGATCATCCAATCCCGTATTCATCCTCGACGAGATAGACAAATTGGGAATGGATCGTCAGGGAGACCCCTCATCGGCCCTGCTTGAAGTACTGGATCCGGAGCAGAACACCACGTTCCACGACAACTATCTGGATGTAGACTATGACCTTTCGAAAGTGATGTTCATCGCTACGGCCAACAATCTGAACTCCATCCCCGCTCCGTTGCTGGACCGTATGGAGCTGATAGAAGTGAATGGCTACATCACTGAGGAGAAGATTGAGATAGGCCGCCGCCACTTGGTTCCCAAACAATTGGAAGCCAACGGGATGAAGAAGAACGACATCAAATTCCCAAAAACAACGCTGGAGACTATCATCGAAGACTATACCCGGGAAAGCGGTGTACGCGAACTGGAAAAGAAAATAGGAAAAGTGATGCGAAAAGCAGCATTGCAATATGCCAAGGAAGGTTACCTGCTGCGTTCGGAGATAAAACCTGCCGACCTGAAGGAGTATCTGGGTATCCCATCCTTCTCACGCGACCACTATCAGGGCAACGGATATGCAGGCGTGGTGACCGGATTGGCCTGGACCGCTGTAGGCGGCGAGATTCTCTTTGTGGAGAGCAGCCTGAGCCGCGGCAAAGGCGGACGGCTGACCCTGACCGGAAACCTGGGTGACGTGATGAAGGAATCGGCCATGCTGGCACTGGAGTATGTCAAGGCTCATGCCTCGCTGCTGGAACTGGACACCAACATCTTTGACAACTGGAACGTCCATATCCATGTACCTGAAGGTGCCATCCCGAAAGACGGCCCGTCAGCAGGCATCACCATGGCCACTTCGCTGGCATCGGCACTGACGCAACGCAAAGTGAAGGCAAACCTGGCCATGACGGGCGAAATCACCCTGCGTGGCAAAGTGCTGCCGGTAGGAGGCATCAAGGAGAAGATTCTGGCTGCCAAGCGGGCCGGTATCAAAGAGATCATCTTGAGCGACGAGAACCGAAAGAACATCGAGGAGATTCAGGAAATCTACTTGAAGGGACTCACTTTCCACTATGTAAAGGAGGTAAAGGAAGTGTTCGACCTGGCCCTGCTGGACGAAAAGGTGGAGGATGCCATCGACTTTTCTCTCCCTGTTTCCAAACAGGAAGAACCGAAAGCGTAAGCAAGTAACCCCCACTTCCCCTAACGGACTAACCTGATTGAAAGGAACAGAAATGACATTTGAATTACAATATACAGACAACAAGACCCAGGCACGTGCCGGCTTGATAACGACCGATCACGGCCGGATAGAGACCCCTATCTTCATGCCGGTAGGTACGCTGGGCACAGTGAAAGGTGTACACCTGCGGGAGTTGAACGACGACATCAAAGCCCAGATTATCTTAGGAAACACCTATCACCTCTATCTGCGTCCGGGACTGGAAGTCATCGAACGGGCGGGCGGACTGCACAAGTTCAACGGCTTCGAACGCCCTATGCTGACCGACAGCGGCGGTTTTCAAGTATTCTCGCTCGCCGGTATCCGTAAGCTGCGTGAAGAAGGAGCCGAGTTCAGGTCGCACATCGACGGCAGCAAACACATCTTTACGCCGGAAAAGGTGATGGACATCGAACGCACCATCGGAGCCGATATCATGATGGCTTTTGACGAATGTCCTCCCGGAGATTCGGACTATGAATATGCCAAGAAATCGATGGGACTGACTCACCGCTGGTTGGACCGCTGCATCAAGCGGTTCAACGAGACCGAACCGAAGTACGGCTATCAGCAGTCACTCTTCCCTATCGTACAGGGCTGCGTATACCGTAACCTGCGCATCCAGTCGGCCGAGTATATCGCTTCCAAGGAGGCGGACGGCAATGCCATAGGCGGACTGGCCGTAGGCGAGCCTGTAGAGAAGATGTACGAGATGATTGAACTGGTCAACGGCATCCTGCCCAAAGACAAGCCACGCTACCTGATGGGAGTGGGCACACCGGTCAATATACTGGAAGGTATCGAACGTGGAGTGGATATGTTTGACTGCGTCATGCCTACCCGCAACGGTCGCAACGGTATGTTGTTTACTAAAGAGGGCATCATCAACATGCGCAACAAGAAATGGGAGATGGACTACTCCCCCATCGAAGCAGACGGCGCATCGTACGTCGACACCCTCTACTCGAAGGCCTATTTGCGCCACCTCTTCCATGCGCAAGAGCTGCTTGCCCTGCAAATTGCTTCCATCCACAACCTGGCCTTCTACCTCTGGCTGGTCGGCGAAGCCCGCAAACACATCATTGCCGGCGACTTTGCTACCTGGAAACCGATGATGGTCAAACGTCTATCCACACGCCTATGAAAAAGATCAGCTGGAACATAGGATGGAGAAAATGGAGAATCGCCGCTACCGGACAGAAGTTGCCGGGAGGCAAGTTCCTGCGCAGGCTGGACTGGTACATCATCAAGAAGTTTTTGGGTACCTACGTCTTTGCCATCGCCCTGATTATCTCCATCGCAGTGGTATTCGACTTCAACGAGAAGATGGACCGTTTCAGTTCGCACGAAGCGCCTTGGAAAGCCATCGTCTTTGACTACTACATGAACTTCATTCCCTACTTTGCCAACCTGTTCAGCCCGTTGTTTGTCTTCATTGCGGTGATTTTCTTCACCTCCAAGCTGGCAGAGAATTCAGAAATCATCGCCATGTTCTCCACCGGCATGAGCTTCAAGCGGATGTTGCGTCCCTATATGGTATCAGCCGCCATCATTGCGGCAGTTACTTTTGGCCTGGGCTCGTATGTCATTCCGCGTGGCAGCGTGACGCGCATCAACTTTGAGGACAAGTACTACAAGCCGCGAAAGACCAGTACCGCCCGCAACATCCAGTTGGAGGTGGACTCTGGAGTAATCGCCTACATCGAGCGATTCGAGGATTACAGCAAGACCGGCTATCGCTTTTCACTCGACAAGTTCAAGGAGAAACAGCTGGTATCGCATCTGACGGCCCGTTCCATCGTATATGACACCACGTCCACACACCGCTGGACCATCCGCGACTATATGATCCGCGAGATGGATGGTATGAAAGAACACATCACCAAGGGCGACCGCATCGACACGACCCTCTTCATGGAGCCGGCCGATTTCCTGATTATGAAGAACCAGCAGGAGATGCTGACCAGTCCCGAACTGGGCACCTACATCGACCGTCAGCGTCAGCGTGGCTTTGCCAACATCAAGGAATTCGAGATAGAGTACCACAAACGCATTGCCATGTCGTTTGCCTCGTTTATCCTGACCTTGATCGGTGTCTCCCTCTCCTCCCGAAAGACCAAGGGCGGTATGGGTCTCCATCTGGGTGTGGGATTGGCATTGAGTTTCTCCTACATCCTGTTCCAGACCATTGCATCCACATTTGCCGTCAACGGCAACGTGCCACCGGTCATCGCCGTCTGGATACCGAACATTCTCTATGCATTCATCGCTTTCTACCTCTATAAGAAAGCACCTAAATAAACTTTCTGAACAGACACTATGTTTGCTATCAAGATACAACGAAGTGTAGGAGCGTTGTTGCTGCTGTTCTCGCTGACAGTTGGCGCACAAGAGGTGAACGAACTGGTCCCCCCGTTCGATTTTCCCATCGTCTTTTCGGGGAATTTCGGTGAAATACGCGCGAATCACTTTCATGGCGGACTGGACTTCAAGACGGGGGGCAGTATCGGCAAGCAGGTACGCGCCCTGGCCGACGGGTACATTTCACGCATTCGGGTGACCCACGGTTCAGGCTATGTACTCGACGTCACCTACCACAACGGCTATCACACCATTAACCGGCATCTGAGTGCCTTCATTGGAGCGATTGCCGAACGGGTAGAAGCATTGCAATACGAACAGGAGAGTTGGGAAGTAGAGATTGTTCCCGAACCCGACGAATATCCGGTAAAGGCCGGTGAGATAATCGCCTTGAGCGGCAACACCGGTTACTCCTTCGGTCCCCATCTGCACTTGGATATGCTGGAAGTGAGCAGTGGCGACTACATCGACCCTCTCCCGTTTTTCCGGAGCAGGGTCAATGACCATACCCCACCAAGAGCCGAAGGGCTGATGTTTTTCCCCCAACCGGGGAAAGGATGGGTCGACGGAAATACTACAGCCGTCACTTCACCTGCCCATCCGCAACGTCCCATTCCGGCCTGGGGAGTGATAGGCATCGGAGTGCGAGCTCACGACTTCATGGACGGTGTAGGCAATAGATATGGTGTACACACCGTCGTGCTGGAAGTCGATGGTACGGAAGTGTTCCGCAGCGTTGTCGACCGTTTCTCGGAGGAGGAGAACCGCTACATCAACTCCTGGACGCAAGGCGAATTCATGAAATCGTTCATCGAGCCGGGCAACCGGTTGCGGATGCTGCACGACGGCAACGGGCAGCGAGGACTCCTCATCATTGACGAGGAGCGCCTCTACCATTGTGTCTATACCCTGCGCGACGCTTTGGGCAATACGACCCGTCTCCAGTTCGACCTGCAGGGACGGCAAACGGAGATTCCTCCACTTCCCGACCCAGACAAATACAGCTTTCGGTGGGATAAAGTGAACTATCTGCAAGAGCCCGGTCTGGAACTGATTGTACCGAAGGGCCGGCTGTACGACGACGTCAGGCTGGCGTATGCTGTCCGTGCCGACAGCGGCGACATAGCCTTCACCTACCAACTCAGCAAGACACGCATTCCCCTGCACGAGCCGTGCGAACTGCGCATCGGACTGCGCCATACGCCCTTGGCCGACTCCACCAAGTACTACATTGCCGAGGTAACGTCGCGGGGAGGCAGGCTGTATCAGGGAGGCACCTACGAGGCAGGATTCATGAAGGGGCGCATCCGGCAGTTGAGCACCTTCACCGTGGCAGTGGACACCGTGGCACCGACCCTTACCCCTGTCCAGCCCAACCAATGGGGACGTACGGGGCGCATTGTGCTGAGGGCCAGAGACAAGGAGAGCGGGATTACACGCTATCGAGGTACTATAGACGGACGATATGCGCTCTTCGGAAAGCCCAACTCCATCAGCGGAGACCTGGTGTGCGTACTCGATTCACGGCACGTAGAGAAGGGGAAAAAACATCTGGTTGAGGTCACCGTAGAAGACGCTTGCGGCAACCGGACCACCGGGAGGTACACCCTCTTCTGGTAGTCAACCGTCAGACAAATACTATTCAATTACTATAATACTTATTACGTATGAAAAACAAAAGAGTGGCAATTTCGTTTCTGATGGCCATTTGCGCCATCGCCCACGCCTGGGCTTGCACCAACCTGATTGTTGGGAAGAACGCTTCAACCGATGGTTCGACCATCGTCTCTTATTCAGCCGATTCCTACGGACTGTTCGGCGAACTGTACCATTACCCCGCCGGAATGCACAAGAAAGGCACCCTGATAGACATCCATGAGTGGGACACCGGCAAGTATCTGGGACAGATAGAACAGGCACGGCAGACCTACAACGTCATCGGCAACATGAACGAATTCCAGCTGACCATCGGCGAAACCACTTTCGGAGGTCGTCCCGAACTGGCCGACAGCACCGGCATCATCGATTATGGAAGCCTGATTTATCTGGCCTTGCAACGTTCGCGCACGGCCCGCGAAGCCATCAAGGTGATGACCGACCTGGTACAGGAATACGGCTACTACAGCGGCGGCGAATCGTTCACCATAGCCGACCCGAATGAAGTATGGATTATGGAGATGATTGGCAAAGGCCCCGGTGTGCGTGGAGCCGTATGGGTAGCCGTCCGCATCCCCGACGACTGCATCTCTGCCCACGCCAACCAGAGCCGCATCCATCGGTTTGACATGAACGACAAGGAGAACTGCCTCTATGCACCCGACGTCATCTCCTTCGCCCGCGAAAAGGGATATTTCAACGGGGTCAACAAGGACTTCAGCTTTGCCAACGCATACGCTCCGCTGGACTTCGGTGCCCGCCGCTATTGCGAAGCCCGTGTCTGGAGCTACTTTAATATGTTTACCGACCGGGGCAACGAATTCCTCCCCTACATCCTGGGGCAGCAGGACACCCCGATGCCGCTCTATCTGAAGCCTAACCGCAAGATATCGGTCCAGGATGTGAAGAATGCCATGCGCGACCACTACGAAGGCACTCCGCTCGATATCAGCAAAGATTTCGGTGCCGGCCCTTATCATGCCCCCTACCGCCTCTCTCCCCTCTCCTTCAAGGTAGGCGACCAGGAGTACTTTAACGAGCGTCCCATCTCCACCCAGCAGTCGGGCTTCGTCTTTGTGGCACAGATGCGTTCCTCGCTGCCCGATGCCATCGGCGGTGTGCTCTGGTTCGGTACAGACGATGCCAACATGACCGTATTCACACCCGTATACTGCTGTACAGACCGCATTCCCGAGTGCTATTCGCGGGTGGACGGAGCCGACTACATCACCTTCTCCTGGCGGTCCGCCTTCTGGATTTACAACTGGGTGGCCAACATGACCTACTTGCGCTACGATCTGCTGATAGGTGATGTGCGTGCCGTGCAGCAAGAGCTGGAGAACAACTTCAACCTGGCGCAGGAGGGTATCGAGTCGGCGGCAGCCAAACTGCTGGAGAAAGATCCCGCACAGGCCAAGGCCTTCCTGACCAACTATACCGAACAGATGGCACAGAGTACCATAGAGCGTTGGAAACGCCTGGGTGAGTTTCTCATCGTGAAGTACAACGACGGTGTGGTGAAGCGGGTGAAAGAGGGACGCTTTGAGCGCAATGCCATCGGGCAGCCGGCCGGTGTCATCCGTCCGGGCTATCCCAAAGAGTTTCTGGAGGAGTACGTGAAGCAGACGGGTGAACGCTACAAGATGCCTCAGTAAGCCCCTGACGGACAAAATCAGAACTTTTATCTAAAAAAACAAAATATCTTAATCCAATCATTAGGATTTTTGAAGTTTATCTTATACATTTGTAAAAAACTAACGCGAATGTATTAACCTCAAAAAACAATCGAATTATATGGAAAATCAAGAACTGATCAAACAAGTCACCGAGAAAGCACAGAAGTGGCTCAGCCCGGCTTACGATGCCGACACGCAAGCCGAAGTAAAACGTATGTTGGAAAACGAAGACAAGACCGAACTGATTGAATGCTTCTACAAGGACCTGGAATTCGGTACAGGCGGTCTGCGTGGCATCATGGGTGCCGGCAGCAACCGCATGAACATCTACACGGTAGGTGCCGCCACGCAAGGTATGGCCAACTACCTGAACAAGTGTTTTGCCGGACAAGGCCAGATTTCCGTTGTAGTAGGTCACGACTGCCGCAACAACAGCCGCAAGTTTGCAGAGATTTCAGCCGACATCTTCTCTGCCAACGGCATCAAAGTATATCTGTTTGACGACCTGCGTCCCACTCCCGAAGTATCGTTTGCCATCCGCCATCTGGGCTGTCAGAGCGGCATCAACATCACGGCCAGCCACAACCCCAGAGAGTACAACGGCTACAAGGCCTACTGGGACGACGGAGCACAGGTGCTGGCACCTCACGACACCGCCATCATTGACGAGGTGAACAAGGTAACCATTGACGACATCAAGTTCCAGGGCAACAAGGAGCTGATTCAGATTATCGGCAAAGAGGTAGACGACGTCTACCTGGAGAAAGTACACTCCATCTCCATTGACCCGGAAGTCATCCGTCGTCAGAAGGACCTGAGCATCGTCTACACTCCGCTGCACGGTGCAGGACGCACCCTGATTCCCGACTCGCTGAAGGTGTGGGGCTTTGAGAACGTGCACTGCGTAGAAGCACAGATGGTGAAGGACGGAAACTTCCCCACCGTGGTTTCTCCCAATCCGGAAAATGCCGAAGCCCTCTCCATGGCCATCGCATTGGCCAAGGAGATTGATGCAGACATCGTGATGGCCAGCGACCCCGATGCCGACCGTGTGGGTATGGCCTGCAAGGACGACAAGGGTGAATGGGTACTCATCAACGGTAACCAGACCGCACTGATTTTCCTCTACTACATCATCAAGAACCGCATCGCTACGGGCAAGATGCAGCCCAACGACTTCATCGTGAAGACCATCGTTACTACCGAGCTGATCAAGGCCGTAGCCGACAAGAACAAGATTGAGATGCGCGACTGCTACACCGGCTTCAAGTGGATTGCACGTGAAATCCGTCTGAGCGAGGGCAAGCAGCAATACATCGGCGGAGGTGAAGAGAGCTACGGCTTCCTGGCCGAAGACTTCGTACGCGACAAAGATGCCGTATCAGCCTGCTCGCTGCTGGCCGAAATCTGTGCATGGGCCAAGGACCAGGGCAAGACACTGTACGACGTGCTGATGGAGATTTACATGGAATACGGCTTCTCCAAGGAGACAACCGTCAATGTAGTGAAACCCGGCAAGAGCGGCGCCGACGAAATCAAGGCCATGATGGAGAACTTCCGTGCCAACCCGCCGAAGGAGATAGGTGGCTCACCTGTCAGCTTGATAAAGGACTTCAAGACGCTGAAGGCAACCGATGCTGCCGGACAGCAGAGCGACCTGGACATGCCGGAGACCTCCAACGTGCTGCAGTACTTCACGGCCGACGGCACGAAGATTTCCGTACGTCCCTCGGGTACCGAACCGAAAATCAAGTTCTACATCGAAGTGAAGGGCGAAATGGGTTGCCCGAAATGCTACGCTTCGGCTACGGCCGCAGCCGACGAGAAGGTGAAGGCCGTACGCGCTTCGCTGGGCATCTAACCTCCTCCCTCCCAAAGCATTCATGAGATTGCATACAGAGACACGAAGCCACAGGCGTTTTATAGGATTCTGCTATCCTTCCTGTGCCTTTGTGTCTCTGTCATGTTCATCCTGCCGATGATTCCTGTTCAACCGTTTTAATACCTATTTATGACATCCAAAACCTTACCACCTGCCCACAAGCAACCGTTCAGCCGCGCCTTCTGGACAGCCAACGTGGCCGAGATGCTTGAGCGCATGGCCTACTACGGCGTCTTCATCGTCCTCACCATCTATCTGTCCAACATCCTTGGATTCAACGATTTTGAAGCCAGCATGATATCCGGCCTCTTTTCGGGCGGACTCTATCTGCTGCC
>SAMEA3663297__coassemble_449_pt1 | contig 22268 bp, 23 predicted proteins | sample SAMEA3663297__metabat2_low_PE_003 | metagenome-assembled genome bin SAMEA3663297 (sample SAMEA3663297) | pig gut metagenome | biome: pig gut; feature: pig-associated habitat; material: faeces | place: China | collected 2013
ACCGACCTTAAAAATAAGGCTCGAAGTAGTCAACCAAAAACGTTAAACTACAATGTAAACTACAAATCTACAAATGGAACAGTTGTTATCTCCTAATGAAACAGTTGTTATCTATAGGAGAAACAGTTGTTCCATGGCCTATGCAACAGTTGTTCCATTGTGGTTTACGTTTTTGGTTGCCTATTGTACACGTGTGACAACTGCGGTGGTACACTTGTGATAACGGTGATTATTGCACTGAAATAAGTGTTTTTTTGATGAAAATACAGCGGTTATCTGCCACAAATCTGCCACAACGTGCAAAAAAACGTCCAAAAATGACTTGTTTTGAACCCACTTTTTCACAAAAACGGGTCATTTTTGTGTTAATGATTGTAAATCTCAAAATATCTGCCACACTTATTTAGTGGTTAATCCATTTATATAGAGGAAACTAACTGAATGTGTGTGGCAGATGGCAGATAAACAAAATTTGTCACGCGCGCGCGTACGCGCGTGAGAGACATGCGCGCGAATCAAAAAAACGGTGCATGAAATGAAAAAAGCAGATGAGCAGTACGGATTATCGGAAGAAAAGATGTATTTTTGCTATCTTAAAAAACAGGATAGCAGATGATGCAAGAAGAAACAGAACATATCAGTGTATACGGAGCCCGGGTGCATAACCTGAAGAATGTGGACGTGGAAATCCCGCGCGACAGCCTGACGGTGATTACCGGCCTCAGCGGCAGCGGAAAATCTTCGTTGGCCTTCGATACTATCTATGCAGAGGGGCAGCGCAGATATATAGAGACCTTTTCGGCATACGCCCGCAACTTTCTGGGCAACCTGGAGCGGCCTGATGTGGATAAGATTACGGGACTCAGTCCGGTCATCTCCATTGAACAGAAGACGACCAACAAGAATCCGCGTTCTACCGTAGGTACGACGACGGAGGTGTATGATTACCTGCGACTGCTGTTTGCCCGTGCCGGAGAGGCTTATTCCTACCTGTCGGGCGAGAAGATGGTGAAGTACACCGAAGAGCAGATACTGAATCTGATTCTGCAGGAGTATCAGGGAAAGCGGATTTACCTGCTGGCTCCGCTGGTACGAAACCGCAAAGGCCACTACAAGGAATTGTTTGAACAGGTGCGCAAGAAGGGTTACCTCTATGTGCGGGTAGACGGTGAGGTACGCGAGGCATTGCCGGGCATGAAGCTGGACCGCTACAAGAATCATGATGTGGAGGTGGTGGTAGACAAGCTGGTGGTGGCAGATAAGGATGATGTCCGTCTGAAGAACAGCGTGGCTACTGCCATGCGGCAGGGAGAAGGATTGCTCATGGTGTACGATGTGGCAGCCGATACAATCCGTCATTTCAGCAGGCTGCTGATGTGCCCGGTCACCGGACTCTCTTACCGGGAACCGGCTCCGCACAACTTCTCGTTCAATTCGCCGCAAGGGGCCTGCCCCAAATGCAAGGGACTGGGCGTGGTTAGCCAGATAGATATAGACAAGGTGATACCCGACCGCACGCTCTCCATTGCCGAAGGGGCCATCGTGCCGCTGGGCAAGGCGAAGAACAGCATGATATTCTGGCAGATTGCAGCACTGCTGGAGCGGTATGAGGCCACCTTGAAGACACCCGTCCAGGAACTGACCGAAGAGGCGATTGACGAAGTGCTGTATGGCTCGGACGAACGCATCAAGATAAAGAGTTCGCTGATAGGAACTTCATCCGACTATTTCGTGACTTTCGAGGGGGTGGTGAAATACATCCAGTTGCTGCAGGAGAAGGATGCATCGGCTACGGCCCAGAAGTGGGCGGAGCAGTTTGCCATGACTACGGTCTGTCCCGAGTGTGGAGGAGCCCGCCTGAACAGGGAGGCACTGGCCTATCGCATCCACGACAAGAACATCTACCAGCTGGCTTCGATGGACATCGGCGAACTCTATGAGTGGCTGACGGAGGTAGACCCTCATCTGAGCGAAAAGCAACGCCAGATAGCGGCGGAAATCCTGAAAGAGATACGTACCCGCCTGAAGTTTCTGCTGGATGTGGGACTGGACTACCTCTCGCTGAACCGCAGTGCTGTCAGCCTGTCGGGCGGTGAGAGCCAGCGTATCCGCTTGGCCACGCAGATAGGTTCGCAGCTGGTGAACGTGCTGTATATTCTGGATGAGCCCTCCATCGGACTGCATCAGCGGGACAACCAACGTCTGATACACTCGCTGAAGGAGTTGCGTGACCTGGGCAACTCGGTCATCGTGGTGGAGCACGACAAGGACATGATGCTGGCTGCCGACTACGTGGTGGATATGGGACCTAAGGCGGGCAGGCTGGGGGGAGAAGTAGTGTTTGCCGGTACGCCCCAGCAGATGCTACAGACCCATACCCTGACATCGCAATACCTCAACGGGGAACGGACCATCGAACTGCCGCCGAAACGTAGGGAAGGCAACGGGCACAGCCTGTGGATACGTGGGGCGCACGGCAACAACCTGAAACATATCGACGTGGAGTTCCCGTTGGGACGGCTGATTTGTGTGACGGGCGTATCGGGTAGCGGAAAGTCTACGCTGATTAACGAAACGCTGCAGCCCATCTTGTCGCAACGCTTCTACCGCTCCCTGAAGAATCCGCTGCCTTATGATGCCATAGAGGGACTGGAGTATATAGATAAGGTAGTGAATGTGGATCAGTCACCTTTAGGGCGTACACCTCGCTCTAATCCGGCTACCTATACAGGCGTATTCTCAGACATCCGCAACCTGTTTGTGGGATTACCCGAGGCCAAGATGAGGGGCTACAAGCCGGGACGCTTCTCGTTCAACGTCAGCGGAGGCCGCTGTGAGGCTTGTCAGGGCAACGGCTACAAAACCATCGAGATGAACTTCCTGCCGGACGTCTACGTGCCCTGCGAAGTGTGTCATGGAAAGCGCTACAACAGGGAGACGTTGGAAGTGCGTTACAAGGGCAAGTCGATTGCCGACGTGCTCGACATGACCATCAATCGGGCCGTGGAGTTTTTTGAGAATGTACCGCAGATATTGGGCAAGATCAAGGTGATTCAAGATGTCGGTCTGGGATACATCAAGCTGGGCCAGTCCTCGACCACGCTGTCGGGCGGCGAGAGCCAGCGTGTCAAGCTGGCTACCGAACTGGCCAAGCGCGATACAGGCAAGACGGTCTACATTCTGGACGAGCCGACTACCGGTCTGCACTTTGAGGATATCCGTGTGCTGATGAACGTGCTGAACCGACTGGTTGACAAGGGAAATACGGTCATTGTGATAGAGCACAACCTGGACGTCATCAAGATGGCCGACTACCTCATCGACATGGGACCTGACGGCGGACGCAACGGAGGCGAACTGCTGACGTGCGGCACGCCCGAAGAGGTGGCGCAAAGCACTAAGGGCTATACCCCTAAGTTCTTGCGGGACGAATTGGAAGGAACACTAACAACGATAGGACAACATGAAAATCAATAAGACCAATGCAGCACGCCTGCTGGACAAGGCGAAGATTGCATACGAGCTGATTCCGTATGAGGTGGATGAAAACGACTTGAGTGCCATCCATGTGGCGGAGAGCCTGGGTGAGGACATCAACTGCGTCTTCAAGACGTTGGTACTGCACGGCGACAAGTCGGGCTACTTTGTCTGCGTCATACCGGGCGACCGGGAGGTAGACCTCAAGCTGGCCGCCAAGGCGTCGGGCAATAAGAAGTGCGACCTCATTCCTATGAAAGAACTGCTTCCGCTGACCGGTTATATCCGGGGAGTATGTTCGCCCATCGGCATGAAGAAGCCTTTCCCCATCTACATCCACGAAACGTGCCTGCAGTTTCCCTACATCTACATCAGTGCCGGACAGCGGGGCTTGCAGCTGAAACTCCACCCCGAAGAGCTGATTCGGGAGGTCCGGGCTACGGTCTGCCCCCTTTTCTGAGCACGGAATGTATGGATTTGACATAAATCAAGTCGCGCTATGTATAAACTTCGTACCTTTGCCGTCGGTATTAGTTTATTCATTAAAAGATTGTGACTATGAAATTACCTGAAGATCCGGTGATGCTGTATAGCTTCATCAACCTGAAGTTGCGTGACTTTTATCCTTCGCTCGACGCTTTGTGCGAGGATATGGACGTAGAAAGAGACGACATCGAAGCCAAACTGAAATCGGTGGGATTTGAATACAATCCCGACAAAAACCGTTTCTGGTAATCTGTGCAAGATGTACCGATGCAGATAGAGAAGAGGATGTGTTTCCCGAGTGAAAGGAACACATCCTCTTTTTACATGATTAGTGCCGCTGCTTCTTCATCTGGTATCCGTAACCGATGATGACCAGGAAACAGATCAGTGGCATGATGAACGACAGATTGACGGCCGGCATACCGAACAGCGTATCGCAATCGATAATGGATGCCTGCAGGGGAGGAAGAATGGAACCACCTAAGATGGCCATGATGAGACCGGCTGCGCCGAACTTGGCATCGTCGCCCAATCCCTGAAGGGCAATGCCGTAGATGGTGGGGAACATCAGCGACATGCAGGCCGACACGCCAACCAGACAGTAAAGTCCGTAGATGCTCTGGAAGCAGATGACACCTACCGTGAGTACGGCGGCTGCCACGGCCAGCACCGAGAGCAGCAGTCCCGGATTGCAATAGCGCAGAAGGAACGTGCAGATGAAGCGGCTGACGCAGAACAGTATCATGGCAACGATGTTGTACTGCTGGGAGAGCACCTCAGCAGCCTGTTCCTCCATCCCCTGTGCCATGAAGAGGCGTGTACCGTATTGGATGATGAAGGTCCAGCACATAATCTGGGCACCGACATAGAAGAACTGTGCAATCACGCCGTATCTGTATCGACCCTTGGCAAAGATGCGCTTCAGGGTAGGTACGAAATCAATGGAGTGAGACTGGTCGGCGTTCTTGGGCATCTTGGCCAGGCGTATCACTAAAAACATGCAGATGATGACGATGCCTATCACCAAGTAAGGTGCGATGAGTACGGAGAGGTCGGCATCTCTCACGGCCTCAAACTCCGGTTGCGATAACCGAGCCCGCTCCAAGGTGTCCATCGGATTGAGTTTGTTCTGTATGAAGTTCATGGCCACATACATGCCCATGAGCGAGCCGATGGGATTGAAGGCTTGTGCCATGTTGAGCCGTCGGGTGGCACTCTCCTCGTCGCCCATGGAGAGGATGTATGGATTGCAGCTGGTCTCTAAAAAAGACAGACCGCACGTCATGACGAAGTAGGCCATCAGAAACGGGAAGAACTCCCCGGTCAGTTTGGCGGGAAAGAAGGCCAGGGCTCCTATGGCATACATGGCAAGGCCCATCAGTACACCTGCCTTATAAGAGTATTTCCGAATGAAGATGGCGGCGGGGAAGGCCATGGCGAAATAGCCTCCATAGAAGGCTACCTGAACCAAGGCTCCGTCGGTCACGCTCATTCTGAATATCTTGGAAAAGGCTTTCACCATAGGATTGGTGATGTCGTTGGCAAATCCCCACAGGGCAAAGCAGGAAGTGATGAGCAGGAAAGGAATCAGGTAGTTGACCCCGTCTTTATGTAGAATGGATATTTTCATGGTGAATTCTGTTTCTTTTGTAGGTAAAAATGGTAATGTAAGATAGTCTTGTCGGAAAGTGATTCCCCATCCCTTCACTTCGGTCTGCAGAGAGGCTTCGTAGGAAGGGATGGGAAGATAAGGTCATGAATTACTGCAGGTTGCCTATTTCATCCAGATTCTTCTGTATGTCTTGGTCCGTCAGCTCGTAGTTTTGCAGGTCACCAGCCAGGAACTTGTCATACGAAGCCATGTCGATGAGGCCGTGACCGGAGAGGTTGAAGAGGATGACCTTCTCTTCGCCCGTCTCTTTGCACTTGTTGGCTTCGCGGATGGTGGCGGCAATGGCGTGACACGATTCGGGGGCAGGGATGATACCTTCGGCCCGTGCAAACAGCGTGCCGGCTTCAAACGATTCGAGCTGTTGGATGTCAACGGCTTCCATCATCTGGTCTTTCAATAGCTGGGAGACGATGACGCCTGCACCATGGTAGCGCAGACCGCCGGCATGGATGTTGGCGGGTGCAAAGTTGTGACCCAGCGTGAACATGGGCAGCAGAGGTGTATAGCCGGCCTCGTCGCCAAAGTCGTACTGGAACTTACCGCGGGTCAGCTTGGGGCAGGAGGCCGGTTCGGCTGCGATGAAACGTGTCTTCGTACCCTCCAGGATGTTGTGACGCATGAAGGGGAAAGAGATACCGCCGAAGTTGGAACCGCCACCGAAGCAGGCGATAATCATATCGGGATATTCACCGGCCATCTGCATCTGTTTCTCAGCCTCCAAGCCGATGACTGTCTGGTGCAGTGTGACGTGGCTCAGTACAGACCCGAGGGTGTACTTACAGTTTGGTGTGGTCTGTGCCAGTTCAATGGCTTCGGAAATAGCTGTACCCAGCGAACCTTGGTAGTTGGGGTGGAGTGTCAGGATGTCCTTGCCGGCACGGGTAGACATGGAGGGTGACGAAGTGACCTGCGCACCGAATGTCTGCATGATGCTGCGGCGATAGGGCTTCTGCTCGTAGCTGATCTTTACCTGGTAGACGGCTGCCTCCAGTCCGAAGAGTCGGGCGGCATAGGCCAGTGAAGCTCCCCATTGGCCGGCACCGGTTTCGGTAGTCACGTTGGTTACACCCTCCTTTTTGCAGTAATAGGCTTGCGGAATGGCGGAGTTCAACTTGTGGGAACCCATGGGGCTGACACTCTCGTTCTTGAAGTAGATGTGGGCGGGGGTGCCCAGTGCCTTCTCCAAGCCGAAGGCACGGACCAGCGGCGTACTGCGATAGTACTTGTACATGTCGCGCACTTCATCGGGAATTTCTATCCAGGCATCGGTCTGGTTCAGTTCCTGTCGGCACAGCTCTTCGGCAAAGATGGGGTAGAGGTCTTCCGCCTTCAGCGGCTGTTTGGTACCCGGGTGGAGGGGCGGCATGGGTTTGTTCACCATGTCGGCCTGTATGTTGTACCAATAGTGAGGTATCTCTTCTTCGGGTAAGATGAATCGTTTCTGTTTATTGCTCATGGTTTATTTATTGTTAGTGATTAAATGCCCAAAAGTAGGTATTATTTTTAATTTTATAGCAAATGTATGCTATAAAAAGTGTTGTGCTGGCATTTTTCTTTCAATTTAGGCTCAATACCGGTTGAAGGAGATGACCTTCTCCTTCGGTTTGCGCGATTTCTTCCGTTTCTCTTTGACGGGATAGCCGATGGTGATGTCCAGCAGCAGCCGTTTGCCCGAGGGAATGCCGGTGAGCCGCTTGATTTCTTTCTCGTCAAACCATCCCAGGATGCACGAACCCAACCCTTGGCTTTCGGCAGCCAAGGTGATGTGTGCAGCGGCAATGCCGATGTCAATCAAGGGAAAGTATTTGTCCTTGATCTTGGCACCCAGGAAGGAGGTGATGTTCATCGATTCCTCTACGATGAGGATATGTACGGGCGCATCTTTGGCAAATTTATTCATGCCCAGTCCGGCTGTAGCCTTGCCTACCTGTACGGAGAGTTCAGGATTGTCAATGACTACAAACTTCCACGGTTGTGCGTTGCAGGCCGAGGGAGCCAGCCGGGCTGCCTCCAGGATGCGTTCCAACTTCTCTTTCTCGACGGGACGACTCTTGTCGTAGGCGCGGTCGCTCTGTCTGGAGGCGGCCAGCTGCAGAAAATCGTTCATTTCCATACGTGTTGAATTGAAGGGGCGAAGGTGCTTATTTGCCAAACTGAATCATCCGGCTGATGTACTTGCCTATGATGTCGAACTCCAAGTTCACCACGCTGCCTACCTGTATGTTGTGGAAGTTGGTGTGCTCGAACGTATAGGGGATGATGGCCACCTGAAACGTGTTGTCGGTGGGGTTGCATACGGTGAGACTCACACCGTTCACCGTCACCGAGCCTTTGTCTACGGTGATGTATCCGCGGCGGGCCATTTCCGGATTGGCTTCATACCGGAAGGTGAAATAGTAGCTGCCTTCGGCATCGGCAATCTCCGTGCAGGTGGCGGTCTGGTCTACGTGACCTTGCACGATGTGGCCGTCCAACCGTCCGTTCATCAGCATACTGCGTTCTACGTTCACTTGGTCGCCTACTTTCAGCAGTCCCAGATTGGAACGTTCCAAGGTCTCCTTCATGGCCGTCACGGTGTAGGTGTTGTCCTTCAGACTGACAACTGTCAGGCAGACGCCGTTGTGTGAGATACTTTGGTCAATTTTCAACTCGTCGGTAAACGAGCATGTCAGGGTGAAGTGTACATTCTCTTGCTCTTTCACCACAGCCACCAAGGTGGCACATTCTTCTACAATTCCGGAAAACATATTTATATAGGTATAATTGATTATGATTTGCAATGATTCATTCACTCAGTTGGTATTGTATGGTTCGTTCGTACCTCTTCCCGTGGCTATGGGTGGTCTGCGTACAACCGGTTACGTAGCCACGTCCGTCGGTGTCATAGCTTTGCTCGGTGTAGTCACTCTCTCCGTTGCCATCGGGCGTGATGTGCGAAATCAGGTTGTCTAACGGTTCACCAAGCCATTTCCCATACAGAGCGACGGGGTGCATGGCCAGCGGATGCAGTTCGGACAGGAAGAGGTCAGGTAGCCCGCTACGGTTGAGCGACGTCGCACTATGGTCTGCGGTGGTTGTATATCCCGCGCTTTGCCCGCCTATCGTTTGGTTGATTTTCAGCGTAGGGTAGCTGCTGTAGTCAATCTGCAGGTTGGCATAGATTTCCTCCCCCTCTTCGCCCAGCCGTTCCGTCAATTCGGTCAGATGGATGCGTCCTTCTGCATCTGTGTGATAGCTGAAGGTGTAGCGACGCACACTGCCTCCCGGAGTGCGGTAGATGCATTGGGTGGCATATCCTTGTCGGTTGAGCGTGTAGGTAAAGGTGGAACCACTCTCTTCTGTGACTACGGCTTCGGAGTCGTCGTAGCTTACGTCGGTGCGCTGCTCCATCTCCAGTGTCTCGTCTCCCAGGTCAATCAGCTGCCGGTTGTGCAGTCTGCTGATGCGTCCCTCTGTAAAGCGGTACGTCTGGATGGAGGTGACCGGCAGGAAGGCGTCGTTGTCCATCGTCTCACTCAGGCAGATGGCACTGAAAGGGGTGAGGGGATAGGTAGGCATCGGTTCGTCCGGTGGTCCGACCTTCTCCTCATCGGCGCAGGCTGCTGTCAGAGCGGCTGTGACTAAGGTCCATACGATGAAACGGCGGATTTGTCTCATGCTGCGATGCAGGTTTGATGATTATCGGATACGTACCGCGCCGCTTGCTCTCCGTTCGATGGATTGGCTTCGCACATCCATGCGCAGACTTTTGGGTGATGCCTCTGGCTCCGAATCGGACGGACTGCCACCTGCAATGGCATTCAGCGCGACGTGGAGCAGGGCTTCGTCGGGGTCACCAAAAGGCAGGAAACGGCTCATGTCGCTATTCTCGTCTACCGTATATGCGGCATCAGGTACAAAACCGGATTCGTAGTCCGATTCCCCTGCCGCATTGTAGAGCCGGCAGATGATGGGACTCATGGTAATCAACCGTTCGGTATTGACGAATGCCCGTGACCCTACGTTCTTGCCTACCGTGGTACCTCCCACCAGCACGACATCCATGACAGGTCTCAGGCAGTTGATAACCATTTCGGAGGCTGAGGCCGTGTTGCTGCTGGTCAGTACGAACAGACGCTTCAGGTTCAGGTTCGCACCGTGGCCTATCAAATCGGGGTTAAACGTGAATGCCTGTATCTGAGGGGTGATACAGTCGTTGAACTCCAGATACCCCATCTCAGAGCCGAGGGCTGAGGCTGGTGCCAGCAAGGTACAGAGCAGCTGGGCGCAGCTCACCAGACCGCCGTTGTTGTAGCGAAGGTCGAGGACGAACTCTTCTACCTCATTCGAGGCAAATGTGCTGAATACACTGCGCAGCTTATTGTCGTATTCGGTGCCGTTGTCGGTAGCGCCGGCACTGAAGTGGTTGTACACCAGATAGCCTGTCCGCGTGCCGTTGATATCCAGCATACAGCTGTAGTGAACAGGACAATCGTCGATGGCACGGGCCGCGGACAGGGTATGGGGTTGAGGGTCGGTGACAATGGCATTCTCGGTTGCCTGGTAGTAGCCAAGGGTCAGCTGCATGGAAGGCCCGCCGAACAAGCGGCTGTAGTTGTTCATGGTGACGGCTTCACCGTCCATGGCCAGAATCCAATCGCCCCGTTTCAGTCCGGCCTCATCAGCCGGCGAACTGGCGGCCACATAGAGTACGTGGGCACATACCTGGCCGTCTATTTGCCCTACTGCAAACTGAAAGCCGTAGCTGTAGTCCGTGTCGGGTATGCTACGGGTAGCCGCAGCGGTTGTCAGGCTGTCAATGTAGGAATACTTGTCACTGCGCGAGAGCAAAGAGGCAAAAAACTGGGCCGGAGCCTGAAAGTAGTTCAACTGGTTGCTCTCCGGCAACTCGTCTTTCCAATAATACCATACGCGCATGGTGTCATCTATCCAGCGGGTGGTAGCGGTCTGCTCGGCGTAAGCTGCCCACCGGTCTTCCCCGCAGGAGGTCAAATAGAGTGGCAGTAGGCATACGGCCACTATGATTAACAATATATTCGTAGCTTTCATGTCGGCAAAGATAGTGTAATTTGAGAGAAGAACTTTCATGCTTGCATGAAAAAGTTTTTCCGAGATGCAGCCCATCTTCCTCCTTCTACCACAATCGTGGTATGAATTTCCCCTCTTTGTGCCATTGGGTACCTTCCTGTTCCCCGCTATCTTTGCAATCGAATCAGGGCTTCCGGTGAGAGAGCTTGGGAACCTGAAGCATAAAACTGTATTATTCACTAAAAAACGCATACGAATATGGAAACGAAAAAACTTCATTTTGAGACATTGCAACTGCATGTAGGACAAGAGCAACCCGATCCCGCTACCGACGCGCGTGCCGTTCCTATCTATCAGACCACATCATACGTGTTCCGTAACTCACAACATGCCGCCGACCGTTTCGGACTACGCGATGCCGGCAACATCTACGGACGGTTGACGAACTCTACGCAAGGGGTCTTCGAACAGCGTGTGGCTGCTCTTGAAGGGGGTGTGGCCGGTCTGGCTGTGGCTTCGGGTGCAGCTGCCGTCACCTATTCCTTGCAGAATATATTGGGTGTGGGCGACCATATCGTGGCTGCTGATAACCTGTATGGCGGCTCGTTCAACCTGATAACGCATACACTGGCTTCGCAGGGTATAACGAACTCTATAGTGAATGTCAACGACCTGGAGGCACTGGAGGCTGCTATCCGGCCCAACACGAAGGTGGTATATGTTGAAACCTTCGGCAACCCCAATTCCGATGTGACTCATCTGGATGCCGTAGCCGAAGTGGCACACCGTCATCACATTCCTTTGATTGTGGATAATACGTTCGGTACACCTTTCCTGATTCGTCCCATCGAGCATGGTGCCGACGTGGTGGTACATTCGGCAACCAAGTTCATCGGTGGCCACGGTTCCAGCCTGGGTGGCGTCATTGTAGATGGAGGCACATTTGACTGGAAGGCAAATGCCGATAAGTTCCCCACGCTGGCCAAACCGGATCCCAGCTACCACGGTGCCGTCTTTGCCGATGTGGCCGGTCCGGCCGCCTTTGTGACCCGTATTCGTGCGGTCATCCTTCGCGATACCGGTGCCACCATCTCTCCCTTCAATGCCTTTATCCTGCTGCAAGGTCTGGAGACGTTGTCACTGCGCGTAGAGCGTCATGTGGCCAATGCGTTGAAGGTGGTGGATTATCTGGTCAAGCACCCGAAAGTAGCCAAGGTGAACCATCCTTCGCTGCCTGACCATCCCGACCATGCACTTTATCAGCAATACTTCCCCAACGGCGGTGGCAGCATCTTTACGTTCGAAATCAAGGGAGGCGAGCAGGAGGCGTGGAAGTTCATCGACTCGTTGCAGATTTTCTCTCTGTTGGCCAATGTGGCCGATGTCAAGAGTCTGGTCATTCATCCGTATACCACTACCCACTCGCAGATGTCTCCCGAGGAGCTGGCACAGCAGCACATCACTCCCTCTACGGTGCGTCTGTCCATTGGTACGGAGCACATAGACGACATCATTGCCGATTTGGATCAGGCGTTCAATCAAATCTAAGCATCGTCTGAAGCGGGAAATGAATATCGCAGTATTGTTGTCAGGAGGTGTAGACAGTTCCGTGGTGGTACACCTCCTCTGTGAACAAGGTCATCGTCCTTCTCTGTTTTACATCAAAATAGGGAGGGACGATGTAGACTATATGGACTGCTCGATGGAGGAGGACATGGAAATGGCCACGGCCATTGCGCGTAAGTATGGGTTACCGCTGGAGGTCGTGGATCTGCAGCGCGAGTATTGGGACGGTGTGGCAGCATACGCCATCGACAAGATTCGCCGGGGCCTTACACCCAATCCGGATGTGATGTGCAACAAGCTCATCAAGTTCGGCTGTTTTGAACAACGGGTGGGCAAAGACTTCGACGTGACCGCTACAGGGCACTATGCCACAATCCGTCACATCGGCGGAAAGACGTGGCTGGGGACGGCGGTAGACCCGGTGAAGGACCAGACGGACTTCTTGGCGCAGATTGACTACCTGCAAGTGTCGAAGCTGATGTTCCCTTTGGGTAACCTGATGAAGCATGAGGTGCGCGATATTGCCCGTCGGGCAGCATTGCCTACGGCACGCCGACGCGACAGTCAGGGCATCTGTTTCTTAGGCAAGATTGACTACAACGATTTTGTTCGCCGCTTTCTGGGAGAACGCGAAGGAGACATCGTGGAGCTGGAGACAGGGCGCAAGCTGGGTCGCCACCGGGGCTTCTGGTTTCATACCATCGGGCAGCGCAAGGGATTGGGACTGAGTGGCGGCCCTTGGTTTGTGGTGCGCAAGGATGTAGAGGAGAATGTGGTGTACGTCTCGCACGGCTACGACACGGAGCTGCAGTATGGCCATGAGTTCCAGATGCACGATTTTCACTTCATTACGGACGATCCTTGGGGTACTGCAGCCGATGACGGGGTGGAGGTCACCTTTAAGATTCGTCATACGCCCGAGTTTGCACACGGACGTCTGCAACGGGTAGGTCAGGGATGCTATCACTTGGTGTCGGCCGAAAAGCTGCAAGGCATAGCCCCCGGTCAGTTTGGTGTGGTATATGATGCCGATGCCTCGCTTTGCATTGGCAGCGGAGAGATTGTGGTGTAGGCTGGCGTTGAGCGTGTCCTGTGTTAGATGTAATATTCGACCAGATCGACAATGCCGGCCTTCATGGCATATCGTGTTGCTTCATGCGCATTGTTCACGTTCAGCTTGCGGAAGATGTTCTTGCGGTGGCTGTTGACAGTGTGGAAACTCAGATTCTTCTCAGCAGCAATTTCCTTGGTCGTTTTGCCCAAGGCAATCTCTTTCAGAATGTTTCGTTCCGAGGGGGTCAATGGATCCTCCTTGATGTTGGTGTGGGCTGATGCCATTTGTGCGTTGTTAGAGAGCAACTGGTTACTGACGTGGTTGCAGATGAACCGCTCCTTGCGGACTGCACAGAGCAGGGCAGCCAGAATCTCCTCTTTCGAGCAATCTTTCAACACCACTCCGAAGGCCATGCTGCTGAAAAGAACCTGACGAAGAAAGGGCAGGCTCAGTTCGTCTGAGAAGAGCAGCCAGTCGGCCAATTTGAAACGTTCATGCAGTACAATCAGCTCCTCGGCTCCTGTAAAGTCGAACATCGTATAGTCCAGAATGACAACGGCTTCGGGGTGAAGACGCAGCTGCTGTATCAGTTCGTTCTTGTTTCCTGCCTCCAGCAACAGTTCCACCTCTTTCTGCCTTTCCAGCAGGAACATCAGCCCTGCTTTGGTGATATCTTGATTGTCTGCTATGATGTATTCCCTCATGTTGTAATTGTAAATTGGCAGATGCAAATGTACACATTTTCTTTCTAATTATCCGTGCTGTGTCCCAACTTCTTTTTGCTGCTGGGCATAAATCCTTCCGCCTGCCTGGCTTTCTGTTATTTTTATAGTCCCAATGCATCTTGTTCACCTTGGCAGTACCTCGGTGAGAGTACGCTGGTACTCCGTACAAAGTACCGCAGTATTCCGTACGGCGTACGGGTGTAATCTTAGTAAGAGTATTGGCGTAATTTTAGTAAGATTACTGGACCAATAAAGTTTTCCCTCTTCTCACTTACTCGGTTTTTGCACTATCTTTAGATAAGATGGCTGCATCTTAGCATAACTTTTCATACAAGCATGAAAGTTCTTCTCTCGATTTAAATAAAAATCTCACGTTCGGTAGTGCAAATAAATTTTCCCTCCTCTCACTTACTCGGTTTTTTGCACTATCTTTGCAGGCATGAAAGCAGAAGTGGTAAAACAATTCATAGAGCAGAATGCCTTGTTCGCATCGGACGAACGGGTGTTGGTGGCGTTGAGTGGAGGAGCCGATTCGGTAGCTCTGCTTCGTCTGCTCTGTGCGTTGGGCTACGACTGCCGGGCGGCTCATTGCAATTTTCATCTGCGTGGTACCGAGTCCGACCGCGATGAGGCTTTCGTGCGTCGCCTGTGTCAGGAGCTGGGCGTTACGCTGTATGTAACCCATTTTGATACGCAGGAGGAGGCACGCCGCCGGAAAGTCTCTATTGAGATGGCAGCCCGCGACTTGCGTTATGCCTGGTTTGAGGAGGTACGCAAGGAGTGCGGTGCTGCTGTGATTGCTGTGGCCCATCACAGCGACGACAGTGTAGAGACGTTGCTGCTCAACCTGATTCGGGGAACGGGACTGAATGGCCTGCGCGGTATTCGTCCCAAGAACGGTAGGGTGGTGAGGCCCCTGCTCTGCATGAACAGGCAGGAGATACTGGCTTGCCTGAAGGAGATGGGGCAACCTTACGTGACGGACAGCACCAATCTGCAAAATCTCTATACCCGAAACAAGATTCGTCTGGACCTGCTACCGCTGATGCAGACCATCAACCCCTCAGTAAAGGAAAACCTTCTGAAAATGACTGCTCATTTGGAGGGAGTCGCACACATCTATCAGGAGGCTATTGACGAGGCACGTAGGCGGGTGATGACTGCGGAGGGCATCTCTATTGAGGCCCTTGAACAAGAGTGTGAACCGGAGACGGTGCTGTACGAATGCCTCTCTCCCTTAGGCTTTCGTGCTGCGCAGGTCTGTGAAATGTATCAGTCACTCAAGGGGCAATCGGGCAAGGAGTTTGTGGGGCATGGATGGAGGGCTGTGAAAGATCGCCGGATGCTGTTGCTCGCTCCAATAGAAGAAATGGAAGAGCCGAGGCTGCTGTGGGAGAATCGCAGGCTGACTCCCGATTTTGTCATTCCCCGTGACAAACAGGTGGCCTGTCTGGATGCCGACAAGCTGAAAGCTCCGTTGACACTACGCCGGTGGAGGGCCGGTGACACATTTGTACCCTTTGGCATGAAGGGACGCAAGCGGGTCAGCGATTACCTGACCGACCGGAAGTTCTCCCTTCTGCAGAAAGAACGTCAATGGGTGCTTTGCTGTGGTGAAGAGATTTGCTGGCTGGTTGGGGAGCGTCTTGACAATCGTTTCCGCATTGATGAAGGGACAAAAAGTGTACGGATAGTCACTCTTGAAGAGATTCCGGAGAAAGAATGAAATTAATATCATATAAAAGCTATAAAGAGAAATGAACGTAAAATCTATTTGGGCAGGCATCCTGCTCTGTTGTCTGACAATGGCTGTGCAGGCAGCGCGTGTGGACACGGTAATGGTAAAAAGTCCTGCTATGGACAAGGACGTGAAAGTGGTGTATGTATTGCCAGACAAGGCATTGGCCAAGAAGGCTTGTCCGGTGGTCTATCTGCTGCATGGTTATACGGGCCATGCCCGCAGCTGGGTGATGCTGAAGCCCGAACTGGTACAGATGGCCGATGCGTATGGGATGATATTTGTCTGTCCCGATGCAAAGAACAGCTGGTATTGGGATAGTCCGAAGCATCCGGAATACCGTTACGAAACGTTTGTCTCAACCGAATTGGTCGCCTATACCGATGCACATTATGCAACAATCCCTGCTAAGCAGGCACGTGCCATCAGCGGTCTGAGTATGGGAGGCCACGGCGCGTTGTGGTTAGCCATTCGTCACAAGGACGTGTTCGGTGCGGTCGGCAGCATGAGTGGTGGGGTAGACATCCGTCCCTTTCCGCAGAACTGGGAGATGGCCGTACAGCTGGGTGCATACGCGGACAATCAGAAGTTGTGGGACGAACATACGGTGGTCAATCAGCTGGACAAGATTGCCGATGGCGATCTGGCACTGACCATTGACTGCGGTGAGGATGACTTCTTTATAGAGGTGAACAAGGAGTTGCATCAACGCTTGCTGGCGCGTCACATTGGTCACGACTTTACTACCCGTCCGGGTGCCCATACGGCAGAATACTGGCAGAACTCTATTGACTACCACATTCTGTTCTTTGACAAATTCTTCCGACAAAACAAGTAACACTCTTTTCCTCTGTCAATGGGGCATAGTAACAAACCTATAAACGTATCAATACAACTTTTATGAATACCAATCAACAACCGTCGTCGCAGGCTCATAAAGCCTCGCTGCTGCAACGTAGCAGCAAGCCCGTGTATGTGGCATTGCTTATCATCCTCTCTCTGTTCCTTCTGCTGGATTATCTGCCCGGTATGCACGCCCTCTCTTCGTGGGTCACTCCTCCAGTTGCCCTGTTTTTAGGATTGGCCTTTGCCTTGGTATGCGGTCAGGCCTATCCGAAGTTTAACAAGAAGGTGTCCAAGTACCTGCTCCAATATTCGGTAGTGGGATTGGGCTTTGGCATGAATCTGCAAGCTTCGCTGCAGTCAGGCAAGGAGGGCATGGCGTTTACGGTTATCTCCGTTATAGGTACCATGCTGATAGGATGGGTCATTGGACGCCGTTTCCTGAAGGTCAGTCGTGACACTTCTTACCTCATCAGTTCGGGTACGGCCATCTGTGGCGGCAGTGCCATTGCTGCGGTAGGTCCTGTGCTGAAAGCCAAGGATGAAGACATGTCTGTGGCGTTGGGTACCATCTTCATTCTCAATGCCATCGCCCTTTTCATCTTTCCCGCTATCGGTCATGCGTTGGACATGAGCCAGCAGGAGTTCGGTACGTGGGCTGCCATTGCCATCCACGATACCAGTTCGGTGGTAGGTGCCGGTGCAGCTTATGGCGAAGAGGCTCTGCAGGTGGCTACCACCATCAAGCTGACCCGTGCCTTGTGGATCATTCCGTTGGCGTTTGCCACTTCGTTTATCTTCAAAAGCAAGGGGCAGAAAATCAGCATTCCTTGGTTTATCTTCTTCTTCGTATTGGCCATGATTTTTAATACCTATGTATTGGATGCTTCCGAGGTAGGGAGAAGCATTGGTGCCGGTATTAATACGTTTGCCCGGAAGACGCTGACCATTACTCTCTTCTTTATCGGTGCCTCGCTGTCGCGTGACGTGCTCAAGGCGGTAGGTGTGAAGCCTTTGGTTCAAGGTGTGCTGTTGTGGATAGTCATCAGCCTGAGCACACTGGCATACATCTATCTGTAATCCATAAGGCTGGGAAGGAAGAAAAAAACTTCTTCGGTTCTGTAACAAATCTCTCTCGGATTACGTCTTCTGGGTAAAAAGAGATAATCAGAGAAGGAATATATGGATACCGAACAGTTCAAGCAGATGTTTCTGCCCTATCATCGCAGGCTTTATCAGATAGCCTATCGGCTGTTGGAGGACGAGCAGGATGCAGAAGACCTGTTGCAAGAGGCCTATCTGAAGTTGTGGGACAAGCGGGAGGAACTTGCACTGATCAGCCATCCGGAGGCCTTCTGCGTGACGATGGTGAAGCACATGTGCTTCGACTTGATGCGCTCGGGTAGCTATTTGCGTGACAGGCAGCGGATTCGGTTGGGGGAGGTGGGCGATGTGCCTGCCGCTGACGACGACCGTTGGAAAGACGATGCAGAAGTGGTGAGGCAAATCATGGCCCGACTGCCCGAACAGCAGCAGACTGTCGTCACGCTGCGCGATGTAAAGGGGTGCTCGTACGATGAGATTGAACGACTGATGGGACTGAACAGCACCTATGTGCGTGTGCTCTTGTCGAGGGCGCGGAAAAAGATACGCGAGGAATTTATAAAATGGAACGATATATGAGAACCGAAGATTTGGAAGAACTGTTGGCCAAGTTTTATGATGGAAAGACTGATGAGCAGGAAGAAGAACGCTTGTTTGCCGCTTTCCAGCATGAGCAGGAACTGCCTGCCCGCTGGCAGTCCGAAGCGCGTCTGCTCAACACATGGCAGCAGATGAAATCATGCAATGTCGTTTGTCCGTCCGGATTGGAAGAACGGCTGGCCTCTTCTATCGACCGCAAGGCGGCATCTGCCCATTTCTTTTTTTCTTCCGGCCGTCGTCTTCGCAGGTGGGCGGTCGCTGTAGCCGCTGTACTCTTGATAGGGATTGGAATGGGCCTTTTCCTGACCGAAGTGCGCGAAGGTTCATCGCTTCCTAAAGATACCTTTTCTAATCCGGACGAAGCCTATCGGGTACTTCATGCTACATTGATGGAAGTTTCTGCTGGTCTGAATAGTGGAATGGCTCACATCTCTGAAGTATGCATGGACATCAATCGTATGAATAAAGAATGTATGAATGAACTTAAAGAATAAGGAACTATGAAACGTACAAGAATTGTCATGGCAGCTTTGTTGCTGCTGTTGCCTCTGCTCTGTCGGGCACAGAAGGGGCTGTTCGAGAAGTTTTGTGATATGAAGGATGTTACTTCAGTCTACATTTCAAAAGCAATGATTGATTCCAACGCCTATCTGCATGCCAGTGACGTGTTTATCGGAAAGGTCAAAGGTCAGTTGAACTCTGTACAGACCATGTCGTCTATGAATGAAGAGGTCATCAAACAGATGCGTAAGGAGTATCAGTCGCTGTTGCAATCGTCCAAGTACGAACTGCTGATGAAACAGAAAGACACGAAGAAGAACACTACATTCTATATGCGGAAAAGCGGTGATGTGGTGAAGGAGCTGATAATGATAGAGGATGGGAAAGCTAAATTCAAGGTGGTCTATCTGGAGGGTGATATGACGCTGAAGGATATACAGCAGATTATGATGTTCCAAAGTTGAACGGTTACCGGCCCCGGATAGGATTGATTGTCGATTGGTAATGAAAAGGGAGTGAACGTCGAGGTGTATCGGCAGTCACTCCCTTTTCGTGTGATGCGCCTATGCGGCTTTTTACTTCTCTTTCTTCAGTTCTTCGGTAATCAGTGCTTCCAGTTCTTCGGCCAGTTCGGGATTGTCAAGGATGACTTGCTTGGCAGCATCGCGTCCCTGTGCCAGCTTCGTATCGTTGTAGCTGAACCATGAACCGCTCTTCTTGATGATACCCAGTTCGGCTCCTAGGTCAACGATTTCTCCGGCACGCGAGATGCCTTCGCCAAACATGATGTCGAATTCAGCCCGACGGAAGGGAGGAGCCACTTTGTTCTTCACCACCTTTACCTTGGTCTGCTTGCCAAGCACCTCGTCACCGTTCTTGATGGGTTGGCCGGGACGGATGTCAATGCGCACAGAGGCATAGAACTTCAAGGCATTTCCACCGGTAGTTGTTTCAGGATTGCCAAACATCACACCTATCTTCTCACGCAGCTGGTTGATGAAGATGCAGCAAGTGCGTGTCTTGCTGACGGCAGAGGTCAGCTTGCGCAAAGCCTGCGACATCAGACGTGCCTGCAGACCTACCTTATTGTCGCCCATGTCACCTTCTATTTCGGCTTTGGGGGTCAGTGCAGCTACCGAGTCGATGACGATGATATCAATGGCCGACGAGTGAATCAGCTGGTCGGCTATCTCCAATGCCTGTTCTCCGTTGTCGGGCTGCGAAATGAGCAGGTTATCTACGTCCACACCCAGCTTCGCTGCATAGAAGCGGTCGAAAGCATGTTCGGCATCAATGAAGGCAGCAATACCGCCATTTCGCTGTGCTTCGGCAATGGCATGGATAGCCAAAGTGGTCTTACCAGACGATTCGGGACCATAAATCTCGATGATACGTCCGCGTGGATAGCCACCTACGCCCAAGGCTACATTCAGGCCGATGGAGCCGGTGGGGATTACCTCTATCTGTTCGAAGTCTTCGCTGCCCATGCGCATGATAGAGCCTTTCCCGAAGTCCTTCTCTATTTTTGCCATGGCTGCCTGCAAGGCTTTCAGTTTTTCGCTGGATGCTGCGTTGCCGCCATTATCGGCTTCAAAATTGAGTTCGTCTTTCTTTGCCATATTGTTGTAAGTTAGTTACATACATACTAAGTTTTCTTATCCCAAAATCTGTTTGGCGTGTTCTTTAGTCTTCACCTCTTTCGGGGTGATGATACGCTCCACCACACCCTCTTCGTTGAGCAGAAAGGTGGTGCGGAAGGTGCCCATATACTTACGGCCATACATGCTCTTTTCACCCCATACACCAAACTCTTGTACCAGTTTCTTGTCGGTATCGGCAATCAGGGTAAAGGGAAGGTCGTTCTTCTCAATGAACTTCTGATGCGACTTCTCGTTGTCTACGCTTACTCCAATCACTTCGTAACCGGCCTTGCGCAGTTCGCTGTAGTTGTCACGCAGATTGCAGGCTTGGGCCGTACAGCCCGACGTGCTGTCTTTCGGGTAGAAGTAGAGTACTACTTTCCGTCCAGCATAGCTGCTCAGGCGAATTTCCTCCCCTTTCTCATTGATACCTAATATCTCAGGGGCTTTATCTCCAACATTCATTTGAGTTCTATAGTTATTTGAGAGTTTTTTATATGTTCGTTGCAATCACAGTTCCAAGTCACCGTCGAATACTTCATGCCACGGCAAACCCTGCTTGTTGAGCTGCTCCATGAAGGGATCGGGGTCAAACTCTTCTACATTCCATACGCCCGGCTTTTTCCAGATGCCTTTCAGGAACATCATGGCACCAATCATGGCCGGCACACCTGTGGTATAGCTGACGCCTTGCATTCCCGTCTCTTTGTATGCGGCCTGATGGCTGCAGTTGTTGTAGACGTAGTAGGTGCGTTCTTTGCCATCCTTCACACCCTTGATGCGACAGCCTATGGAGGTTTCGCCTTCGTAGTTCTCACCCAAATCTTGCGGGTTGGGTAACACAGCCTTCAGGAACTGCAGGGGGACAATCTTTACCTTCACTTGCTTGCCGCTGCCATCGGCCAGAGGTGCTTCGTACTCCAGTTCGTCGATGCGTGACATGCCAATGTTCTGAATCACGTCCAGATAGGTGAGGTATTGCTGTCCGAAGGTCATCCAGAAGCGGGCCAGCTTGATGGTCGGATAGTTCTTTACTAAACTCTCCAACTCCTCGTGGTGCATCAGATAGCTTTCGCGCGGACCGATGTTGGGGTAGGTGATGGGTTGGTGTACTGACAGCGGTTCGGTTTCAATCCATTCACCGTCCTGATAGTACAGTCCTTTTTGCGTAATCTCGCGGATATTGATTTCAGGGTTGAAGTTGGTGGCGAATGCCTTGTGGTGGTTGCCTGCATTGCAATCGACGATATCCAGCTGATGCATTTCGTCAAAGTGGTGCTTGGCAGCATATGCCGTGTACACGCCACTTACTCCTGGGTCAAAGCCACAGCCCAGAATGGCTGTCAGACCTGCCTCTTCGAAGCGTTGCTTGTAGGCCCATTGCCAACTGTATTCAAAATGTGCCTCGTCTTTCGGTTCGTAGTTGGCTGTATCAAGGTAGTTGACTCCCGTCTTCAGGCAAGCCTCCATGATGGTGAGGTCCTGATAGGGAAGGGCTACGTTGATGACGATGTCCGGACGGAAGCTGTTGAAAAGGCTGACCAGTTCATCCACACTGTCGGCATCCACTTGGGCCGTCTGTATAGCCGGGTTACCGATGGCTTTGACTACGGCGTCGCATTTCGATTTCGTACGGCTGGCTATCATCACTTCTGTAAACACATCCGGATTCTGAGCCACTTTGTGTGCAACGACGGTACCTACACCGCCCGCACCGATAATTAGAACTTTACCCATTGTCTGTTACTTTCGTTTATGTATTAATAATTATTATATACTTTATTAATATAAGTAGGAATCTATTTCCTATTAGTGAGCAAATATAAGGGTTAAT
>SAMEA3663297__coassemble_458_pt1 | contig 21952 bp, 17 predicted proteins | sample SAMEA3663297__metabat2_low_PE_003 | metagenome-assembled genome bin SAMEA3663297 (sample SAMEA3663297) | pig gut metagenome | biome: pig gut; feature: pig-associated habitat; material: faeces | place: China | collected 2013
GAGTTCTTTTTGCTTAGCCCGACTCCCCTCGTAGTAGCTCCGTAGGTGCAGACGGGGTCTTTTCTGTTGGTTAGGGCGCAAGATGTTGCGCCCCTACAGTACAAGCAAAAGAAAAGTGACGCTCGCTCCACACCCTATGGGGAAATCGATTCAATCGTATACTGAGCTTATTTCAGTCGTATACTTAACCATACGGCTGAAACAACCTGATGATACGACAGAAGTAAGCTTTGAACGGATTGCAGCGAATCAATCGCAGGAAGCCGAACGAGTTCTGCTCGTTAATTTGACGTTATTACGCCGCTTTTTCTTTCAAATGCTCAGAAAAAAGAGAAAAAACTCTTTGATTTGTTTGGAGATTATAAAAAAGGCCTTACCTTTGCACCGTTTTAAAAAGAGAAGCACTTTTAAGTTATGATTCTACATACCTCTACATTCAACCTGGCAGTCCTGCATGTTATTCGCGTCGTGGAACCGAGAGCGTGAGAAAGGTTTGTGTATGTATGTCCGTACTTGAAAGATAACGTTATATCAGCCTTTCTCACAGAGTGGGAGAGGCTTTTTTGATACATATATATTATATATAATGAGAAGGGGACGGGTCGGGAACGACACCCTTACGGAAACAACGAATTTAAAAGAATGACGATATGAAACATCAGTTACGCAGTGCAGTATGCACGGAGGGACGCCGCATGGCAGGCGCCAGAGCCCTTTGGGTAGCCAACGGCATGAAACGGGAACAGTTCGGAAAGCCTATCATAGCCGTTGTCAACTCCTTTACACAGTTTGTGCCAGGTCATACCCACTTGCATGAAGCGGGACAGATAGTTAAGGCCGAGATTGAAAAGCTGGGCTGTTATGCAGCCGAATTCAATACCATCGCCATTGACGACGGCATCGCCATGGGGCACGACGGTATGCTCTACTCCCTGCCTAGCCGTGACATCATTGCCGACTCGGTGGAGTATATGTGCAATGCGCACAAGGCCGATGCCATGATCTGCATCTCCAACTGCGACAAGATTACGCCGGGTATGCTGATGGCGGCCATGCGGTTGAACATCCCTGCTGTCTTCGTGTCGGGCGGACCGATGGAGGCCGGCAAGTGGAAGGGAGAGAACCTGGACTTGATTGCTGCGATGGTGAAGGGGGCTGACCCTACCGTCAGCGATGACGAACTGGCCGAAGTGGAAAATCGCGCCTGTCCAGGTTGCGGATGCTGCTCGGGCATGTTCACTGCCAACTCCATGAACTCGCTGACCGAGGCCATCGGACTATCGCTGCCGGGCAACGGTACCATTCTGGCTACACATGTCAATCGTCGTGAACTGATGAAGCAGGCTGCCCGCCAGATTGTGAAGAACGCATTGGCTTACTATGAAGAGGGGGATGAGAGCGTGTTGCCGCGCAGCATCGCTACCCGTGAAGCCTTCTTGAACGCCATGTCGCTGGACATCGCGATGGGTGGCAGCACCAATACCATCCTGCACCTGTTGGCGGTGGCTCAGGAGGCTGAGGCCGACTTTACGATGAAGGATATTGATGCGTTGAGCCGCAAGGTGCCTTGCCTTTGCAAGCTGGCTCCGAACACACAGAAGTATAGCGTACAGGAGTGCGGCCGTGCCGGTGGCATCCTGGGCATTCTGGGCGAACTGGCTAAGGGAGGCTTGCTGCACCTGGATTGCAAGCGGGTAGATGGTGCCACGTTGGGCGAAGACATCGAACGCTACAGCATCCTGAAGGAGGAGGTCGATGCAGAGGCGGCTCGCATCTACGGCAGTGCACCGGCTGGTAAGTTCTGCAATCAGTTGGGCGTACAGAACACTCGTTGGGAGAGTCTGGACACCGACCGTGCCACGGGTTGCATCCGCGATTTGGAACATGCCTACACCAAGGATGGCGGTCTGGCTGTGCTCTTCGGCAACATCGCCCAAGACGGCTGCGTGGTGAAGACGGCGGGTGTTGACGAGAGCATCTGGCACTTCAGCGGTCCAGCCCGCGTGTTCGACTCGCAGGAGGATGCTTGCGAAGGCATTTTGGGAGGCAAGGTCAGCAAAGGCGACGTGGTAGTCATCACCCACGAAGGCCCCAAGGGAGGCCCCGGTATGCAGGAGATGCTCTATCCCACCTCCTATATCAAGAGCATGCACATGGGCAAGGAGTGTGCCCTCATCACGGACGGACGTTTCTCGGGCGGTACGTCGGGCTTGAGCATCGGACACATCAGTCCCGAAGCGGCAGCCGGAGGTAACATTGGCAAACTGGTGGATGGCGACATCATCGAGATAGATATTCCCGCCCGTACCATCAACGTGCGTCTCTCTGACGAGGAGCTGGCTGCACGCCCGCAACAGCCGCTGAAGCGCCATCGGGTGGTCAGCAAGTCGCTGCGTGCCTATGCACAGAGTGTCAGCTCGGCCGATAAGGGTGGCGTAAGAATCATCAGCGAGTAAGGATGAACGTGATAAATTTTAGTATCCAGAGATTATGGAAAACAATCATAAATCGAATAACAATCAGATTTCAGGCGCGGAAGCGCTGATGCGTTCGTTGGAGCATCAGGGTGTGAAGACGCTGTTCGGCTATCCGGGCGGCAGCATCATGCCGGTGTTTGATGCGCTGTACGACCATCGGAATACATTACATCACATCCTGGTTCGTCACGAACAGGGAGCAGCCCATGCGGCACAGGGCTATGCCAGGGTGTCTGGGCAGGTGGGCGTCTGCCTCGTTACCAGCGGGCCGGGTGCCACCAATACCATCACCGGCATTGCCGATGCCATGATTGACAGTACCCCTATCGTGGTGATTGCCGGTCAGGTAGGTACCGGTTTCTTGGGCACGGATGCCTTTCAGGAGGTCGATTTGGTAGGTATCACACAGCCCATCACCAAGTGGAGCTATCAGATTCGCAGGGCCGAAGATGTGCCTTGGGCAGTGGCGCGTGCCTTCTACATCGCGCAGAGCGGCCGACCGGGTCCGGTGGTGCTCGACTTTGCCAAGAATGCACAGGTGGAGCTGACCGAATACCAGCCTACGACGGTGGACTACGTGCGTAGCTACTTGCCTGTGCCTGAGATGGATGAAGAGGCCATCCGACAGGCCGCCGACCTGATTAACGCCTCCGAACGTCCGCTCGTGTTGGTAGGACAGGGTGTGGAACTGGGCAATGCACAGCAGGAGCTGAAAGCCTTTATCGAGAAGGCCGACATGCCGGCCGGACGTACCTTGCTCGGCCTTTCGGCACTGCCCTCTGACCATCCGCTCAACATGGGTATGCTGGGTATGCATGGCAACCTGGGTCCCAATATCAATACCAACAAGTGTGATGTGCTGATTGCCGTAGGTATGCGTTTCGACGACCGCGTGACAGGCAATCTGGCTACCTATGCCAAGCAGGCCAAAATCATCCATTTCGACATCGACCCTGCCGAGATTGACAAGAATGTGAAGACTGACCTGGCCGTGCTGGGCGATTGTAAGGAGACGCTGGCCGCTGTGACCCGCCTGCTGAACCCCGCCAAGCATACCGAATGGATAGAGAGCTTCCGCCCGTATGAAGAGATAGAGCAGGAGAAAGTCATCAACCTGGAGCTGCATCCCACCACGAAGGAACTGAGCATGGGCGAGGTGGTGCGTGCCGTCAGTGAGGCCACACACCACGAAGCTATCCTGGTGACCGATGTCGGCCAGAACCAGATGATGGCTGCCCGCTACTTCCAGTATACCAAGGAGCGCAGCATCGTCACCTCAGGCGGTTTGGGTACCATGGGCTTCGGCCTTCCGGCTGCTATCGGTGCCACCTTCGGCCGTCCCGACCGGACGGTATGTGCCTTCATGGGTGACGGCGGTCTGCAGATGAATCTGCAGGAGCTGGGCACCATCATGGAGCAGAAGGCACCGGTGAAGATTATCCTGCTGAACAACAATTTCCTGGGCAACGTACGCCAGTGGCAGGCCATGTTCTTCCACCACCGTTACTCGTTCACCCCGATGCTCAATCCCGACTATATGAAGATTGCTTCGGCCTACGACATCCCGGCCCGCCGCGTCTTCACGCGCGAGGAGCTGCACGAGGCCATTGATGAGATGCTGGCCACGGAGGGAGCCTATCTGTTGGAGGCGTGCGTGGTCGAGGAGGGCAACGTACTGCCCATGACGCCTCCGGGCGGTGCTGTGAACCAAATGTTGCTGGAATGCTAACAGATAGAATTTAATTGACTTATGGAAAAGAAACTATATACCATCATCGTCCATTCAGAGAACTTTGCCGGTTTGCTGAATCAGGTGACAGCGGTCTTCACACGCAGGCAGATCAACATCGAGAGCCTCAATGTCTCGGCTTCGTCCATCAAGGGGGTGCATAAATACACCATCACCGCATGGACCGACCCCGATACCATCGAGAAGGTGACCAAGCAGATTACCAAGAAGATAGATGTGCTGCAGGCGCACTACTTTACGGATGATGAAATCTATCAGCACGAGATTGCGCTCTATAAGATTACCACTCCCATCTTGGAGAGCCGTCCCGAGGTATCGAAAATCATACGGAAGCACACGGCCCGTATCGTGGAGGTGAACGAAGTCTTCTCCATCGTAGAGAAGAACGGCATGAGCGAAGAGATTACCAGCCTCTACGAAGAGTTGCGGGCGCAGGAGTGCGTGTTGCAGTTTGTGCGTTCGGGTAGGGTGGCCATCACCACCAGCTGTTTCGAGCGGGTGAACGAGTATCTGGCCGACCGCGAGGCGAAATACCTGCAGCGTAAACAACAATAAGAGAGGATGGCAGACGACAGCAATAAAATAGGGCAATACGACTTTGTGGCCGAACCGTTTCATGTGGACTTCACGGGGCGGCTGACAATGGGGGTCTTGGGCAATCACCTGCTGAATTGTGCCGGATTTCATGCCGCCGAACGCGGATTCGGCATGATGACGCTCAACGAGAACGACTATACGTGGGTGCTCTCCCGTCTGGCCATCGAGCTGGAGGAGATGCCCCGTCAGTACGAGAAGTTCTCCATACAGACGTGGGTAGAGAATGTCTATCGCCTCTTTACCGACCGCAACTTCGCCCTGCTCTCGCAGGAGGGACGTGTGCTGGGCTATGCTCGCTCCGTGTGGGCGATGATCAGCATGCAGACACGTCGTCCGGCCGACTTGCTGACGCTGCATGGGGGCAGCATCACAGACTATGTCTGCGACCGTCCGTGCCCCATTCCGAAGCCCTCGCGCATCAAGGTGGCAGCCTCCGAGCCTGCGGCTTCGCTGACAGCCCGATACAGTGATATAGACATCAACGGACATGTCAACAGCATCCGTTACATCGAGCATATCCTTGACCTCTTCCCCCTGTCTATGTATCAGGAGAAACGCATCCGCCGCTTCGAAATGGCTTATGTGGCCGAAGGCTACTATGGCGACCGGCTGGATTTCTATCTGGACAGGCACGATGATGCCCACTACGAGGTAGAGGTTCGCAAGCAGGAGGACGAGGTGGTTTGCCGATCGAAAATAGAATTTACAGTTATATAACCATTAAAAAACAAAGAAAGAAAATGGCACAAATGAATTTTGGCGGTGTTATCGAGAATGTGATGACCCGCGAAGAGTTTCCTTTGGAAAAAGCACGTGAGATTTTGAAAGACGAAACCATTGCCGTCATCGGCTATGGCGTACAGGGTCCCGGCCAGGCTTGCAACCTGCGTGACAACGGTTTCAATGTGATTGTAGGCCAGCGTCAGGGCAAGACGTTCGAGAAGGCTGTTGCCGACGGATGGGTACCCGGTGAAACACTTTTCAGCATCGAAGAAGCAGCCGAGAAGGGCAGCATCGTGATGTGTCTGCTCTCTGATGCCGCTGTGATGTCTGTATGGCCTTCGCTGAAGCCGCATCTCACCGCAGGCAAGGCACTCTATTTCTCACATGGATTTGCTATTACGTGGAGCGACCGTACGGGTGTGGTTCCTCCTGCCGATATCGACGTCATCATGGTGGCTCCCAAGGGTTCCGGCACGTCACTGCGTACCATGTTCCTCGAAGGCCGCGGCTTGAACTCATCGTATGCCATCTATCAGGATGCTACCGGCAAGGCTATGGACCGTACGCTGGCTTTGGGTATCGGCATCGGTTCCGGCTACCTGTTCGAGACTACCTTCCAGCGCGAGGCTACATCCGACCTTACAGGTGAGCGTGGTTCGCTGATGGGCGCTATTCAGGGATTGTTGCTGGCTCAGTACGAGGTGCTGCGCGAGAATGGTCATACACCCTCTGAGGCCTTCAACGAAACGGTAGAAGAGCTGACGCAGTCGCTGATGCCGCTCTTTGCCAAGAACGGTATGGACTGGATGTATGCCAACTGCTCTACCACGGCACAGCGTGGTGCCCTCGACTGGATGGGCCCGTTCCACGATGCCATCAAGCCCGTGGTACAGAAGTTGTATGCCAGCGTGAAGTGCGGCAACGAAGCTCAGATCTCTATTGACAGCAACTCGCAGCCCGACTATCGCGAGAAGCTGAATGCAGAGCTGAAGGCGCTGCGCGAGAGCGAGATGTGGCAGACGGCTGTTACAGTGCGCAAGCTGCGTCCTGAAAACAACTGATGCTCATTTTTCAGACAGAAGCTACAAGCTACGAGTTACTGGTAGGGGCGGAAATTTTTCCGCCCCTCTTTTTTCTGTCTGTAGTTGTTCCGAGCTGCAGCCGATTGTATGTCAAAGTAAGAGAACAATGGTGGTTGTTAACAATGGTTTGGTGTTGGGGAATAAAAATGCAGATTCTACAAAAATGCGTAAACTACTTTAGCTGTTGAAGATACGGATAAAAATCAACGTATTTTTGATGCTTGTATAAGAAAAATTCATATCTTTGCAGCAAAGGAATGATGTGTAGTTGCAATCAAATAAAGCATTATTATGGAGATAAGTACATTAAATGTTATAAGGCAATACCTTGCAACACAGCCAATAAAAAAAGCATGGCTATTCGGTTCTTGCTCAAGAGGTGAGGATAGGGCAGATAGTGATATTGATATACTTGTCGAATATAATGATTCCAATTCCATATCACTGATGACCATTTCAAAAATCATCACCTCATTGAGCAAAAAACTCAACCGCAAGATTGATATAGTGGAGGAGGGTTGTCTCCTCCCATTTGCTAAAATGAGTGTAGAAAAGGATAAACAGCTTATATATGCGAGAAAAGATTAAAGACAAAGGAAGACTCGAACATATTCTGTCTTCTATTGATATAATATCAATAATAAGAATAAATATGAATTTGTGGATGTTGAAAACGACCCAATCATATTCTTCGGATTTGTAAAGCACATTGAGATTATAGGAGAAGCTGTTTATATGCTCACAAAGGAATTCAGGGAAACTCATCCAGAGGTTGATTGGGATGTTATTGAAGGCATAAGGCATGTGTTGGTACATGGTTATTACAAAATAAGGTTCATCCGGATGATTTGAAAAATGTAAGAACGCGCAGTTGGTCTATTAGCAATGTTGCTTATTCGTTAGCAACGACCCTGACGCCAGAAGAAATCAGCCAGTCAGGAGTTCAGTTGAAACATGCCGTTGCGAAAATCACGATGCAGACAACGGTCGCATTAACTACCTCTGATGAGATTTGGCTTCATTGCCCAGGTTATGAGTCGTTCAACGTTTTGACGAACTCTGGTACAGGTGCAAGTACAATTATAAATTTCAGGGCTTGCAATAATTTCAGCGCAGGCGAAATGATGAGATGGGATTATCTTTTCGGCACAGAGGAGACGCAAACGCTTTCCATAGAGTATAGCGGACGTCCAACGAAAAAGGTGCTAACCAATGTGCCTGTCAATCCGAATAAGCATATCATTCTGAAAGGCGATTATGCGAGTATAGGACTGACTAATGCCAACTTCTCCGTTACACTCGACGAGGATTGGGGAACTGGAAGTGGAACAACTGATTTTTAATCATGAGGTCAAGTCGGGACAAGTGATTCCCGAGACAAAGCCATAGGAAGAGTTAGAGGCTGCAAGCGGCAAGAAATTGCCATTTGCAGCCTCTAACTCTTTTTTCGGCCAGAAAGTTGTAGATATGGTAGAAATGCGTTATTTTTGCCACGATATAGGGATTTTGGAACATCCCTGTCTACAGGAACCAGAAAAGAACAGAAAAAAGATATGAAGATTGTAGTGTTAGACGGTTATGCCGCCAACCCGGGTGACCTCTCGTGGAGTGAACTTGAAGCCTTGGGCGATTGTGTCGTTTACGATCGTACGGCACCCGAGGAGGTGTTGCAGCGTTCGGCAGGGGCTGACATCCTGCTGACCAACAAGACGGTGATTGATGCCGCTATCATGGAGGAACTGCCCGATTTGAAATACATCGGTGTGCTGGCTACGGGCTATAACGTGGTGGATGTGAAGGCAGCCGCAGCACGCGGAGTGACGGTGGCCAACATTCCGGCTTACAGCACTTCATCGGTGGCCCAGATGGTGTTTGCACACATCCTGAACATTGCGTTGCATGTGCAGGGCCATGCCGATGCCGTCCGTAGCGGACGCTGGTGCAGTAGTCCGGACTTCTGCTTCTGGGACTCTCCTCTTATCGAGTTGCGCGACCGCAAGATGGGTATTGTGGGATTGGGACATACCGGCTACATGACGGCCCGCATCGCCTTGGGCTTTGGTATGCAGGTGTATGCTTATACTTCCAAAAGCCACTTCCAACTGCCTCCGGAGATTCATAAGATGGAGCTGGACGAGCTGTTCAGCGAGTGCGATGTGGTCAGCCTGCATTGCCCGCTGACCGAAACGACCCGCGGACTGGTGAATGCCCGTCGGCTGAGCCTGATGAAGCCCACCTCTGTCCTGATAAATACCGGCCGTGGTCCGCTGATTGTGGAGCAGGACCTGGCCGATGCGTTGAACAACGGTACCTTGTATGCGGCCGGTCTGGATGTGTTGTCGCAAGAACCTCCCCGTGCCGATAATCCGCTGTTGACAGCCCGCAACTGCTACATCACACCACACATTGCGTGGGCCAGTACGGCTGCCCGTCAGCGTCTGTTGCACATCGCGGCGGAGAATGTCAAGGCCTATCTGGAAGGCAAGCCTGTCAATGTGGTGAAATAAAAAAGAGCAAATAACAGCAAACAAAACGAAATAGATAACCAAACACACACTTTATGGGGAAAGGTGCTATCACGGGACTCTTCTACACCTGCTTCGTGACAGGTACAGCCTTGCTGGCCGGGGCCACAGTGGCTGCATCGTATGCCGGTAGGTTTCATCCGGCCGAATCATTTGTCATGCCCTTGCTGGGCCTTGCGCTTCCGTTCCTGTTGGTGGCCTGTCTGCTGGTAGCGTTCGGCTGGTGGCTTCGGCGCAGCTGGTGGACGCTATTGCCTTTGGCGGCTTTTTTCGCCAGTTGGAACTATCTGACCACCATCTTCCGTTGGCCTTATTCCGAAAAAGTGCAGGTGGAGTCAGCCCAAAGGCTGAAGGTAGCTACCTATAATGTGGCTCATTTTGGCGGAGAGATTACCGGCTACTCCTGTCGGGAGATAGCCCGTATGATGGAGGAGGAGGGAGTGGATGTGCTCTGTCTGCAAGAGTGCGGCAGTTCGCCCTCGTTTCCCATGGACAGTGTGCGTCAGGCTTTTTCCCATTGGCCCTATGCCCTGTTTCCCACGTTGGAGAGCGAAGAGAATCTGCTGACGATGGCTGTATTGAGCCTCTATCCGCTGGCGGGCGATACGCTGATTACATTTGAGGGGACGGCCAACTGCAGCATGATGTGTGACGTGCTGTGTGGCGAAGATACGCTCCGCCTCTTCAACAGCCATCTGCAGACCACCAGCGTCAGTCAGAACCGCAAGAAGTGGGAACGTGAGCTGATGGCCGACGACTCCCGACGCGAAACGAAAGCCGTGAAGGATGCTGCCGAGACGCTGCATGGCAATCTGCTGAAGCGGGCTGCTCAGGCCGACTCGTTGGCTGCCTGCATCCGACAATCGCCTTATCCGGTACTTTTCTGCGGTGATTTGAATTCATTGCCCTCTTCGTATACCTATTATAGAATCAGCTCATTGCTGGAGGATGGTTTCCGTACGGCCGGCCATGGGTACATGTACACCTACCGCAACGCCAAGCGTCTGCTGCGTATCGACTATGCGTTCCATTCGGCTGAACTGACAGCCGTAGACTACCGCTCGCCCGGCTGGAAACTGTGTAGCGACCACAATCCTGTTTTGCTGGAAGTAGCCTTGCCGCAGACTGAGATGCCGTTGGAACAAGAAGAAAAATAGCCTTTTTTCACTGATACCTGTATTTTGTCATGTGTATGTAATGGAGGAATGCTGTATTTTAACTATATTTGCAGCGTTTTTCAAATATAAACATATTAAACATTAAAATCAAAGGCATTATGTTGAAAAAGGTAAAACTTATGCTAACGATTGTGCTGCTGCTTACAGCCGTGGTTGGCGTAAATGCACAGATTACCACTGCCTCTATGGGCGGTAAGGTGATGGACACAAACAATGAGCCGATTATCGGTGCGACTATTCAGGCCATACACGAGCCCTCCGGTTCACGCTATGGTGTGGTGACAAACATGGACGGACGCTATACCATCCAGGGTATGCGTACCGGTGGTCCTTACAAAGTGACAGTCTCCTACGTGGGTTATCAGACTCAGATTTTTCAGGATGTGACGCTGCAGTTGGGTGAAGTATATAACCTGAATGTGGATATGAAGGAAGCTTCTGAACTGTTGAGCGAAGTGGTGGTGACGGCTTCCAAGAGCAAGTTCACGACCGAGAAGATGGGTGCCTCTACCAACATTTCTCAGGCACAGATGAACGCGATGCCTAACATCAACCGCAGCATCAGTGATATGACCCGCATGTCGCCCTATGCCAACGGCATGAGCTTTGCGGGTGGCGACGGTCGTTCTACCAACTTCACCATCGACGGTGCCAACTTCAACAACAACTTCGGACTCTCCTCTGCGCTGCCGGGTGGCGGCAACCCTGTGTCACTCGATGCCATTGAGGAGGTGCAGGTAGTCATCGCTCCCTTTGACGTGCGTCAGACCAACTTCATCGGTGGTGGTATCAATGCTATCACCAAGAGTGGTACCAACACCTTCAAGGGAACTGCCTATACCTACTTCCGCAACCAGGATATGCGCGGTAACCGCATTGACGGCAAGGATCTTGGTGCCCGTGCCGATGAGTCGAAGACCACGTACGGCTTCACGCTGGGTGGCCCCATCATCAAGAACAAGCTCTTCTTCTTCGTCAACTACGAGAAAGAGAAGACTCCGGGTGAGGTTATCAAGTATCGTGCTCGCGAGGATGGCGAGGCAGCTACCGGTATGGTGTCGCGCACCTTGGCCAGCGATATGAAGCGGGTGTCCGACTTCCTGAAGCAGAAATATGGCTACGACACCGGTTCTTGGACCAACTTCCCCGGTGACGGTGAGAACCAAAAGATTCTGGCTCGCATTGACTGGAATATCACCGACCGTCATCGCTTGAGCTTGCGCTATAACAAGACTGAGAATACAGCATGGAATGAACCTAATGGATCATCCGGTAATACGGGATTGCGTTTGAGCGCGAACCGTGTAGGACCCAAGTCCATGGCATTTGCCAACTCGATGTATTCACAAGAAAATAATGTGGAGTCCATATCTGCCGACTTGAACAGTCGTTTCACCGACAAGATAAGCAACCAGTTGCTTTTCACTTACACCAGCATAGAGGACATCCGTGGCAGTAATTCTTCTCTTTTCCCCTTTATTGACATCATGGCCGGTAAAGATGATAATGGCAATCAGATTCTGGAACCCTATATCAGTGCCGGTTATGAACTCTTCAGCTACAACAACGGTGTACACAACAAAGTTACTACGCTTACCGACAACTTTACCTACTACCTCGGTAGCCATAAGCTGACAGCCGGTATCAGCTACGAACATCAGTTTGCCAATAATGCTTATATGCGCAACGGTACGGCTTACTACCGCTACAACAGCATTGACGATTTTCTGAACGGTGCTGCTCCCGAGTCGTTTGCCTTGGCCTATGGTTTCAATGGCAACAAGACCCCCAATGCGCAGGTAACCTTCAACCAGTTGGGCCTCTATGCCCAGGATGAGTGGGACATCAACCGCCGCTTCAAGTTGAGCTACGGTGTTCGTTTCGATAACTTGATGTTTGATGATAAGGACATTGAACGTAACACAGCTATCTATGAACTTGATTTCGGTGGTCGTCACATCGATACAGGCAAGTGGCCTGATGCCGGTTTCCGTATCTCTCCCCGTGTAGGTTTCGTGTGGGATGTAAAGGGTGACAAGACGCTGAAGGTACGTGGAGGTACGGGATTGTTTACGGGTCGTATTCCTTTGGTGTTCTTCACCAACATGCCGACCAATGCCGGTCTGGTACAGAATTTGGTAACCTTTACCACTACCTATAAGAATGGTGTGGCAACTGGTCATGACAGTCGTCTGGATCAATTGGCAGGAGGTATGATGACTGATATTGATGAAATTATCCAGAAGTTCAACTTGCCCACATCCATTGAGAAACATACAGTCGGTAGCCAAATGGCTGGTATCGCTGATGATTTCAAGATGCCTCAGGTTTGGAAGACTTCGATTGCCGTTGACTATCAGCTGCCTGTATCATTCCCCTTCACGGTAACCGGTGAGTTCATGTACACCAAGAACATCAATGCGGTGATTATGGACAATCTCAAGATTAAGGATCCTGAAGCCAACAATTGGGAGCGTTTCAACGGTGCTGACAACCGCTACATCTATCCTTCTGATTTTGCATACAACTCTAAGAATGCCGTTGTATTGGACAATACCTCAAAGGGATGGGGTTATACGGCCAATATTACATTGAATGCCCAGCCCACCAAGGATTTGAACCTGATGGCAGCCTATACCCATACCGAATCGAAGGAGGTATCGGGTATGCCGGGTAGTGACCCTGTATCAGCTTGGACAAATCTGGTGACCGTTGATGGTCCTAACTTCGGTGGAGTGCAGCGTTCACGTTACGTGGTACCTGACAAGGTGATTGCTTCTGTCAACTACAACGTTCCCTTCAAGCACAGAGGGGTGTTGCGTGGTACCCGCCTCAGCCTCTTCTATTCGGGTTACTCCTACGGTGGCTACAGCTATTGCTATACCAACGATATGAATGGGGACGGCATCTCTAACGATTTGATGTACATTCCCCGCAACGACAGCGAAATCAAGTTCAAGACCGAAGAAGACCGTGCCGCTTTCTGGAAATTTGTAGAGCAGGATTCTTACCTGAAGAACCACAAGGGCGAGTATGCTGAGGCTTATGCAGCCCGTCTGCCTTGGGTACATCAGTTCGACTTCCGCTGGTTGGAGGACTTTGAGTTCAAGGTAGGAAAAACCAAGCACTGCTTCCAGTTGAGTTTCGACATTCTGAATGTGGGCAACCTGATTAACTCCAAGTGGGGTATCGGCAAGACACTGACGCCTTCAAACGGTGCCCGCATCCTGAAGTACGAGGGTAAGGACGAACAGAACACCCCTATCTTCTCGATGTATAAGGATAAGGAAGGTAACGTTCCTACCCAGACTTGGGATACTTATCAGGACTACAGCCAGTGCTGGAAGTTGCAGGTGGGCATCCGATACATCTTCAACTAATCTGGTTTGAGAACTATAAAAAAGAGCTGCCCCCTCTCATGCGGAACGGGACAGCTCTTTTTTTACACCTTTTTCGTTTGCCGCTCGGTCAGGCAAAGCTGCGTAGCGTGCGTATCTCCTCTGCCCAGAGCGATTCGTCCGGCGTCTCCAGAATGATGGGCATGTCGTCAAAGCGACTGTCCTTCATCAGCCGTTGGAAGAAGGAGATGTCTATCAGTCCCTTCCCGATGCTGTCGTGCCTGTCCACGCGGCTAGCCAATGCCTTCTTCGAGTCGTTCAGGTGGATGGCACGCAGGTAGCGGAAGCCTACGGTCTCTTCAAACTTCTGGAATACTTGGTCATACTCTTCCACCAGGTTGTATCCGGCGGTGAAGGTGTGGCAGGTGTCCAGACAGACACCTACGCGCGACTGGTCGTCCACGCGGTCGATGATGTAGCGCAATTGCTCGAACTCGTTGCCCACGTTGCTCCCTTGGCCGGCCGTGTTCTCGATGACAGCTATCACGCCCGTTGTCCGTGCTAATATCAGGTTAATAGACTCCGCCACTCGGTTCAGACACTCTTCCAACGGAATCTTGTTCAGGTGGCTGCCGGGATGAAAGTTCAGCAACTTCAGTCCCAGTTGTTCGCAGCGTTGCATCTCGTCCAGAAAGGCTGCACGGCTCTTGGCCAGCCCCTCCTCCTCGGGATGTCCCAAATTGATGAGGTAGCTGTCGTGTGGCAGGATGTAGCGTGCATCCAGTCCGTACTTCTCGCAGTTCTCCTTAAAGAGGCGAATGCTGCTTTCGGTCAACGGTTTCGACACCCATTGACGTTGGTTCTTGGTGAACAGGGCAAAAGCGTTTGCACCGATTTCATGTGCATGGACGGGGGCGGATTCCACGCCGCCGCTGGCCGATACATGTGCTCCGATATACTTCATACTTGATTTCATTTAGTGGTTTGACGGACAAAGATAGCGCAAAAAACCGAGTAAGCGAGAGGAGAGGAAATTTATTTGCTCTTCCGAGCGTGAGGTTTTTATCAAAATCGAGCGAAGAACTTTCATGCTTGCATGAAAAAGTTATTCCGAGATGCCGCATATCTTATTTAAAGATAGTATCATTCCGTAAATGTTGGAGATTTATTTGGCGTATTTCAAATTAATCCCTACATTTGCCCACGTTTTGTTCCGCTTCCTTCGTTCGGAGGAAGAGGATGAAAAGGGAATCGGGTGCAAATCCCGGACAGTCCCGCTGCTGTGAGTTTCATTGAGCGGCACATCATATACTTGAATGCCACTGTGTTTCCCCTTACAAGGGGAGGATGGGAAGGCGATGTGTCGGAAACGAGTCAGAAGACCTGCAAAACAAAGTCAAGAAATTGTCCGTTCGAGGAAAGCGGGCAGTGTACAAGTAAGTTTTAGTACGTTCATTTGGTATGAAGGGAAAAATGTGGGCAAAGTGGTGTCTTTGTATGGCTCTTTGTGGTTTATGCAAAGCCTCTGTGGCCGTTGCGCAAGAGCTGACGGGCAGTGATACCATTTCCGGTAAGGTGCATCGGATAGAAGATGTGACGGTGACCGCCCGAAGGACACCGAACAAACTGTCGTCAGCCACTCCTGTGCAGACGTTGTCGGGCAGTGACCTCACCCAGCTGGGCATACAGGATATGGGAGATGCCGTACGTCGTTTTGCCGGTGCCAATGTCAAAGACTATGGCGGCATTGGTGGACTGAAGACGGTCTCCATCCGCAACATGGGTGCGGCCCATACAGCGGTGAGCTACGACGGCATTGCCGTGAGCAACTGTCAGGGCGGCCAGATTGATATTGGCCGTTTCTCTACAGACAATCTTGCTTCGCTTTCCCTGTCGGTAGGGCAAGGGGACGAACTGCTGCAATCGGCCCGCTTGTTTGCCTCGGCCGGTGTGTTGAGAATCCAAACGGAGAGACCCCATTTTGAAGAGGGACATCGTTCTGCCTGCCGTGTACGTATCAAGGGAGGTTCCTTTGGTTACATCACTCCTTCCATCCGTTGGTGGCAGCAGATGGGCAGCCGTACCACGCTGTCGGCTGACGCCACCTACATGCGTGCCGACGGTAACTATCCTTTCAGACTGACCAACGGGAAGTATGTGACCGATGAACGTCGCAACAATTCGCAAATCTACTCCTGGCAAGGGGAGGCCAACCTCTATCACGCCTTTCGTGACAGTAGCCGGTTGGAGGTGAAAGGCCACTACTTCTACTCCAAACGGGGACTGCCCGGGCCGGTGACGCTCTATAATCCGCTGAGCAACGAACAGCTTTGGGATGAAAACAGCTTCGTACAGGCCCGATATACCCGCTCGTTTGCCGGCAAGTGGACCTTACTGGGGCAGGCCAAGTATAATCACGGCTGGAATCAGTACCGCGATCAGGGCAAGCAGTATGACAACGGTATCTATCAGGCGGTCCATCGTCAGGACGAATACTACCTGTCTGCCTCGTTGCTCTATCAGCCGGTGGCGGGCTTAGACTTCTCGTTGGCACAGGACGGCGTGGTGAACAAGTTGCGCAGCAATATGCCGGACTGTCCTTTCCCGACCCGTTACTCTTCGCTGACTGCTTTCAACGCCCGCTACCGCAATCGTTTCGTTACGTTGACAGGTATGCTGCTCTATACAGCCCTGTTTGAAGAGGTGAAGGTAGGAGAGGCTCCCGATAATTTTCGCCGGTTGGCTCCTTCGCTCTCCGTAAGCATCCAGCCGTTTGCCGAAGAGGCGCTTTACCTCCGCCTGATGTATAAGAGCACCTTCCGTACCCCTTCCTTCAATGACCTGTACTATTATCGGTTGGGCAACCGCTCGTTGCGTCCCGAGAAGGCCGATGAATATAATGTCGGCATCACGTGGGGGCGTCCTCTGCTTCCTTTTATGGACTATTTCACCTTGACGGCTGATGCCTATTACAACGATGTGACGGACAAGATTGTCGCTTTCCCCACTACGTATGCCTGGCGTATGGCCAATTATGGAACGGTTCATGCTACCGGGGTGGATGTGACCTTGGCCACTGCACTGCGTTTGGCCCGCCGATATACCCTTTCGTTGACGGGAAGCTATACTTGGCAGAAGGCCATTGACCTGACCGACTCCGACTCGAAGAGCTATAAGGACCAGCTGCCTTATACCCCCAAGCACGCAGGCAATGCCTCGCTGATTCTGGAGACTCCTTGGTGCAACGTGGGCTATTCGATGGTAGGGGTGAGCGAGCGCTATTGCTTGTCGCAGAACATTCCCGAGAATCGGATAGACGGCTATCTGGAGCATACGGCCACGGTGTCGCGCGAGTTTGCCGTAAGCCATGCCCAACTGCGTCTGCAGGCCGAATGGGTGAACTTTACCAACGAACAATACGATGTCATCAAGTACTATCCCATGCCGGGACGGTCGTGGCGGGTGACGGGTACCTTTACGTTTTGAGAAACAGTAATCTATCTATGAACTAATAGTAAATGACAATGAAACTGAAGAATCTATTATTTGGTATGTTGTGCATGCTCGCCTTGGCTACCTTGGCAACAGCATGTAGTGATGACAACGACAGTCTGGACGATAGCGGATCCACCGTAGCTTTGCCCGAACATCGCGTGTTCATTCTGAACGAGGGAACGAACAAACAGAACAATGCCGGCATCCTGTTTTACGACCCTGCCGGCAAGGTAGCCACCATCAGTGACATCTTCAAGAAGCAGAACAATGCCTCGCTGGGTGATACCGCTCAGGATATGATTGAATATAAGGGCTCTATCTATGTCTCAGTCTATGGTTCCAATTACTTGGCCAAACTGAATGCGGCCGGCGTAGAGCAGGCAACGGTCTCCTTTGTCAACGATGCCGACCTGGCTGCAGGCATCCGCTACATCGCGGCTGAAGGCGGCTACATCTATGCCTCCTTCTACGGCGGTGCCGTTGCCAAAATCAACGCCTCTACGTTGAAGGTGGAGGGCAAACTGACCGGGCTGGGCGACAATCTGGAGGGTGTAGCCATCTGCAACAACAAACTGTATGTCTGCGACTCTTATCGTGTGGAAGGTACGAAATATATTTATAACAAGCAGTTGGTTGTGATAGACCTCTCTACCTTTACAAAGAGCGGCTCCTTGGAGGTGGCGACGAATCCGAACTGCCTGCTTGAAGAGGATGACAAGCTCTTCCTGATTTCATGGGATTTCTCCTCGTCTGCCGGCTATGTGCTGCAGATGATTGAGCCGGCTGCCGGAAACAAGGTGACACAGATAGGTAACGCCACCTATATGGCCGCTGAAGACGGCATTCTTTATCTGGTGAATTCGATTACAGATTTTTCCAACTATCCGGAAACGTCTACCGTCAACACCTTTTTTACCTACAACATCGCTACAGGTGCCGTATCGAACAGCACATTCCTGAAGAATGCGCCGGAAGAGTTGCTCTCTACCAGTCTGTATATGATGGAGATTGACGACGAGACGGACGATATCTATGTCGGAACCACGTTCTACAGTGCCGGCAACGGCAACATCTACCGTTTCAAGAAGGACGGAACGTTCGTCGAGAAGTTTGATTGCGGTGGTCAGAATCCGAAAACATTGGTTTCATTCTGATAACGCTCCGCTATGAAACAGATTTTACTATCTGCCTATATAGTAATGGCAGCCTTGCTTCTCCTCTCTTGCGGAGGCAGAAGCGGGGCTGCTTCCGCATTGCAGCAGGGCGACACGCTGCACTTCCGCTATGCGTCGCTGCTGACGGTGACCCGACAGGCGGACTATACGGTAGCTTCGGTACGCAACCCGTGGGACACCTTGCGCACGCTGCATACCTATATCCTGGTTCCTGCTGCCAACGAGCTGCCTGCCCATCTGCCTCCAGGTACAGTGGTGCGTACCCCGCTGCGCAAGGCGTTGGTCTACTCGTCGGTACATTGCAGCCTGTTGCACACTTTGGGCGTGCTCGATGCCGTAGGCGGCGTGTGCGACCTACGCTACATCAAGCTGCCCGACGTGCAGGAACGTTGCCGTCAGGGAGTGATGACCGATTGCGGTGACGGACTGAATCCGGACTTGGAACGTGTCATCGACATGCATCCCGATGCCATCCTGCTCTCTCCCTTTGAAAACAGCGGTGGCTACGGACGTATCGAGAAACTGAATGTACCCATCGTGGAGTGTGCCGACTATATGGAGACATCGGCGTTGGGACGGGCCGAATGGATGCGTTTCTACGGCTTGCTTTTCGGTGTGGAGGCTAAGGCAGACTCCCTTTTTGCACAGGTGGAACAACGCTATCAGGCCTTGAAGCAGCAGGCGGCCCAGTCTGTCACTTCGCTCTCCGTATTACCCGACTTGAAGACGGGTGCTACCTGGTATATGCCCGGCGGACGTAGCACGGTGGGTGGTCTCTTTAAGGATGCCAGTGTGCGCTATGCCTATGCCGACGACACACATAGCGGTTCTATCCCATTGGCCTTTGAAACCGTGTTCGACAAGGCAGGTGATGCCGATGTCTGGCTCATCCGTTACAATCGTGACCGTGACATGACGTATGCCGACCTGCAGTCCGATTTCGTGGGATACTCCGCATTGAAGGCTTTCAAGACCCGACGTGTCTTCGGGTGTAACACGGCACATGTCTCCTATTACGAAGAGGCACCTTTCCGCCCCGACTATCTGTTGGCCGACTACATACAAATATTTCATCCCGAAATAGGAGATTTGGGAGGATTACGCTATTTTTGTCCGTTGAAATGAAGAGTGTCCATTACGTGTAATTCATAACTGCTTTATGTACCGTCGCGTTGTATTGCTTCTGCTGGCTATTCTGCTGCTTTTTGCCGCCAATCTGTTGGTAGGCTCTGTCGCTATCCCTGTAGAGGAGGTGCTCTCTATCCTGCTCGGCAAGGAAGGCACGAAGGCCAGTTGGTCGTTCATCATCTGGGAATCACGTTTGCCTCAGGCACTGACAGCCATGCTGAGCGGCGGTGCGTTGGCAGTATGCGGTCTGATGTTGCAGACTGCATTCAAGAATCCGTTGGCGGGAACCTCTATTCTGGGTATCAATTCAGGAGCCAGTCTGGGAGTGGCATTGGTGATGCTGCTGTTTGGAGGCAGTGTGACGGCCGGCACGCTGACCCTCTCCGGTTTCCTTTCCGTGCTGGCCGGTGCCTTTACCGGTGCCATGGCTGTGCTGGCGGTCATCCTCTTCTTCTCTTCACTCATACGGAGCAACGTCATGCTGCTGATTGTCGGCATCATGATTGGCTACATTACCTCGTCTGTCATCTCGTTGCTCAACTTTTTCGCTACAGCCGAGGGCGTGCAGTCCTACTTGGTGTGGGGGTTGGGCAATTTTGGCGGTGTCTCGTTGCAGCAGATGCCTGTCTATGCGGCTGTCACCCTTTTGGGGCTTTTCGCCTCGCTGCTGCTCATCAAGCCGCTGAATGCCCTCCTGCTGGGCGACCGCTATGCGGCCAATCTGGGCATCCATACCCGCAGAGTACGCCGCTGGCTGCTTATCGTTACCGGTCTGCTGACAGCCATTACCACCGCTTTTTGCGGCCCTATAGCCTTTATCGATTTGGCAGTGCCTCATCTGGCCCGCCTGCTGTTGGGCACTTCCAATCACCGTTCTCTCTTGCCTGTGACCATCCTTAGCGGGGCGGTGGTTGCCTTGTGCTGCAACCTGATTTGCGTGTTGCCTGGCGAGTCGGGTATCATCCCGCTGAATGCCGTCACGCCTATGATAGGGGCACCTGTGGTCATCTATGTGATTGTAGGAAAGAAAAGGGCTTGACATAATTCGATGAGGAAATAGTTGCATATCTCCAAAAACTTAACGACTTTTGTGTGCAGGTAGCTTGTTGAAAAAACAAATTAACTATTGAAAGATGAAGATAGGTATACTTGGAGCCGGACACATCGCAGAGAAGATGGCGTCCACGTTGCAATCGTCGCCGGGCGGATGCAGTAATTACGCCGTGGCATCACGCAGTTACGACAAGGCAAAGGCTTTTGCGGAGAAGTGGAACATTCCACGAGCTTATGGTTCGTACGAGGAAATGTTGCAGGATGGGCAAGTGGACTTGGTGTACATTGCCACACCCCATTCGCATCACTTCACCCATACCATGATGGCCTTGAATGAGGGGAAGCCTTGTCTGGTGGAGAAGGCCTTTATGGCCAATGCACGTCAGGCGGAGACAGTCATTGCCTTTGCACATGCCAAGGGAGTGTTTGTGACAGAGGCGATATGGACACGCTACCTGCCGATGTCGCACTTGGTGCGTGAAGTCATGCAGAGCGGAATCATTGGCGAGCCTCGTCTCTTGTCGGCCACGTTGTGCTATGCTATCGAGCACAAAGAGCGGATTGTCCGTCCGGAACTTTGTGGAGGCGCGTTGCTCGATTTGGGTGTCTATGCCTTGAACTTTGCCCGTATGTATTTTGGGACGGACATCGTGCGTACTGTGAGCAACTGCCAGCTGGGCGCTACCGGTGTGGATATGCAGGAATCCATCTCGCTCTCTTTTGCCGATGGCAAGATGGCTAATCTGCAGGCCGGTGCCTTGTGCTACAACGACAGGCAAGGCATCATCAGCGGCAGCGAAGGCTATATTCGGGTGGACAACATCAATTGTCCCGAAAGGGTGGAGGTGTATCGCCAGAATCGCCTGACGGCCACCTATACGAAGCCCGACGACATGATTACCGGATTTGAATATCAGGTGATGGAGTGCCAGCGATGCCTGCAGGAGGGCAAGTTGGAGTCGGACATGATGCCTCATGCGGAGATTCAGGCAGTGATGCGTCAGATGGATGCTTTGCGCAAGGAGTGGGGAGTGGTATATCCGATGGATATGGAGGAACGTTAGGCGTTGAGCATGAATGGATTATGTATTTAGTGAAGAAAAAGTGTAAAAAAACTGAGCGAAACACTTGCACAGTCCAAAAGTTTCCTATACCTTTGCACCGCAATTCGGAAGAATGCTGGTCTTGAAAAGGAAGTTTGGGTGAGTGGCTGAAACCACCAGTTTGCTAAACTGACGTACGGGATTCCGTACCGGGGGTTCGAATCCCCCAGCTTCCGCACCAATTACATGGTGGATTCGTCTAATGGTTAGGACACATGCCTCTCACGCATGCAATACGAGTTCGATTCTCGTATCCACTACAAGCTTAGTGTTGCACCCTTAGCTCAGTTGGTAGAGCAACTGACTCTTAATCAGTGGGTCCAGGGTT
>SAMEA3663297__coassemble_462_pt1 | contig 21826 bp, 15 predicted proteins | sample SAMEA3663297__metabat2_low_PE_003 | metagenome-assembled genome bin SAMEA3663297 (sample SAMEA3663297) | pig gut metagenome | biome: pig gut; feature: pig-associated habitat; material: faeces | place: China | collected 2013
AAGTCCAACTTGTTCTACTTGAGTAATGTATATAGACAGTTAAGGAGGAGGCGGGTCGTCACTATGCGACACACCTCACCCACCCGGTAAAGGATTGATGGCTGTGGCCTCGGAACCATACGGCAAAACGGTTCCTGTATCCAGGGCCGGCATCAGACAAGAAGAGAGCAAGCTGGGGGAGCACGCAGGGAGCGTGTCCGCACGGCCTCATCCGAACATACGGAAGGAAGTTGGGGAACAGCCAGAACGGCTTCCAACGAGCGATACGGATGAAGCACATCGCAACTCTGCACATCGGCAGGCAGCGGTACCGGCAGCAAGCCAATGACCAGCAGCGACGACTGCGTATGACTATGGGTAGATTGAAACGGATGGGAGTGACGAATCATCACCCCATTGACATAATGCACGTGGGTGAACGCAGCGATGCCGGCCTGATACGTCACGAACAGAGCCAGCAGATGCAAAGCGATGATGATCTTACAATTCCGTTTCAATTGATACCAATGGATAAATGGCTAAAGTTTTACAAGCATAGAACTTGAATAACGACTGCAAAGGTAACACTTTTCGTTCGCAAACCGACAAAAGAAGATGTGAAATCTTCCAAATAACAGACAGTTAGTGAAGGTTATTCGCCAAAAAGCAACCGATAATCACGTTTGGAGGCAGGCTGCACCCACTCCTCGGGAACAAACTTCCAATTGTCCAACGGGGACAAATCGGACAGGCCATTCTGCCTGATATACTGCATCAGATAGTAACGGAGATCCTTGTCCGTTGACCAGACAATACGCTCCTTCAATTTGTCTTGTGCAATTCCAGCCCCTTGCGTCAGCAGGTCACCGCCTCCGTTTCCCCGATACGAATTCAACGCTACCCGATATGTCTGCTCTTCACTGAAGGGAGAACCGTCTGCCATCCGCTCGATATGTATCTTCTCTCCCCGAGGCTTGGTGACATCCACAGTATAGATGATACCGGCAGCAGAGTCAAAATTGAAGCTGTAATTCTGGAAGCTCAGACGTTTCTGACCGTCCCACGATGAAGAGGTCAGTTTCAGCAAACGATCATCCGGCGACTGCATCTGCACCGTCCACAAATCGTACGACATCTCCAGCAGCTGACGGATTTCCTTTCCTGTCAGCTGCATCACATAGAGCAGATTCTCATATTTATAGAGGTTGAACATATCGCTCACACGGATGTCACCTTCGCAAATGGAGACATCGAACGACAATGAACTGGCCAACGAAATCTGTGCCCCGCTAATGGCGAGCTGCAGCCTATGTATCAAGTCAACAAAGGCAGACGATCCGAAGTAGGCATCGCGGGTAGTGATGGTCGTACCCATATAGCCTATCTTTTCGGAGATAAACCCCTCTACCTCCTTCCGCTGCGCATCGAATCGGCTCAGGAAATCGGCATCGGGCTCATAATCGGAAACCGATGTCAACCGAGCATCCACCTGTTTGTCTGTCACCTTACCGTGACGGAGTTTCAAAGTAAGATCCACTTCACTGACCACCAGTCCGTTGCTGGCAGGATCCAGCAACCAGACAGAGTCACCCTGGGCCGTGGTCAGCACCTTGCAGTCGCGCTGATGGTCGTGTCCCACCAGCACCACATCAAAGCCGGGCACACGAGTGGCCACCTCTTCAGAAGCATCCTCCCTGTACTGTCCGCCCAGCATCTGTGCTTTACGTCCGGCATGGAAAAGTCCCACCACCACATCCGGCTGTTCCTTCCGGCGAATGATTTCCATCCATTTGCGGGCCGTCTCTTCCATGTCATCAAACCGAAGTCCCTGCCACAGATTTTCAGGCAGCCAGACCGGAATGGCCGGTGTGATCATGCCCAGCACGACCACCTTGACCCCCTGGCGCACAAATACGGCATAGGGCGGAAAGAAGGGTTGCCCGGTATGGGTGTCTACGATGTTGGCACCCAACAGCGGGAAGTGGCAATCGGCGGCATACCGTTCAAACACACGGCGGCCTGTCTCCACATCATGATTCCCCATATTGGCCACGTTATAGCCCATATAGTTCAGCATCTCTGCAGCCAGATGAGGTGCCACCGTATCCATATAATTATAGTAATAGGCATCGGGCTGTCCCTGTAGCAGGTCGCCATTGTCAAACAACAGCAGGCGGTCGCCATAGCACAGCCTTGCCTCTTTGACAAAAGAGGATATCCGTGCCAATCCTCCCCGGGTAGATTGATGCGACAGAAAGTTATGGCTGTAGAAGTCGCCATGTATATCGCTGGTCTGCACTATTTTCAGTTTCACCACCTTCTCCTTGGCTCCGAGCGAAGCAACCAAAGCGAGAAGCACACAAAATAAAAGAGTCAGTCGTTTCATGCTGTTCCGTTGTATATCTGCCTATATGATTGTCACCTTTCAATACCTATATATAATAGGACGAAAGGTTTGCAAATATAGCAAATAATTCAGAATAGCAAGTGCAAAGAGAGGCCGGTCATACTTTTTTTTGTATTTTTGTTTCCCAATCAACCATCAAAACCGAGATTTGACATGAACGAAACATTCCATCAGATGATAGCCACCGCCTTAGGGCTGACGGACAGACAAGTGACACAAGCCCTCGCCCTGCTGGAAGGTGGATCCACCATACCCTTCATTAGCCGCTATCGCAAGGAGGCCACCGGAGGGCTGGATGAGGTACAGATAGAATCCATACAGAATCAATTTGAAAAGCTGAAAGAGACAGCCCGACGGAAAGAGACGGTGCTGAACACCATCGGAGCTCAAGGGAAACTGACGGACGACCTGCGCAGACGCATCGAAGCCTGTTGGAACCTGACGGAGCTGGAAGACATCTACCTTCCCTTTAAGCCCAAACGACGTACACGAGCCGAAATAGCCCGCGAACGAGGGCTGGAGCCACTGGCCACCCTGCTGATGCGGCAGCGCGAGTCCCATCCGGAAATAGAGGCAAAGGCATTTGTAAAAGGCGACGTGAAGAGTGTGGAGGAGGCACTGAAGGGAGCCTGTGACATCATTGCCGAACAGATTAACGAAAACGAGCAGGCACGCAACCAGGTGAGACACTCCTTCAGCCGGCAGGCTCAATTCACCGCTCGGGTGGTCAAAGGGAAAGAGGAGGAAGCGGCCAACTATCGCGACTACTTCGACTTCTCCATTCCCCTGAAACGATGCTCTTCGCACCAACTGCTGGCCGTACGCCGTGCCGAAGCGGAGGGAATGTTGAAAGCAGGCATCGCCACCGATGACGAGAGCTGCCTCGAACGACTGGAAGGACGTTTTGTACACAGTCGCAACGCTTGCGGCGAACGGGTACGTGAAGCCGTACACGATGCTTACAAACGGTTGCTCCGTCCCTCCATCGAAAGCGAGACAGCCCAGCAAAGCAAAGAGCGTGCCGACGAAGAGGCCATCCGCATCTTTACCCAGAACCTGCGCCAGCTGCTTCTGGCATCGCCATTGGGACAGAAGAGGGTCATGGGCATCGACCCGGGATTCCGTACAGGTTGCAAGGTGGTGTGCCTCGACGAACAAGGAGACCTGCTGCACAACGAGAACATCTATCCCCATCCACCCGTCTGCAAGGCCCGAGAAGCCATCGCCGCCCTCCAGAAGATGATGGAGGCATACCGTATCGATTCCATCGCTGTAGGCAACGGTACAGCCAGCCGCGAGACAGAGCGTCTGCTGAAGCAGATGACGTTTCGACGTGACGTCCAAGTGTTTGTTGTCAGCGAACAGGGAGCCTCCATCTATTCCGCTTCCAAGCTGGCCCGCGAAGAGTTTCCCGAACACGATGTCACGGTACGCGGGGCTGTCTCCATCGCCCGCCGGCTGATGGATCCGCTGGCTGAATTGGTCAAGATTGACCCCAAGTCCATCGGTGTGGGACAATATCAACACGATGTAGACCAGACAAAACTGAAACGGGCATTGGACCAGACCGTCGTAAGCTGTGTCAATCTGGTGGGGGTCAACCTGAATACCGCCAGCCGGCATCTGCTGACTTATATCTCGGGATTGGGTCCCCAGCTGGCACAAAACATTGTTGACTACCGTACGGCCAACGGCCCCTTTGCCTCGCGTCGCGACCTGCTGAAGGTACCTCGTATGGGTGCCAAGGCGTTCGAACAGTGTGCCGGATTCCTTCGTATACCCGGTGCATCTAACCCGCTGGACAATACGGCCGTTCATCCGGAGAGCTATCCGCTGGTCGAACAGATGGCACGCGACCTGCATTGCACCGTCGACCAACTGATAGCCGACCCGACATTGCGACAGCGTATCGAGCTGAAACGTTACCTGTCGCCCACCGTAGGAATGCCTACCCTGCAGGACATCATGCAGGAACTGGAGAAACCCGGTCGTGATCCGCGCGGCCCCATCCAGGTATTTGAATTCAATCAGCATGTACACTCCATGGAGGACTTGCACGAAGGGATGGAACTGCCGGGCATCGTCACCAACATCACGGCTTTCGGTGTCTTTGTGGACATTGGCATCAAGCCCAACGGACTGATACACCGCTCGCAACTGGCAGACCGCTATGTAGCAGACCCTACCGAGGTGGTCTCGCTGCACCAGCAAGTACGGGTCAAGGTCATCACGCTTGACACCGAGCGCGGTCGCATCGGGTTGAAGCTACTCGCAGAATAGAAAGGATAGCCACCACCTGAATGACGAGACAGAGCCAGGAGCCTTCGAAACCGAAGGCTCCTCCGTTCCAACCGTCAGGCTGAGGCAGGTACAGAGTCAACACGGAACCGGTCAGCGTGTTCCCGCTGACGGGGAATCCCAATACAGGCCCCTGCAGCCAGTTCCAGAACAGGTGCAGCGAAATGGCAAACCAGAGATTGCGTGTATATAGGTAAGTAGTTCCCAACAACAGACCTGCCAACACGATGTTGACAAAAGGGAGCCATGAGAAGTTCGGGTTGAACAGATGAAGGGACGAGAAGAGCAGCGACGACAACAGCAAGGTTCACACCCGCTTGCAACATCTGCCCCAAGATGACACCACGCACCATAATCTCTTCCGTAAACGCCACCAAGAGCATCAGCCCCCAACTGAGCAGCAGTTGCGAAAAGCACAATTGCCAGCCGACCACCTCTACCGATCCGACCAACAGATTGATGCCAAATCCTACTGCGTAAATCAGGAGAGCACACACAGTACCCTCCAGCGCACCACGTCCATCCCAGGTCAATCCCAACGCAAGGCAGGGTCGCCCACCCCCTCTGCGCAACAGCCACCAGGCCGGCAACCCGACAGAAATCAACATCAGAGACTGGTCAACCAGCTGCGCCACCTCTCTGTCCAGCCTGCCCAAATGCGGGATGAACGACGACGCAAGGGAGAATAGGGTGATGCACACCACCACCAAGCCCAAATAGACACAGAGCCTGAAAAACAAACCGACATATTTCTTCATATCGCTACGCTTTAGTGTATTTCATATCAGACACAAAAATAGAAAAAAATAATTTATCATTTGAAAAGCCATCCATCCATTTTCTTTTATTACATTTGCATCTTGTAATTCAACTTTCGAAAGTTCGAGGGTTTGCATCCACGAACCAACTAACGAGAAGAACAGAATAGAATGGAAAAGATTAACGAGACATATAGCCTGCTTCAATCTATCAACTCACCCGAAGACCTGCGTCGACTCAGCGTAGAGCAACTGCCGAAGGTGTGCCACGAACTGCGTCAGGACATCATCAAAGAGGTATCGTGCAATCCCGGTCACTTTGCCGCCAGTCTGGGTACCGTGGAACTGACAGTAGCCCTGCACTACGTTTACCAAACGCCGTACGACCGCATCGTGTGGGACGTAGGACATCAGGCTTATGGACACAAGATACTGACCGGCCGGAGGGATGTCTTCTCTACCAACCGGAAACTGAAAGGCATACGTCCCTTCCCTTCACCGGAAGAGAGTGAATACGACACGTTTGCCTGCGGCCATGCTTCCAACTCCATCTCAGCCGCCTTGGGAATGGCCGTTGCTGCCAACCTGCACGGAGAGGAAGGACGGCACGTAGTGGCTGTCATCGGCGACGGAAGTATGAGCGGCGGACTGGCTTTCGAAGGGTTGAACAACACGTCATCTACTCCGAACAACTTGCTCATCATACTGAATGACAATGACATGGCGATAGACCGAAGCGTGGGAGGCATGAAACAATATCTTTTCAACCTGACCACCTCGAACCGCTACAACCAGCTGCGCTTCAAGCTCTCGAAACTGCTCATGAAGATGGGACTGCTCAACGAGGAACGACGCAAGGCACTGATACGCTTTGCCAACAGCCTGAAGTCGATGGCCGCCCAGCAACAAAACATCTTCGAAGGGATGAACATCCGCTACTTCGGACCCATTGACGGACATGACGTCAAGAATCTGGCACGTGTGCTGCATGACATCAAAGACCTGAGGGGACCTAAAATACTCCACCTGCACACCGTGAAAGGGAAGGGGTTCGAGCCGGCCGAGAAACGGCCGGAAGTATGGCATGCACCCGGCAAGTTCAACCCTGAGACCGGCGAACGGCTGAGAACAGATACCAGCGGACTGCCACCACGCTTTCAGGATGTCTTCGGAGAGACACTGGTGGAACTGGCACAAGCCAACCCGCGCATCGTGGGGGTGACACCTGCCATGCCTACCGGCTGCTCGATGAACAAACTGATGGAAGCGATGCCGAACCGTGCTTTTGACGTAGGCATCGCCGAAGGTCATGCCGCCACCTTTAGTGGCGGAATGGCCAAGGAGGGATTGCAACCCTTCTGCAACATCTACTCCAGCTTCATGCAACGAGCATACGACAACGTGATTCACGACATTGCCCTGCTGCGGCTGCCCGTAGTGCTCTGCCTCGACCGTGCCGGACTGGTGGGCGAAGACGGTCCCACGCATCACGGTGCATTCGACCTGGCCTATTTCCGTCCCATACCTAATATGACCATCGCCTCCCCACTGGACGAACACGAACTGCGCCGCCTGATGTACACCGCACAGTTGCCGGACAAGGGTCCCTTCGTCATCCGCTATCCACGCGGACGCGGCGTACTGACCGATTGGAGATGTCCGCTGGAAGAGATACCCGTAGGCAAAGGACGCTGTCTGCGTGAAGGCAACGAAATTGCCGTCATCACGTTAGGCCCCATCGGCAACACAGCCGCCCGTGCCGTCGAACGGGCCGTCAACGAACGCGGCCTCAGCGTCGCCCACTACGATCTGCGTTTCCTGAAGCCGCTGGACGAGGAGATGTTGCACGAAATAGGAAAACGGTTCAACCGCATCGTGACGGTAGAAGACGGTGTCGTCAAAGGAGGCATGGGCAGTGCCGTACTGGAGTTTATGGCCGATGCCGGCTACACGCCGCAAATGGTTCGCATAGGCTTGCCCGACAGCTTTGTCGAGCACGGCACTCCACAAGAGCTCTACCATTTGTGCGGCATGAACGAAGAGGCTATTTTTGAGAAACTCACTACCACAAAGCAACCGAAAGACAAATGAAGATAATTATTGCCGGTGCCGGCGCAGTAGGCACACACCTTGCCAAGCTGCTCTCCAAAGAGAAACAGGACATCATCCTGATGGACGAGAGCGAAGAGAAGCTGAGCAGCCTCAGTTCGAATTTCGACCTGATGACAGTGGTGGCCTCACCCACCTCCATCAAAGGCTTAAAGGAGGTCAAAGCCGGAGAGGCCGACCTGTTCATCGCCGTTACCCCCGATGAGAGCCGCAACATGACCGCCTGTATGCTTGCTCACAACCTGGGCGCACAGAAGACGGTGGCACGCATCGACAATTACGAATACCTGCTGCCCAAACACAAGGAGTTCTTCCAGAAGTTAGGTGTAGACTCACTAATCTATCCCGAAATGCTGGCTGCCAAGGAGATTGTATCCTCCATCCGCATGAGTTGGGTACGCCAATGGTGGGAGTTCTGTGGAGGTGCCCTGATTCTGATAGGTGCTAAGATGCGCGAGAAGGCTGAGATACTGAACGTACCGCTTCACCAGTTGGGCGGTCCCGACCTGCCCTACCACATCGTAGCCATCAAACGAGGCAACGAGACATTGATACCGCGAGGTGATGACACCATCAAGCTACACGACATCGTCTACTTCACCACCACACGCAAATACGTGCCCTACATCCGCAAGATAGCCGGCAAGGAGGACTATGCCGACGTACGCAACGTCATGGTGATGGGGGGGAGCCGCATTGCCGTGCGCACCGCACAATATGCGCCCGACTACATGCAACTGAAGATTGTGGACAACGACCTGAACCGTTGCAACCGACTGACGGAGTTGCTGGATGACAAAACACTGATTATCAACGGAGACGGACGTGATATGGAGCTGCTGATAGAGGAAGGACTGAAGAACACCGAAGCATTTGTAGCCCTGACAGACAACTCTGAAACCAACATTCTGGCCTGTCTAGCCGCCAAACGAATGGGAGTCAGCAAGACCGTGGCCGAAGTGGAGAACATCGACTACATCGGCATGGCCGAGAGCTTAGATATAGGTACCGTCATCAACAAGAAAATGATTGCCGCCAGCCACATCTACCAGATGATGCTGGATGCCGATGTCAGCAATGTGAAGAGTCTCACCTTTGCCAACGCTGAGGTAGCCGAATTCACCGTCAAAGAGGGATCGCGCATCACCCGGCACCCGGTCAAGGATTTAGGCTTGCCTAAAGGGACGACCATCGGAGGACTGATCCGACAGGGTGAAGGCGTGGTGGTAATGGGTAACACACAGATTTTGCCTGGCGATCATGTTGTGGTATTCTGCCTCAATATGATGATCAAGAAAATAGAAAAATTCTTTAGTTGATGATACACAAACGAATGATATACAGGGTCATCGGTGACCTGCTGCTGATAGAGACAGCCATGATATTGCTGTGTGCCGGTGTCTCACTCTTCTATCGGGGTGACGACCTGAGGGCATTCCTCTACTCGGCCGGCATTACTGCCGGTACAGGCATCTGTTTTGCCATCATGGGAAAACACGCCGAGCATGAGCTGACGCGCCGCGACGGCTATCTCATCGTGTCGCTCTCATGGTTTATCTTCTCGGTATTCGGCATGTTGCCCTACTACCTGAGCGGATATATCCCCAATCTCACCGATGCCTTCTTCGAAACCATGTCGGGGGTCACCAGCACGGGAGCCACCATCCTGAGTGAGATTGAACAGCTACCACAAGGGCTCCTTTTCTGGCGTAGCATGACGCAGTGGATTGGCGGACTGGGCATCATTCTGTTTACCATTGCCGTACTCCCCATCTTCGGCATCAATGGCGTACAAGTGTTTGCAGCTGAAGCCAGCGGACCTACCCATGACAAGGTACATCCGCGTATCGGTATCACGGCCCGCTGGATATGGGTGCTCTATACGGGACTGACTACCGCTGTCGTGTTGCTGCTGGCAGCTGGCGGCATGAACTGGTTTGACAGCGTCTGCCATGCACTGACAACCACCAGCACAGGAGGTTTCTCCACCCGTTCGGCCAGCATCGCCTACTATCAGTCGCCCTATATTGAGTATGTATTGTCACTTTTCATGTTCATTTCGGGCATCAACTTCACCCTGCTGCTGCTATTTGCCACCGGCCATTTCAAGAAATCATTCCGCGATGCCGAACTGCACTTCTACGTCTGGACAGTAACGGCCAGCACGCTTTTCATCACCGTCGTCCTCTGCCTGCGCAGCTCCCTGCCGTTGGAAGAGGCCTTCCGTACCTCGCTGTTTCAGGTCATTTCCATCCAGACCTCTACCGGCTTTGCTACAAGTGACTACATGACGTGGCCCGCTGTAGCCTGGGGAGTCATGCCATTGCTGATGCTGATTGGTGCCTGTGCCGGCAGTACATCGGGTGGCATGAAGTGCATCCGGGTGGCAATGCTCATCCGGGTGACGAAGAACGAGTTCAAACGGCTTCTACACCCCAATGCCGTCCTTCCCATTCGCATCAACCGGCAAGTGATATCATCCACCTTGCAGTCTACCGTGCTGGCTTTCACGGTGCTTTTCGTTGTGATTGCATTCGCCTCCATCCTCATACTGCTGGCATTAGACATTCCCTTCATGGAGTCGGTAGGTGTGGTCGTATCTAGCATCGGCAATACAGGCCCCGGTTTGGGTGCTTATGGTCCTGCCTACTCCTGGACCGCACTGCCCGACATAGCCAAATGGCTGTTGGCTCTGCTGATGTTATTAGGGCGTCTGGAACTCTTCACCGTCCTGCTGCTCTTCACCCCCGAATTCTGGAAGCGGAATTAAGAGCCTGTTGCAACTTTCGTAGATTCCATCACATCAAACTGGAAACTGCAGTTTGAGACTTACCAACTAAAACAACAAAACGATGGAATCTGAAAAGAAAAGAATTACCACCATCCTGACTATACTGTCACTGATGGTTGTCACGACAATGGCAATGAAACAAAATCCCGACATACATGGGAAAATCGTGAACGGAAAAGGAGAGGCACTGCCCTACGCCAATGTGGTATGGCTATCCCTGCCCGACTCTACATTCATACAAGGAACCACCTCCGATGCAGACGGCACGTTCCATCTGGTCAGTCCCCGCAACGAAGGGGTACTGAAGATATCCCTCATAGGATATCAGACCCTGTTTATCGCCGTATCGGCTGACAACCAGCCGGCCAACGGTTGGCGGATATGCATGGAAGAAGACAGCAACCTGCTGGGCGAAGTGACGGTGACTGCCGAATTACCCCAAACCCATATAGAGGGTTCAACGATGATTACACACATCCAAGGCTCCGTACTTGCCCGGTCGGGTACCGCAGAGGAGATGATGAGCAAGATTCCGGGATTGATAATGACCAAAGAAGGAGTAGAGGTGATGGGGAAAGGAGCACCCATCATCTACATCAACGGTCGCAAACTGCATGACATGGACGAACTGAAACGGCTGCGTTCGGAAGAGGTGGCTTCCATTGAAGTGGATTTGAATCCGGGTGCGAAATATGATGCCACGGTGCTATCTGTAGTACGTATACGAACCATCAAACGGCAAGGCGATGGATTCGGCTTCACGCTCACAACCAGTCATAACCAGAAATTGCAACAAGCCTATGGCGACCCGAATGCCACCCTCCAGATGAACTACCGTTACCGGAACATCGACCTCTTTGGGCAGGCAAACTTCTGGCAATGGCATCAAATAGGTATCGCCCATGACATCGAACAACACACCTATCTGAAGAGCGGAGAACGCATCACCAACATTAGACAAGAGTGCGACTTTAAGTCCATCTGGTCGGGACGGGGAATGAACTATACTTGGGGAGTCAACTGGCAGATATCGGAGCATCACTCGGCAGGGATACGGATGGAATACAACGACCAGATAAAAGGAAAAGACCAAGAAAATACCGCTACCCAATTCTTCTATAACAATGTTCCAGCCGACTATGTCATCAACCGAAACGAAACACGAGAGAAAAAGCCCTATAGCTGGCAAGGAAATGTGTATTATAACGGGAAGTGGGGCAAACTGGACATCGAGTTGAATCTCGATTTCTTGACAAACAAATCGGAGAAAAACGGTATCATCACCGAGGCTTATCGGGGCGGAGCGTTGAACGAAATGAATCAGGTCAGCGAAACAGGCAACCGCATGACGGCGAGCAAGCTGGTGCTCTCCTATCCACTATGGGGAGGTACGCTCCATGCCGGCTCAGAAACGACGTTTATACGCCGCACCTCTTCCTACACTATCAGCAACAAACATATTCCGGCTTCCTCGTCTGAGACCAACGAGCAGGACATCGCTACCTTCATCGACTACGGATTCAACATAGGATGGGGCATTCACAGCAGTATCGGAATACGGCATGAGCACATAGCATTCAGCTACAACGACTTCACCAATGCGAACAACAACCTGAAGCGCCACAGCAGTGAGCTTTTCCCGAGCATGACACTGACACGTGCTTTCGGATCTGTTCAGACCTCTGTCAGTTATCAGTTGAAAACAGTCCGTCCCAGCTACTGGCAACTAAGTGATGCCGTGAACTACTACAACAGCAACACTATCCAGCAGGGAGACCCGACCTTGAGAAACCAGAAGAACCACGACCTGACACTGAACCTGCACTACCGGTGGCTCAATCTGTCCGGCAACTGGACCCACTATGTCGACCAGATAACCCAATGGTCCAGAATCTACAACGACCAAGGCATTATCCTGATTACCTATACCAACCTGAATCGCCCCATCAACTGTCTGTCGGCTTTCGTCAACCTCTGTCCGACCATCGGTGTGTGGTCGCCCAACCTGACTATCGGCTGGATGCAATACGACACCCGATTAGATTTAGCCGACCCACGCGAAGCATCAGGAAGCCGAACCGTCCTGTACAACAGGCCTATCTATACGGCGAACCTGAACAATACAATACGTCTGAAAAGCAGGTGGCAACTGGAAGCAGGTCTGAGATATACCTCCAAAGGCGACTATGTCAGCACTCGTATCTGCAATGACACCTGGAATCTGTCCGCTGCCATACAGAAGTGCTGGCTGAAAGAGGATGCCCTCACACTGCGCCTTTCAATCCAAGATATACTGCGACGTACCCAAGAAGACGTCATCCAAGACTATGGGTACTACCAAATAACATACCAACCTTATCACTACTGCAACCAACGCATCGATGTCTCCCTGCGTTACAGCTTCAACGCATCGCGAAGCAAATACAAAGGAAGCGGAGCCGGGCAGGAAGCCAGACGACGTCTGTAACCTGCAAAGGAGAAGCCGTCACGAACGGAAATCAGCTCCTTGAGGTGACTGGAATACACGCAGGCCGAACTCGGGCACGATAGCCAATACGTGGTCGAAGACATCGGCCTGCACCTTTTCATAGGAGACCCAGTCCTTGAGCGACGAAAAGAAATAGAGTTCCATAGGTAGGCCATGTTCGGTAGGCTGCAACTGACGCACCATTACCGTCAGCGACTGGTTGACAGCCGGCAGACTCCGCAGATAGGCGGTCAGATAGGCACGGAACACACCCAGATTGGTTTGCCGACGTCCGTTGACCAATATCGAATTGTCAATGCCACGCTCCTCGTTATAACTGCGGAGCACCTGCTCTGTCTGCTCAATGTAGTCGCTCAACAACTGTATCTTCCGGTATCTATCCAACATCTCCGGAGTGCAAAAACGGACACTGGTCATGTCAATGTTCACACTGCGTTTCACACGTCGGCCACCGCTTTCCTGCATACCCCGCCAGTTCTGGAACGATTCACTCACCAGCAGATAGGGTGGTATGGTCGTGATGGTATTGTCCCAGTTGCGTACCTTCACCGTGTTCAGCGTCACCTCGACAACGGTACCGTCAGCTCCGTATTTGGGCATCGCAATCCAGTCACCCACCTTCAGCATATCGTTGGCCGATAGCTGCACACCACTCACGAAACCCATGATGCTGTCTTTGAAGACCAGCATCAGCACAGCGGCCGAAGCACCCAGACCGGCCAACAGCGTCAGGGGTGACTTGTTGAACAAGATGGAAATGGCCACAATAGCACCGACAAACCAGAGAATGACCTGAAACGTCTGCAACAATCCCTTCAGCGGACGGTTGCGGAACTGGTCTTTCTCACTGTAGACTGTGTAGACAGCCTTCAGCAGCGAATTCAGAAAGTTGAGGAAAGCCAGCAAAATATAGATCTCGCAGACACGAAGAATGAGGTTAAGGGTCAAGGAGTCTGTTTGTGAGAAGGCTACCGGCACCAAGGTCGTGATGATTAACGGAGCCACGATACGGCTTAAGCGCACCATTACCTTGTGGTCGAAAACAATGTCGTCCCACGTCGCTTTGGTACGCTGCACCAGACGGGCCACTACCCGAAGCAGTATTTTTCGACAGACCGCATCGGCCAGATAAGCCAACAACAGGACACCCGCAAATGCCACATACTGATCCATCACATCAGCCACCGAGGAGGTCATTCCCCACTCTATCAGCCATTGATTGATTTGCTCTACTAATTTCATTCAGATTCGGTTATTCAAGTTTCACATGTCTGCGACAGGCTGACAGTCAACGGTTTCTCCCGCAGCCCCTCCCATCTGCAATGTATGTAGGAACTCCTGTACCTCCTCACGCATCCACTGATAGAGGTAAAGGTCTTTATACCCATCGTTCTTCCGCAACATCACGGCTACATTCACCACGCTGTTGGCATAGCAGGTCAGTTCGTTGCGAAACTGGGTTTCGTGCTCGGCCAACCGCTTGATTTCCGCCTCCCGTTCCCGTCGCAATTGTGTACAGATTGGCACCAGCAGTTTCAGCACTACATTCTCCATCACATGATGACCCTGCATATATAAATAGGTGGTCTCCGGTTTCAAGGCCAGTCGTTGCAATTCACGCCCCAGTTCCTCTACCGGCTTCACATACTGCGGAAAGCGGTTCTCCAGCTGGCGCAACTTCTTTTCAACCTCTTGACGGACATGCTCCAGCGACTGCTCCGGCCGACGGATATTGACCTCCTGCAGGCGTACACACTCATGAAACTCATACATGGGGAAGGTGCGGGTGTCCCTTTTCCGATAGAACCATACATTCCACAAGAAGAGCGGATAGGCCAAGCACGAGTAGCGACGCATAAAATCAGGGAAGTCGACCAGCAGGCGGTCATTCAGCGTGGCCTGCACACACACTTCGTGCAACGACTCCGCATAGCACTGAAAGTTCTCTATGGCATAGGCATACGTCTGTATGATATAGGGACTGCTATTGATGCTGTGTGAAAGGCTGGTAGCCCCTTGCAGCAGGAAATCGTAATCACTGTCCACACAGGCAATCATTCCGGTACCGAACTGCTCCACCTTAAAGAGGTTCGTCAGCACCATCTTTTTCCCCTTGGCCAGCGACTTCTGCGAAGGCAGCATCACCTGAAAGTAGTATTCATCTGTCTCGAACTCAGACAGCAGTGTACGCCAGAAAGCGATGTCGTCGTAACTCTCTACATAAGCCACAATGCGTTTGCGCGCTTTCTTGGGCGAAAGGCGACGAGCTGCCTCCAGGTAGGCCGAAGTCAGATTGTTACGCAACTCTTTCATGACTGGTCCTGCTTCGGTTCCTCACGAGTAGAAGTGACGATTTCGCTCACCTCGGTCACGGTGTCCATCCATCCGTCCATAATGACGGCGGGAGAATGGGTAGTCAGTATCAGCTGCAGGTTTGGGTTCAACTGCCGTATCATACCTATCAGTTTCTGCTGCCAGTCAATGTGGAGGGAAGCCTCCGGTTCGTCCATGAAAAGTACACAACGGTCGCCGTCGCGCACCAGTACCGTGAGTAGGATGACCAGCATCTGCTTCTCGCCCGAGGAGAGATGATAGGGCAGCAGACGTTCGCCGTCCTGAATGAAGACGATGTCATTGCTCCGTCGGTCAATGGTCTTGCGTGTATAGCTGAACAGATTGTCTATGAGATCCTGAAACTTGCGCTTGGGCAGAGAGAGAGAGGCAGCACGTGCCCGCTCGGTCTCATCGCTGCTGCTCAGCAGCTCTATCATCCGGTTGCCCACATTCACCTGATAATCCAGATAGCGGCGTTGCAGCAGATAGAGTTGCCAGTCCAGTTCCGACTTCACATGGGGATCGGCCATACGGGCCGTGAAGTCGCCCATCACCAAGGGGCGATCGTAACTGCGGATGACATCATAAGGGATGAAAGTAGCCTGCGGATTGTCGAAGAAAAGATGGACCCCATTCCTCGGGTCACTCTTCACCTCCCCGGAGGTCTGCTCTAAGTAGCTGACCGAACTGTTCAGAATGGTTGTCTTCCCCACTCCATTGATACCGGAGAGCACATTGACATCAGGTCGCAAGTCCCACGCCACATCGTAACGGTTCCACAATCCATGTATTTCAATGCGACGGATATAATTAGCCTGTAATTCCATAAGGATTCATCTATTGGTTTACCGATACAAACTTACGGATTTTTTCTGTGCCACGGATGCGTTCCAACAGAAAATTGATTCCGAACCGTCTATTCGACCTGTTCCGCCGGATAATTGACCAGATAGAGCGTACCGGTAGTACGGGTAAAGGCTGTATAGAGCCAACGGAAGTAGTCGGGAGTCAGATAGTCGTCGCTCATATATCCCTGATCCAAAAAGACGTTGCGCCACTGACCGCCTTGCGCCTTGTGACAGGTCACTGCGTAGGCATATTTCACCTGCAGGGCATTATAGTAAGGATCGGCTTTCATCCGCTTCATGCGCTCGCGCTGCAAGGGAATGTCCGCATAGTCCTCCAATACAGCTGAAAAGAGGCGGTCAGCATCCGTACGCGACAGGGCCGGTGCATCACTCCGAAGGGTGTCTAACAGCAGGTTAAGTTCCATCTCAAAATCGTCGTGATCCGGAAAGGCGAGGGTGACATCGACAAAGCGGAAACCATACAGTTCACGCTCCCGCCTGACGCGCCGTACCAGGGCAGTCTCTCCGTTGGCAATAAAGTCGGGTATCTGTTGCAAGGCTTCCCGGCTCTCCTTGTTTCGCACAGCCGCCTCGCGCAGCTGCTCCGTCCAATAGTAGTTGTTCTTGGCCACCATCACCAGGTCGCCCGATGTCAGTTCCTCTTCACGCCACAGTATCTGCGCACGTATACCATTATTATATAAGTTAGCACGCTTGTTACTTCGGCAGATGACGATGGTCTCTTCCTGTCCGTCGCGGCTGTAGCACTGTTCCAATGTCTCTATCAGCTCCGTACCGGGCACGACCCGAATATCGGGAAATCCTGATACCCGTATTTTGGGTAATGTCCAGCACTGACTATCGGCAATCAGCCGACGCAGCCTCGTGGCATTCCATAGCACTCCCGACTCCTCTTCCTGCCTGACCACCTGTGTCAAGTCTACTTCCACCACTTCCAGTCCATACCCACGCAAGGCATCCGTCACCAAGGCCGGACTCTGCTCCTCTCCTACAGGCGGAAGCTGTGCCGTGTCACCCATCAGCAGCAGACGGCAACCCGCGCCCGCATAGACATAGTGAACCAGGTCGTCCAGCAGACGTCCTGTACCGAAGAGCGCTCCCGAGAGTCCGTCGTTGGCAATCATCGAAGCTTCGTCTACTATATATAAAGTATGTGTAGTCAGGTTGTCATTGACGGTGAAGTTGCCCGTCTCGTTGGAGAAAGCCCGCTGACGATAAATACGCTTGTGAATGGTAAAGGCCGGATGCCCCGCATACCCGGCAAACACCTTCGCCGCCCTTCCCGTCGGTGCCAGCAATACCGACTTCTGATGCAAGGCATCCAAGGTACGGACCAGCGCTCCCACCAACGAAGTCTTGCCCGTACCCGCATAGCCACGCAACACAAAAATACGGTCCTCTTGAGCAGAAACGAGAAAGTCAGCCAACATTTTTATCGTTTTTTCTTGCTCAGAAGTTGGTTGATAAGGGAAATTTTCCTTAATTTGCCTTTCTAAATAGTTATTTATCATTTTTGTAGCAGAAAAAAGTAAGAGGAATCATCGTTTTTAAATTTATTTCTTTTATTTTTGCGGTGCGAATATAACAACTAAAAACATATTTTTATCATGAAAACAGTATTTAATATCGTTTTAGGCTTGTGCGCCTTGGCATTAATCTACATTTGCTATGCCAGCATCATGGGACCTATAAACTTTGAAAAGGAGAAGAAACACAGAGATGCAGCCGTCATCGCACGTTTGATTGACATCCGTCGTGCGCAGCTGGAGTACCGTACACTGCACAACCAGCAGTACACCGCGAACTTCGACACGCTGATTGACTTCGTGAAGAATCAGAAGTTGCCGTTCATCTTCAAGCAAGGTGAATTGACCGATGACCAGTTGGAAAAGGGTATGACCGAAAAGAAGGCCATGAAGATTATCGAAAAGGCCAAGAAGACGGGCAACTACTCTGAAGTTCAGAAAGAGGGTCTGACCAACTTCAAGCGTGATACGATGTGGGTAGCCGTACTGGATACCATCTTCCCGAAGGGCTTCAACCCCGATTCGATGAGATACGTTCCCTTCGGAAACGGTGCTCAGTTTGAAATGGCTATCCGCAACGATACAGCCAAGTCGGGTGCTCCCTTCTGCCTGCTCGAAGTCAAGACTCCGTATGAGGTATACCTCAACGGTCTGGATGCACAGGAAATCGCCAACATCAAGGACGTACAGACCAAGCTGGGTAAGTACTGCGGTCTGAAGATTGGTGACTTGGAGACAGCCAACAACAACGCAGGTAACTGGGAATAATCTGTGGATTCTATTAAAACTGAACAACAAACATTATCCATCCGCCTCAGTGCGGATGGATTTTCTTTTTCTCTATTCAGCCCAGTGTCTGAAGGCGGACATCACATTACCCCCTATCAGGTGGACGAGGTACGCTCGCTGACTGCCAACCTGAAGCAGTGTTTCCGTGAGACCGAGTGGCTGAATCATACCTATCGTCGGGTCAACATCCTGATAGCCGGGCGACGTTTCACCACCCTTCCTCTGGAATTCTTTGAGGACGAACAGGCCGAGGAGATTTTTTACCACAACCATCCGAAACGGGAGAACGAACTGGTGCTGTACAACATCCTGCAACGGCACAACGTCGTTGTGGTCTACGGCATGGATCGGAGTGCCCACACCTATCTGAGCGAACTATGCCCTGCCGCCCGCTTCTTTGCGCAGGCCAGTCCGCTCATCGAATTCTTCGGTTCGAAAAGCAGGTTAGGAAACAACCGGAAACTCTATGCCCACCTACGAAAAGGTGCCACCGATGTCTATTCGTTCGAACGGAGCCGCTTGTTGTTGGCCAACTCCTTTCCGACGGCTACCACAGCCGACCGCCTGTATCACCTATTATATATATGGAAACAACTGGAGTTTGACCAGGAACGGGATGAACTGCACCTGTCGGGCGAACTGACAGAGAAAGAGCGGCTGTTAGCCGAATTGCGAAAATACATCCGGCAGGTTTTCATAATGAATCCTGCTGCCCATCCAGACTTTCAAGCCATCCCCTCATGCGAGTAATCAGCGGAATATATAAGCGTAGACGATTTGACGTACCACATACGTTCAAGGCACGTCCCACTACAGATTTTGCCAAAGAGAATCTGTTCAACGTACTCTCCAACCTCATCGACTTTGAAGAGGGAGTGCATGCCCTCGACCTCTTTGCCGGAACAGGGAGCATCAGCATCGAACTGGTATCCAGAGGGTGCGAACAAGTAATCAGTGTAGAGAAGGACCGCGACCATTATGCCTTCATCTGCAAAATCATGCAGGAAGTAAAGACAGACAAGTGTCTGCCCATCCGAGGCGACGTGTTCAAGTTTGTCCGCAGCTGTCACGAACAGTTCGACTTCATCTTTGCCGACCCTCCCTATGAGCTGGCCGGTCTGGAGACCCTGCCTGACCTCATCTTCGAGCAACAGTTGCTGAAGCCGGATGGTCTCTTCGTATTGGAACACGGAAAGAAAAACGACTTTGAAGCGAATCCTCACTTCATGGAGCGACGGGTGTATGGCAGCGTCAACTTCTCGCTATTCCGCCCCTAAACGATGATGTCACAACAGGGGAGCCAATAGCCGTACCACACTCTCCACAGCCTTCCGATACCAAGGGCGCTTCACCCAGCTCTTCAACAAGACCTGCTGGCAGTCACGTTGGTCTTGCAGAAAGATGTCACGCATCTGCCGGGCCGTCTTGTCATCGTAGATGAAAGCATTCACTTCAAAGTTATGTTCAAAGCTGCGGAAGTCCACATTGGTCGATCCCACGGTAGACAGCGTGTCGTCAGAGACCATCAGCTTGGAGTGCAGAAACCCCTTTTTATAGAAATAGACCTTCACGCCAGCCTGCAACACATCGGCCAGATAAGAGCAGGAGCCCCAGTGGGTCAGACGGTTGTCGGCCCTGAAAGGCAACATCAGACGCACATCCACACCAGAGAGTGCAGCCGTCTGCAACGCTATCAGCACCGTCTCGGTCGGCAGGAAGTAGGGGGTCTGTATGTAGAAGTATCTGCGTGCCTGTCCGATGGCCATCACCAGCCCCTGCATGATCTCCTTCCACGGCCCCACCGGTTCGCTGGTCACCACCTGTATCAAGGCATTTCCCTTCCCCTCTAACTTGGGATAATAGACCGACGACGTGATGAGCGAACGGTCTACCAGATACCAGTCCAGCAAGAAGGTGGTCTGCAAGCCATGTACCGCACCGCCCTCTATCAGCAGATGCGTATCACGCCAGATGCCCCACGTATATCCCTCCATATAGCGTTGCGCCAGGTTCATGCCACCTACAAAACCGACACGCCCGTCCACCACCACCACCTTCCGGTGGTTGCGGTAGTTCACTTTGCTGGTAAATAGCGGGAAACGTACCTTCAGGAAACTGCGCACCTCTATGCCTGCCTCACGCATCTCCTCGAAGAAGCGGTCTGGCACATGCCAGCATCCTACATCGTCGTAGATGACACGCACTTCTACTCCGGCACGCACACACTCCTTTAGCACCTCCAGCACAGCCCTTCCCACGGCATCGTCTTCAAAGATATACGATTCAATATGGATATGATGGCGGGCCAGGCGCAGTTCACGGAGCAGCGCCTCCATCCACTGCTGTCCAGCGGTGAAGGTCTCCACCCTGTTCCCTCCAAACGGAAGTGCTTGCACAGTCTTACGGAAGAAAGATATCAGTCGTTCGTAGGCTACGGGACCCGATGTGGCCTCTTGTGCCAAATACTCCGCCATAGGCTTCTTCATCAGATGGTTGTATCCTTTACGGCTGATGATATGTTCGCGGCGACCGCTTCGACCCAGAAAGAAGTAGAGTACCAGTCCCACCACCGGCAGGAACATCAGCACCAGTACCCAAGCCAACGTCTTCACCGGATTGCGGTTGTCCAGAATCACCACCACAATCGTACCCACCACTACAGCCAAGTATACCAACTTGAATGCCCAGGCGGCTATCTGAGGGATAAGAAAGCTCCAATCGAACATCATGATGCAAATATAGTGGAAAGAATCGACTCTGAGAGAAATCTGTCGAAGCTTTTTTTGTCCGACGCAGGACATGAGGAAATCTACGCGGTAACTACAGGAGACAACGAGTTTTCAGCTGATTTGCATCCTACTCTCATCAGATTTGCCTAAATTTGTCCCGACTTTAATATGTATATTTCCATGACAGAGCATAGAAACCCTGAAGAAGAGCTACGCTGGTGCCTCTTCTATAACGACCAGCTGCTGATAGTGAAAGGAGAGGGAGAGGCATATCGGCTTCCCACCGAAACAGAGACAATCCACTTCGTCCCCGCATCCGCCGGACAACCCGTACACACCGTCACCCTGCCGGACGGCAGACAGGTGAAGGCATGTGCCTTGGCAGAACCGGTGCCCGCAACGGAGCGGTACCTGATGACGGGACTGCGTGCCTCGTACGAATACCTTCCGCTGGCTGACTACCTGGCTGCCGGCAAGGCAGCGCAGATATTGTACTGGGACACACACAGCCGCTACTGTCCCGTCTGCGGCAGTCGTACCGAACAGCAGACCGACATCATGAAGAAGTGCCCCCGATGCGGTCACGAGCTCTATCCCCCCATAGCCACTGCCATCATCGTGCTGGTACGCAAGGGCGACGAAATCCTGCTGGTACATGCCCGCAACTTCCGCGGAACCTTCCACGGACTGGTAGCCGGATTCCTAGAGGCGGGCGAGACGCTGGAGCAGTGCGTAGAGCGGGAGGTGAT
>SAMEA3663297__coassemble_463_pt1 | contig 21754 bp, 19 predicted proteins | sample SAMEA3663297__metabat2_low_PE_003 | metagenome-assembled genome bin SAMEA3663297 (sample SAMEA3663297) | pig gut metagenome | biome: pig gut; feature: pig-associated habitat; material: faeces | place: China | collected 2013
ACACGTCTGGGTGTGTTGCTTTGTATCAACGGTACGGGTATTCTCAATTCGTGGGTAAAGCGCAACATCGCTCCCGAAGGCATCAGCTACAACGAGATGAATGTACTGGCCTCGCAGGCACCCATCGGCAGTGCAGGTGTCAGCATCCTGCCCTTTGGCAACGGTGCCGAGCGTATGCTGGAGAACAAAGAAATCAATTGCTCTATCCGTGGTTTGAACTTCAATCTGCATGGCAAGCAGCACATTGTACGTGCAGCGCAGGAGGGTATCGTCTTCTCCTTTAAGTATGGCATTGACATCATGGAGCAGATGGGCATTCCTGTGCAGAAGATTCATGCCGGCCATGCCAACATGTTCCTCAGTTCCATCTTCCGCGACACATTGGCGGGTGTGACCGGTGCTACCATCGAACTGTATGATACTGACGGGTCGGTAGGAGCCGCTAAGGGAGCCGGTATCGGCGCAGGCATCTACAAGGACAACAACGAGGCCTTTGCTACGCTGGAGAAATTGGATGTGATAGAACCGAACCAAAGCAAGCGCAGCGAATACCAAGAGGCTTACGAGCGGTGGAAATACCGTCTGGAGAAATCAATGGCCAAATAAAGCAACTGACAGAAAACAAATAAACAGAATATTAACCCCTTATTAAAAAACAGAAAAATTATGGCAACGAAAGAGTACTTCCCTGGTATTGGGAAAATCAAATTTGAAGGAAAAGAGAGCAAGAACCCCATGGCATTCCATTACTATGATGCCGACAAGGTGATTATGGGTAAGAAGATGAGCGAATGGCTGAAGTTCGCTATGGCTTGGTGGCATACCCTCTGTGCAGAAGGTGGCGACCAGTTCGGTGGAGGCACGAAGAAGTTCCCCTGGAACGGTGATCCCGACAAGGTGCAGGCTGCCAAGAACAAGGCTGATGCCGGTTTCGAAATCATGCAGAAGATGGGTATCGAATACTACTGCTTCCATGATACCGACCTCTGTGCCGAGGCTGAAACCATCGAACAGTATGAAGCTAACCTGAAGGAAGTAGTGGCTTACCTGAAGCAGAAGCAGGCCGAGACAGGTATCAAGCTGCTGTGGGGTACGGCTAACGTATTCGGTCACGCACGCTACATGAACGGTGCAGCTACCAATCCCGACTTCGACGTAGTGGCACGTGCCGCTGTTCAGATAAAGAACGCCATCGACGCTACCATCGAACTGGGCGGTTCCAACTATGTATTCTGGGGCGGACGCGAAGGCTACATGTCATTGCTGAACACCGATCAGAAGCGTGAAAAGGAACACCTGGCTCAGATGCTGACACTGGCTCGCGACTATGCACGCAGCAAAGGATTCACGGGTACCTTCCTGATTGAACCGAAACCGATGGAACCCTCCAAGCATCAGTATGACGTAGATACAGAAACCGTTATTGGCTTCCTGAAGGCTCACAATCTGGACAAGGACTTCAAGGTGAACATTGAAGTGAACCACGCTACATTGGCCGGACACACTTTCGAACACGAATTGGCTGTAGCCGTTGACAACGGCATGTTGGGTTCGATTGACGCTAACCGTGGTGACTACCAGAACGGTTGGGATACCGACCAGTTCCCCATCGACAACTATGAATTGGTTCAGGCCATGATGCAGATTATCCGTGGCGGTGGCTTGGGCAACGGTGGTACGAACTTCGATGCCAAGACCCGTCGCAACTCTACCGACCTGGAGGATATCTTCATCGCTCATATCGCTGGTATGGATGCCATGGCACGTGCACTGGAATGCGCAGCCAAGCTGCTGGAAGAGTCACCCTACAAGCAGATGCTGGCCGACCGCTACGCTTCCTTTGACGCTGGTAAGGGTAAGGAGTTTGAAGAGGGCAAGCTGAGCTTGGAAGAAGTGGTAGCTTATGCCAAGGCAAATGGCGAACCCAAGCAGACCAGTGGCAAGCAGGAACTCTACGAGGCTATCGTGGCAATGTATTGCTAATGGATGGCTGTGGAACGTCTTGAACCGAACCATTTGACAAATTAGTACAGAGGGGGCGCTCTTGTTCGACAAAGGGCGTACCCCCTTCGTTTTGGATAGGGGAACCGTCATTTTTATGTTCCTCTTCCTATCACTAACCCTATTCATATTAAAGTATCATGATGAATACAGACAAAGGCAGCAAAGCCTATCTTTTTTCTATCGTGCTGGTGGCAGTCATCGGAGGATTGCTCTTCGGATATGACACGGCAGTCATCTCAGGCGCGGAAAAGGGTTTGCAGGCTTTCTTCATGGGCGCACAGGACTTCGCCTATACCGATGCCGTGCATGGCATCACTTCAAGCAGTGCCCTGATAGGTTGCATCATCGGTAGTGCAATCTCAGGTTTCTTTGCATCCAATCTGGGACGAAAGCGCTCGCTCTTCGTGGCTGGCATATTGTTCTTCTTGTCGGCGCTGGGCTCTTACAATCCCGAATTCATTTTCTTTCATCACGGCGTACCCAGCTATTCATTGCTGGTGGCATTCAACCTTTATCGTGTGTTGGGCGGTATCGGTGTCGGATTGGCATCGGCCATCTGTCCCATGTACATTGCCGAAATTGCGCCGAGCAACATCCGCGGTACGTTGGTATCGTGGAACCAGTTTGCTATCATCTTCGGTCAGCTGGTGGTCTATTTTGTCAACTTCTTGATTTTGGGAAACAATGTCAATCCGGTCATCGACTTGGTGAACGGAGTCAACCAGATTATGAACCCCGAGGCAGCGGCATGGACCATCGAGACGGGTTGGAGACTGATGTTTGTCAGCGAGGCCGTACCAGCCGGATTGTTTGCCCTGTTAGTGCTGTTCGTGCCCGAGACGCCTCGCTATCTGGCCATGTGTGGTAGTGACGAGAAGGCACTGAACGTATTGGCACGTATCAACGGATTGACGCAAGCCAAGGCCATCTTGGCCGAAATCAAGGCAACTGCCCACGAGAAGACCGAACGCCTCTTCACTTATGGTTGGCTGGTTATCTTCATCGGCATCATGCTGAGTGTATTCCAGCAAGCCGTCGGTATCAATGCCGTACTTTACTTTGCTCCGCGCATCTTTGAGAGCATGGGCATGGGCAACCCGATGGTGCAAACCGTGATGATGGGTGTCGTCAACATCCTCTTCACACTGCTGGCCGTCTTTACGGTGGAGAAGTGGGGGCGCAAGCCGCTGCTCATCTCCGGCTCCATCGGTATGGCTATCGGGGCATTCGGCGTGGCCATGTGCAATTTGGTGAGTGGTATGCCGGCGTTGGTGTCGGTCATCAGCATCATGGTGTACAGCGCTTCGTTTATGTTCAGCTGGGGGCCGATTTGTTGGGTACTGATTGCCGAGATATTCCCCAATACCATACGTGGCGCAGCCGTTGCCATCGCTGTGGCATTCCAATGGATATTCAATTTCATTGTCTCATCTACCTTCGTACCGATGTACAACATGCGTTTGGGTGAGATGGGCGACAAGTTCGGCCACATGTTCGCATACGCCCTCTATGGCATCATCTGTGTGGTGGCAGCTCTCTTCGTCTGGAAGCTGGTGCCCGAGACCAAGGGCAAGACGCTGGAAGAGATGACCCAACTCTGGAAGAAAAAGAGCAAGTAAACGCCACGGAAAGGTCTCCTCTATCAGTTAGATTGGGAGAGATAAATAAAGGTAGGAACTGCTGATTCGGTCGGAAAAGACCACTCATCAGATGTTCCTGCCTTTTCTTTTTCTTCAGGGTTTAATATTCAATCTTGTCTTCTTTCGCACGCCAGGCATCGAATGAGCGTTGCGCCTCTTCCGGTAGCAGCTCTTCGATATGCTTATGTCGATGTGGCAAATCCAACGCCAACTCATCGTAGATGAAAGAGTCGTCAAACCCTGCCGAAGCCGCATCGCCTTTGTGGCATCCGTAATACACCCGGTCCAAGTGTGCCCAATAGATGGCACCCAGACACATGGGACATGGCTCGCATGAGGTATAGATGTCGCATCCCGTCAGGTCGAATGTCTGAAGCCGCTGGCAGGCGGCACGAATGGCACTCACTTCGGCATGTGCCGTAGGATCGTGATTGGCGGTGACTCTGTTCACTCCTGTGGCAATCACTTCGTCGCCCCGTACGATGACGGCGCCGAAAGGACCTCCTCCGTTGGCCACATTGTCCACGGCCAACTGGATGGCTTGTCGCATGAAATCTTCTTTTCTCATCTTCATCATTGTTTGGTGTACATGCAAATTTAGATAAAATCGAGCGAATAACTTTATACTTGTACGAAAAAGTTGTTCTGTGATGCATCTGCTTAATCAAAATAACTCGTTGATGGGATTTTGTACCCCTATTTTTCCTGTCGATTGGCTTTGAAATACGGGTGGAATAGCGTATTTTTGCACAACACGATGTTAAACTAATATTTAATCTTATGAAACAGAAAGCGACATTAACGGCGTTGGCTGTGATGCTATGTAGCGGATGGTCTCTATCGGCACAAGACTTCAAGCTGACTTCGTCGGGCTACTTCAACAATCAGGGAGTAGACGTGATGGCCTTTGATGACATCTATCCGGAAGGACATCAGGGGGGAGTATCTTTATTGATGAACGGACACCGCATTGCAACCAATGGCGATATCCGGCTGGAAGCAACGCCCGGGCAGTGGCAACCCGTCCCCAAGCAGCTGGGCAGAAAAGTGGAGGAAAATGCCATTGTGGCTACGTTGTGCTATCCCGATTCGGCTCGTCACATGACGGGATTCAATCCGATGATTTATCCCGACTTGCAGTTCACCTATACGGTGCGTGTAGAGGCGGTCGGCAGTGGGGTAGAGGTGACAGTTGATCTGGATCGTCCCATCCCCGACACCTTTATCGGCAAGGTTGGATTCAACCTGGAACTCTTTCCGGGTGCCCTCTTCGGCAAACCTTGGATTATGGACAAGCAGAGCGGCATCTATCCGCAGCAACCCAATGCGCCGTTGCTGACCACCACTCCCAACCATCTGCATCCCGGCGACTACTATACGGGCAAGGGTTCTTTGGCCGACAAACAGCGATTGCTGGGCGAAGGGTATAGCCCCATTGTGGCCGATGATGTCATTGCCGAACCCTATGCAACGGGACGTGTGTTTACCTCGCAACCCGACGATCCCTACAGTCGTTTCACGGTAGAATCGTTGACGGGAGATCTGCAGCTGTTTGATGGACGAATGAACCACAACAACGGATGGTTCGTGTTGCGTACCCCCATTGCTGCTGGTGTTACCCGGGGGGCAATCCGTTGGCGTATCACACCCAATGTGGTGAAGGATTGGATTTATACGCCTGTGGTGCAGACATCCCAGATAGGTTATCATTCGGCTCAAGAAAAGGTGGCAGTCATCGAAACAGACCGTCGCGATACGCGGAAGGGAGAGGCACAGCTGCTCCGTATCGATGCAGCCGAAACCAAGGTGATACGTACCATGTCACCGACAGTGTGGGGGCAGTTTCTACGATATAATTACTTGAAAGCCGACTTCTCTGACGTGCATGAACCAGGACTCTATCAGGTAAAATATGGTGATGCCCTGTCACCGGTATTCCGTATCGCCGACGACGTGTATGCTCGTGGTGTGTGGCAACCGGTCATCGAGTACTTCCTGCCCGTACAGATGTGTCACATGCGCGTCAATGAGAAGTATCGTGTATGGCATGACTATTGCCACATGGACGATGCACTGATGGCATCGGTGGGCGCCCACATCGATGGCTATGACCAGCGTTCGGATTGCTATGGCAACTATAAGGCAGGTGAGCAAGTGAAGAATGTGAACATCGGCGGATGGCATGATGCCGGTGATTTTGACCTCCGCGTGGAGTCGCAAGCCGGTGAATCTTACATCCTGACGCTGGCCTATGAAGCATTTCATCCAGAGATTGACGTGACCTCTATCGACCAAATAAAGCGCATCACCGAGATTCATCAACCCGATGGGAAAAACGACCTGCTGCAACAGATAGAAAATGGAGCACTCAGTGTAGTAAACAGTTACTTGGCACTGGGACGCCTTTATCGTGGCATCATCTGCAGTGGCTTACGTCAGTATGTGATGTTGGGTGATGCCTCGGCCATGACCGATGGTAAACTTGGAAATGCTGATGACCGATGGATCTTTACGGAGAACAATCCGTCGCGCGAACTCTCAACGGCGGCTCAACTGGCAGCTGTTTCACGAGTATTGAAGAATTTCAACGATACATTGAGTGTACATTGCCTGGATATAGCCCGTCGTATTTATGATCAGACAGATGCTTCTTCCGGGTGGACGGCAGGAGCCAAGATTCAGGCGGCTGCCGAGTTGTATCTGACGACGGGTGAAAAGCCGTATATGAACTATCTGTTGGATAATCAGGATTTGATTATCAAGATGATATCGAGAACGGGTTGGTGTATGGCTCGTGTCGAACAGTCGTTTGCCGCGCTCAAGGACAAGCGCGCACGTGCCTTCTCAGTCGCTTTCCGCAAGGCATTGCTAGGTTATAAAGAAGAGTTGGAGAAGACCGTGAAAGAAACTCCCTATGGCATCCCGTATCGTCCGCACATCTGGGGGGCAGGATGGGACATTCAGCGCTTTGGCTTCCAGCACTATTTCCTAGCATCGGCTTATCCCGACATCTTCTCGCCTGCACCTGTCTTCAATGCGCTTAACTTCGTATTGGGTTGTCATCCCGGTTCCAATCAGGCATCTTTCGGGTGTGGGGGCACAGTCGGCTACGGTCGGCTATGGTTTGAACCGTGCCGATTGGTCGTATATTCCCGGTGGAGTCATTTCGGGTACCGCTTTGATTCGTCCGGATTTCCCTGAGTTGCTTACCTTCCCCTTCTTGTGGCAACAGACAGAGTACGTGTTGGGCGGTGGTTCTTCACACTACATGTTCCTGGTACTGGCTGCGCAACAGCTGTTGGGCAAATAAAAAAATCTCTCCCGCTGCCGTTTTGAGCAGCGGGAGAGAAATAACTTGGAACATAAGTGAATCGCCTCACGCACTTATGTTAAAATGGCTTTTAACATAAGTTCTCCGGCCGATGAACATATGTTCCTTATTTGGCCCACTCTTTTCCTTCGGCGGTTCTACGCCAGCTGAAATATTCATCAAGTACTTTCAGTGAGGCTTCGCTGGGCACTTCACCGGCATAAGGTTCCGGTCCGGTCAGGTGCATGACTTGTGGCTGTTGATTGTCAAAGGCCGGCCATTGGGGCAAACCCTCTCCGTTGGGGTCGCCACAGGTGGCAAAGTTTACCCAATAACGTCCCATGATGTCAGAGAGCGGACAATCTACCTCAGGATGTTCAAACCCTTTGGTGTGTTGGAATACAAAATTGACATCTTGTCCGTGATAAGATCCCTTCCCAAAATTCTCAGAGCCTTCCGGATAATCGGGATGTTGGTCGAAATAGTATAGGAATACCTTTTGCTTGCCGGTTTGTGCTTGCAACTGCGCCCATTTCCATGTCTGCCATCCGAAGGCCGCATCACGTATCAGGTCACGTGCGCTCTTTCCACCGTCTGCTGTGGTATAGGGGTAGGCTTTCAGCAGTGCCTCTGCGTGCGGACCGTAACGCAGGCGGGTGCTCTGTTCGTAGCGTTCCTGGCTGCTCATGCCGAATGAGAAGCTGGCACCTTCGTCCGAATTGTATCCAATCAATACAGGCACATCGTTGTATTGACCTGCAGCGTAGAGCTCTGATTGGTCACCGGGTATCACATATCCGTCTACAATGGGCCATCCACCGGCTCCCAGTCCCCTGCCTGCAAACTGGCTGGCATCCATGGCACGAAGCTCTGCCAAGGATTTGGCACCGTGTGACTGCATGATGCGTTGGCCGTCGTTCTCGGCATCGGCCAATGTCTTCATGTTTTCACCTGGATAGGTGGTCGGGCGGGTAGGGCCAAACGAACCACCGCTCTGTGAAATGGCTCCGTGGAACAGTCCTTTTGCCAAAGGTGAGGCGCACAACATGCTGACTGATATGCCGCCGGCCGATTCACCGAAGATGGTCACTCGGTTGGGGTCACCGCCAAATCGTTCGATGTTCCGTTGGATCCAGGCCAGACCTGCCATCTGGTCCAGAAGACCGTAATTACCGGATACGTGATGCTCGTTCTCAGCACTCAGTTCCGGCAAAGCCAGGAAACCAAGTTGCCCTACGCGGTAGTTAATACTGGCCATTACAATGCCGCCCTTGCGTGCCAGCTCTTCGCAGTCATAGTTAGGATCAGCCGTCGTTCCGAATGAAAAGCCCCCTCCATATATCCATACCAGGACTGGCAACTTTTCGTCAGATCGTTGGGCAGGAGTCCAGACATTCAGGTAGAGGCAATCTTCGCTATACATGGGTGAAGGCTCTCCTTGGATAGGTCCTGCGGCATACTCTTTAGTCGTCAGCTTCTTTGTCCAAGGCTTCACCGGTTGGGGAGCCTTCCAACGCAGTTCACCTACGGGTGGTGCGGCAAAGGGGATTCCTTTGAAGATTTTCATACCTTCCGCTTCATACCCTTCGATAGGGCCTGATTCGGTAATCACTTCTGTAGTCATTCTTTTATCTTCCGTGCATGCCATGTGGATGCCGAGTAGCAGGATCGCTGCAATTTTCAGTAGCTTCATACGCATTCTATTTTAAATGAGTTAGTAAATACATCTACAAATGTAGGAATTTGTTTGGAAACAAGCAAAGAAAAAGCCAACCCGACACCTCTCCATTCAGAAATTAGTGTCAGATTGGCTTGTATGCCTTCAGATTTTCGTCTGTTATTTCACAATGCCCAGCTCCTTAAAGCATTTTGTCAGGTGTTCGACAGCGTAATCCACCTGTTCCTTGGTGTGTGTAGCCATCAATGCCACGCGAACCAATGTATCTTGCGGAGCGCAAGCGGGTGGAATGACGGGATTGATGAAGATGCCTTCGTCAAACGCCATTTTAGTTACCAGAAATGTCTTGTCTGTATCGCGCACATAGAGAGGGATGATGGGCGACTCTGTATCACCGATTTCGAAACCGGCATCACGGAATTTTTCAAGTGCGTAGTTGGTGATATTCCACAAAGCCTGGATGCGTTCTGGTTCGTTCTGTATGATGTGAAGCGCTTCGCGGGTAGCAGCTGTAGCTGCGGGAGTGGCACTGGCCTGGAAAATGTACGAACGTGCCGTATGGCGCAGCCAGTTAATGACTTCTTTGTCTCCAGCAATGAATCCGCCGATAGATGCCAATGACTTGCTGAAGGTTCCCATAATCAGGTCAACATCGTCGGTTACGCCGAAGTGGTCGCAAACACCGCGTCCCTGTTTGCCGAACACGCCCAATCCATGTGCTTCGTCTACGTAGATGCTGGCGTTGTATTTCTTCTTCAGCCGTACAATTTCAGGCAGGTTGGCCAGGTCACCTTCCATGGAGAAAACGCCGTCTACCACTATCAGTTTGATGGCATCCGGCTCGCACTTTTGCAGTTTTTTCTCCAAGTCCTCCATGTCGTTGTGCTTGTATTTCAGCTGAGTGGCAGCCGAAAGTCGCCGGCCGTCTACGATAGAGGCATGGTCTCTGTCATCGCAGATGATGTAATCTGTACGTCCTACCACGGCAGGGATAATTCCCTCGTTCACAGTGAAACCCGTTGAGAAGCAGAGAGCGTCATCTTTACCTACAAAGGCAGCCAGTTCTTTTTCCAGCTCGACATGGATGTCGAGTGTTCCGTTCAGGAAGCGTGAACCGGCACAGCCTGTTCCGTATTTCTCGGTGGCAGCGATGGCTGCATCAATGATTCGCTTGTCATAAGTCAGGCCCATATAGGCATTGGAACCAAACATCAGAACCTTTTTACCGTCCATCATTACTTCTGTATCCTGATGGCTGTCAATTTCGCGAAAATAAGGATATACGCCCTGAGCCATATATTGTTGCGGCAAGTCGTATTTCGCATATCTTTCTTTAAGTAAACCCATGAAATGTTCCTATTTATATATATGAATATTCTTGTCTTTTGTCCAATATCTTTTTAAACCAGGCTACAAAGATACGAAAAAGTGTTGTTATATGATTCTTTTTAGTCAAAAAAACTATTCAAATATCGTTTTAGACGGGGTAAATGAACAAAATATGAATAAAATGTATTACTTTTGTGATACGAAACTAAATCAAAACAACCCATTTCGCGCATGGACGAACAGAAGAAACACATAGTATTTGTCATTAATCCCATATCTGGAACCCAAAGCAAAGAGCAGATTTTGAAGTGGCTGGATGAGAAACTGGATAAAGAGGTCTATCTTCCTGAAATCGTCTATACCGAGTATGCCGGTCATGCCACGGAGATTGCTGCAGATCGGGCCAAGAAGGAAGCCTTTGCTGTAGTGGCGATAGGCGGTGACGGTACCATCAATGAGATTGCGCGGGCGTTGGTACACACCGACACGGCATTGGGCATCATTCCTTGCGGCTCGGGCAACGGATTGGCGCGTCACCTGCAGATACCTATGGAATCCAAGCGGGCCATTGATATCCTGAACGAAGGAGTGATGGATACCATTGATTATGGTATGATCAACGACCTTCCCTTTTTTTGTACCTGCGGAGTGGGATTTGATGCTTTCGTAAGTCTGAAGTTTGCCCAGGCTGGCAAACGGGGACCTTTGACCTATCTGGAAAAGACGTTGACCGAAAGTCTGAAGTACAAGCCTGAAACATACGAACTGGAGATGGATGGCATCTCCTCGCGTTATAAGGCGTTCGTGATAGCTTGTGGTAATGCCTCACAGTATGGTAACAATGCTTACATCACGCCACAGGCCACATTGACTGACGGTCTCCTGGATGTAACCATTCTGGAACCGTTTACGGTATTGGAAGTTCCGACCCTCTCTTTTCAGCTCTTCAACCGCACCATTGACCAGAACAGCCGCGTCAAGACGTTTCGCTGCAAGAGCCTCCATATCCATCGAGGAAAACCGGGAGTCGCTCATTTTGACGGTGATCCTGTGATGATGGGCAGTGACATTGCCGTGAAAATCATGCAGAAAGGGTTGCGGGTGATTGTGCCCAGCGTGGTGGAGAAGAACAGTTTCAATGTGTTTCGCCGTGCTCAGGATTACATCAACGGCCTGAAGCAACTCAATGAAACCATCTTCGAGGATATCACACAGACCAACAAGGCCTTGCTGGGTAAGGGAAAGAGTCAGATTAAAAAATTGTTTTGATTCTCTTCCTTTCTCTTCATTTTCTGTGTTTCTACATCAATTCTCTTCGTAGTAGCCTCCAAAAAAACAAGCGGGAAAGTGTGTGGGTATGGATAGTTTTCTGTATTTTTGCGCAATAAAAATGCAAACGTATAATAATTTCAAGTTTCGCATGTCTGAAACTTGCGAGACTTGAGTAATAATCATATTAAATATGTATAGAACGCATACCTGCGGAGAACTTCGTATCTCCGACGTGAACAAGCAAGTGACGCTGGCCGGATGGGTGCAGCGTAGCCGCAAGATGGGTGGCATGACCTTTGTTGACCTGCGCGACCGCTATGGCATCACGCAGTTGGTTTTCAACGAAGAGGTGAATGCAGCCTTGTGTGAGCAAGCCAATAAACTGGGACGAGAATACGTCATCCAAGTCAAAGGAACGGTGAACGAACGTTTTAGCAAGAACGCTAATATCCCAACGGGCGACATTGAAATCTGCGTCAGCGAGTTGAAGGTACTGAACAGCGCCCTGACGCCTCCCTTTACCATTGAGGATAACACCGATGGCGGAGATGATATCCGTATGAAGTATCGTTACTTGGATTTGCGCCGTCAGGCTGTTCGCAAGAATCTGGAGTTGCGCCACAAGATGACTATCGAGGTGCGTAAGTATTTGGATGAACAAGGCTTCATTGAAGTGGAAACGCCGGTATTGGTCGGCTCAACGCCCGAGGGTGCACGCGACTTCGTGGTGCCTTCGCGCATGAATCCGGGTCAGTTCTACGCCTTGCCGCAGAGTCCGCAGACATTGAAGCAGTTGCTGATGGTCAGTGGATTCGACCGCTACTTCCAGATTGCCAAGTGCTTCCGCGACGAAGACTTGCGTGCCGACCGTCAACCGGAGTTCACACAGATTGACTGTGAAATGTCCTTTGTGGAGCAGGACGATGTCATCAACTTGTTTGAAGGTATGGCCAAATACCTGTTCAAGGTGATTCGTGGCGTAGAGCTGGACGGCCCCTTCTTGCGAATGCCGTGGGCAGAAGCCATGAAGTACTATGGCAGCGATAAGCCCGACTTGCGTTTCGGCATGAAGTTCGTCGAACTGATGGATATATTGAAGGGACATGGTTTTTCGGTATTCGACAATGCCGCTTACATCGGTGGTATTTGTGCCGAAGGGGCTGCTCACTACACCCGCAAGCAGCTGGATGCGCTGACCGAATATGTGAAGCGTCCGCAGATTGGTGCCAAGGGTATGGTGTATGCCCGTGTGGAAGCCGACGGTAATGTGAAGTCGAGTGTCGACAAGTTCTATACGCAGGAGGTACTGCAGCAGATGAAGGAGACATTCGGAGCCAAGCCGGGTGACTTGATTCTGATACTGAGTGGCGATGATGCCATGAAGACGCGCAAGCAGCTCTGTGAACTTCGTCTGGAGATGGGTAACCAATTGGGATTGCGTGACAAGAACAAGTTCGCGTTATTGTGGGTGGTTGACTTCCCGATGTTTGAGTGGAGTGACGAAGAGAATCGTCTGATGGCCATGCACCACCCCTTCACACATCCGAAGGACGAGGATATCCCCTTGCTGGATACAGATCCGGCAGCTGTCCGTGCGGATGCTTACGATATGGTATGCAACGGTATTGAAGTAGGTGGCGGTTCTATCCGTATCCATGATGCACAGTTGCAAGCCAAGATGTTCGAGATTCTGGGTTTCACGCCCGAACGTGCCCAAGAGCAGTTTGGCTTCCTGATGAATGCATTTAAGTATGGTGCACCTCCTCACGGTGGTTTGGCTTACGGATTGGATCGTTGGGTGAGCATCTTCGCCGGGTTGGACAGCATTCGCGATTGCATTGCCTTCCCGAAGAACAATAGCGGACGCGACGTCATGCTGGATGCACCGGGATACCTTGACCAGAAACAGCTGGACGAGCTTTGCCTGAAGGTGGATATACCACAAGAGTAAGGGGGGGATGAAAGAGTCGGTCCGCATCTATCGCTTTGCGGTGATAGGCACGCTGAATGCACTGATTACCGCCATTGCCGTGTGGGTGATGATGGATGTCGTGCGGGCCGGTTATATGTTTTCCAATGTCGTAGCTTATCTGATTGCCCAGACCCACAACTTCCTCTGGAGCAAGCATTGGATTTTCATACACGAACAGGCTGACCTGGCTTTGCCGGAAGCCACATATAGAAAGAGCAGCACCTGCCGACAGGTGTTGCTCTTCTCATTTGCTTTTGCGCTGGCATACGGCGCACAATTTCTTTTCCTTGTCGTACTGGTCGAGTGGTTCGGATGCAACGAATACCTGGCACAGTTCTTAGGTCTCATTGTCTATGGTACTGTCAATTTTGTGATGAATCGACGGGTGACGTTCAAGTGATTCGTCGTATAGACCCTTTTTTATTCTCCTGCATGGGTGCTGCGGTCTTTCAGAATGACGGCCATGTGGTCAATGGCCCATTGTATCATCGGTTGGCAGGCTTGAAGGAACGAACAGGCACGGTCGGTGAGCAGATACTCCACGCGCGGAGGGACTTCGGGATAGACCGTACGTTGTACGAAGCCGTCGGCCTCCAATCGGCGCAGCGTAGTAGTCAACACCTTTTGTGTGATGTCCGGCAAGGCTCGTTGCAGGGTGGAGAACCGCATGGGAACTTCATGCTGGTGCAGAGTGTGCATCACCAGCAGCGACCATTTGTCGCCAATGCGAGCCAGCACGTTGCGTACAGGACATTCGGGGAAAAGCAGTTCGCTGTTCATAGGTCTGCCGGGGAAAGGGTTACTGCTCTATGATGCCGTCGGTCATGGTATACTGCTCTAACGAGCCTTCCTTGGCTTGGATGCAGATATACACCAGCGGGACATTCCCCACACAACGGGTGCATCGGCTCACGGAGGGGGCTATGCGTACTGTGCTGCCCGAGGTAACGTTTACCTCTGTGCCGTTAAGGATAAATACCCCTTCACCGCTCAGCACGATGTAGAGTTCCTCGTTCTGTTTGTGCTTGTGGAAGAAGGGAACGGCCTGACCGGGAGCCAACGAACCGAACGACACTTCCATGGAGGTGCTACCTACCAGCTCTTTGATGAATGCTTTGCCTTCGAAAGTGGCAAGATTGCCTACCGTGGCTACGCTGTAGCCGGGGGTAGATTGTACTACTTTTGCTTGATTCATACGTTTTGTTTTTTATGATTTGACGATGCAAAGGTAACTTCATTTTGCTGTCTCATGCAAGATGGCACTTTAGGGTAGGTAACTTACCTCGTGGAAACAATTGCTTTATTTCAGTGTGTTAGGTAAACACGATTTAGAGATTCTTAATATCATTCATCCAAAAAACGGCGGGTGATTCCTTCGTATGCATCGATGCGACGGTCGCGCAGGAAGGGCCACCAGCGACGTACGTTCTCCGACCGCTCCATGTCAACCTCTACAACCATATTCTCCGACCGGTCGTTAGAGGCTTGTGCCAACAGTTCGCCTTGCGGACCCGCTACAAAACTGTTTCCCCAGAACTGTATGCCACGGGTTTGTCCCGACGGGTCAGGCTCATGACCGACACGGTTCACGGATACCACCGGTAGGCCATTGGCTACGGCATGGCCACGCTGTGAGATAATCCAGGCATTCAGTTGGCGTCGTTTTTCATCTTCGGTATCACTGCTTTCCCAGCCGATGGCGGTAGGGTAAATCAGTATCTCGGCACCGCGCAAGGCCATCAGACGGGCAGCTTCGGGATACCATTGGTCCCAGCAAACCAATACACCTAACTTCCCGAGCGATGTCTGGATGGGCTGGAACCCCAGGTCGCCGGGCGTGAAGTAGAATTTCTCGTAGTATGCCGGGTCGTCGGGGATATGCATCTTGCGATACTTGCCGGCCATGCTTCCGTCGCGATCGAATACGACAGCCGTATTGTGATACAAGCCGGGGGCACGCTTCTCAAAGAGTGAAGTGACCAAGACAATTTGATGGGAAGCTGCCAGTTCGGAGTAGAATCCGGTTGAGGGGCCGGGGATAGGTTCGGCCAAATCGAAGAGTTGGGTATTTTCTGTCTGGCAGAAATAGAGGGAATTGTGCAGTTCCTGCAATACAACGAGCTGTGCGCCGTGTGTTGTACACGATTCGATGCTTTTGGCCAGGTTCATTAAGTTTGTCCGCAGGTCAGCGGTGTTTGCTTGTTGTATTACTCCTACTTTGATTTTTTTTGTATGAGTGATATCGTTTCCTTTAGGGACATTTGTTAATGTGACAGATGATGTAATGCTGCCTTCTTGTTCTCCTGAGTTCATTTGGGTTAGGAAGTCTATTAGGTGTTTATTCAAAATAGCATGAGGTACTCCGCTACCTGTTTTTTGATTATACGACACAAATGAATTATTCCTTTTTTGCAAATTGGATCGAATTAATGCGATATGAGAATTGATATTATTTACGTCAAAGGGGTCTGAGTTAAAAGCTTTAATATACTCATCCTTCATCATTTCTATAAAAACAGTACATTTTGTTTTATCGCAGCAATACTGACGATACTGGTCTATTCCTATTAGGTAATCTATAAATGCTTCTTTGATATTCATAAATATATGCTTTTTAGATTATTGATTTAGTGTAACAATAGAATGCTCCCTTAATCATGTGTTTCTTGCATAGAGTATATAAAAGTGTTTTTATTTTATAACACCTATTGGATATTGCATGGTGACACAGTGGAGCGAACCGTGTTGCTTAATGAGGGCACGGCAGTCAATGCCTATCACTTCACGGCCGGGGAATGCCTGCTGCAGCACCTCCTTGGCACGTTGGTCGTTGTGAGGCTGGTCATATGTGGGGTAGAGTACCGCTTCGTTCATCACCAGAAAGTTGGCATAGGTTGCCGGTAACCGTTCACCCTCTTCCTCTATCTTGTCAGCCATGGGCAATGGTAACAAACGGTAGGATCTGCCATCCGCTGTGCGGAATGATTGTAGCTGTAGTTCCATTCGGTGCAGGGCCTCGTAGTGCTCGTCCATGGGGTCGGTACATTTCACGTAGACAATGGTATCTCCCGGACAGAAGCGTGCCAGCGTGTCGATGTGGCTGTCTGTATCGTCACCGGCCAGATAACCGTCATCTACCCATAATACCCGCTCTACATGGAAGGTGCTTCGCAGATACTCCTCAATCTCGATGCGGTTCATCTGTCCGTTCCGGTTGGGTGAGAGGAGGCATTCCGATGTAGTCAGCAAGGTGCCTTGTCCGTCACTCTCAATAGAACCGCCTTCCAATACAAAGTTGAGGCGGTTGGTATAGCATCCTTTCAACGCACCGGCTTCCACCAGTCGGCGGGTGATGAGGTTGTCCTTGTCTGCGGCAAACTTCAATCCCCAGCCGTTGAACTTGAAGTCGAGTAACGTGGGCCCCTCCACATCCATCAATGTGATGGCTCCGTGGTCGCGTGCCCAGGTGTCGTTGGTGTCGCATGCTACCAGCCGGACCTGTTCCATAGGTACCGTAGAGGCAATCTTTTGCCTCACTTCATCGGGATAGGGGGTGACAATGAGTAACGGTTGTCTGCGGGCTATCTCGCTGGCAATGTGGATGAAGCAACGTTCCACCTCGTCAAGCATATAGGCCCAGTCGGTACCGGCATGAGGCCAGGTCAGTTGGATGCCGCTCTGTGGGGCCCATTCGGCAGGCAGGTGCGGTGCACGTTGTTCCACTTGGATGTCTATGTTTTTACCAAATCGCACTTGGTAACTGCGGTCGGAGGATTCCGATTGATTGATTACGCCAATATATCCCATTTTGACTATTTTCGTTGATGGATGATTGTTTGGTTTCGTTTGTCAGTCACACCTTACGGTCGAAGAAGGGGCTCTTGGATGACGCGCTCACCAGAATGGCCAATAGCGTGCGGCATCCTTCCATCCAGCCAAGACGCTGTGCTGCCAATCCGGCAGAGTACATCACCCGGGTGTCTACCCGCAGGTCGGCAGCTGTGGCACATGCCGAGCCGATAGCGATGCCTACATCCACGGAGTTGATGGCACAAGGTACGCCTTCGGTACGGGCGGTACACGTGGCAGAGCCACAATATCCGCAGTTCAATCCTAAAGGAAGTTCACGTGTCCCGATCAGGACGACACATTCCGACTGCAATACATTACCCGCGTCACGCGCAAAGGATTTCCTGTCTTCTGCTTCCGCTATCTGGTTCATCTTGTCGGCCAGCAGCTTCAGCTCTTCTTCGGTTACAGTAATTGTCTCTATGATGTCTACACCTTTCGCTTTCGGAGCTGTTCGTGCAGCTGTCATCATTTGGCGTGCCACGCGCAATACCTGTTCGTGGCGGCTTTCTCTTTCATTCAGAATCATATCTTAGTAAGTTTTAATTTTTTAAAGGCATCCTTGTTCCCTACTTTTCCCGGCACATAGCGCAGTTGTACGTATTGAGTTCCCGGGTGGATGTAGCCACTGTCCAAATACATCGGTGTGATGCGGAACTCCTGCAAGCGGTACTGTAGGTACTCCTCTACAATGGACTCTTGCTTCTTGACGAAGGAGTGCAAATTGACCTGTCCCAGTGAGTCAATGGTTACCTTGGCCTTGACCGTTCGCAACGATGGGCCACAATCCTGTGCCCCTTTCATGGGTGCTGCATTTTTATCAACCCAGAGGATGGCTGTAGCTTTCGGTATATTCTCCGGCTCGTAGATTGCTGAAGTATCTTCTTCTTGACAGGTCTGTCGGCAGGCAGGGAGCAGGAATACAATTGTAAAAAGGAGCAAAATCTTTTTCATACTCAAAAGTTTTTTGCAAAGATAAAGTAAAGAACCGACTTTTTTTGTTACCTTTGCGCCAAATTTTCGAGTTCTAATGAAAATTAAGGAAATAGTAAGCGCCCTTGAACGGTTCGCGCCTCTGCCATTGCAAGACGGATTTGACAATGCCGGCTTGCAAATCGGATTGACAGATGCGGAAGTTACAGGGGCTTTGTTGTGTCTTGACGTAACCGAAGCGGTGCTTGATGAAGCGATTGCTTTGGGTTTCAATCTTGTCATATCCCATCATCCTCTTATATTTAAGGGATATAAGTCGCTCACCGGGCGTGACTATGTGGAGCGTTGCATTCTGAAAGCCATTAAGAATGATATTGCTCTCTATGCAGCCCATACCAATCTGGACAATGCACAGGGGGGAGTCAACTTCAAGATGGCCGAGAAGATAGGATTGACGAACGTCCGTGTACTCCAGCCGATGGAAGGGGCGTTGTTGAAATTGGTCACGTTTGTGCCTTTGGCACATGCCGACACAGTGCGCCGGGCCTTGTTTGAGGCCGGATGCGGAACCGTAGGCCGCTATGATTCGTGCAGCTACAACCTGACCGGTGAAGGTACTTTCCGGGCAGGAGAGAGAACCCATCCCTATTGCGGAGAGATAGGTAAGCTGCACACCGAGCAGGAGGTTCGCATCGAGACCATTCTGCCGGCATACTTGAAGGCTACGGTGGTGCGGGCTTTGCTGAAAGCGCATCCCTACGAAGAACCGGCATTCGACCTCTATCCGTTGCAGAATAGCTGGGCACAGAGTGGTGCCGGGGTGATTGGCGAATTGGAACAGCCAGAAACCGAACTGGAGTTCTTGAAACGCATCAAGAAGACCTTCGAGGTAGAGTGCCTGCGGCACAATCGTTTGATGGGACGTGAGATTCAGACGGTAGCCCTTTGCGGAGGTGCGGGTGCCTTCCTGTTGCCTATGGCTGTCAAGCAGCGGGCCGATGTCTTTCTGACCGGTGAAATCAAGTATCATGACTTCTTCGGACATGAGTCGGAAATTCTGCTGGCCGAGATTGGACATTACGAAAGCGAACAATATACAAAGGAACTATTTTATACTCTAATCAGGGAAGCGTTCCCCCAACTGGAAGTACAGTTGACTAAGGTGGACACCAATCCCATAAAATACATGTAACGAAAATGGCTAAAGAAGCAAAAAAAGACCCTCAGGAACTGACTGTGGAACAGAAACTGAAAGCCCTGTTCCAGTTACAGACCATGTTGTCCAAGATTGATGAAATCAAGACACTGCGTGGTGAACTCCCATTGGAAGTGCAGGATTTGGAAGACGAGATTGCAGGTCTGAGTACCCGTATCGAACGTATCAAGGCCGAGGTGGCTGAGTTGAAATCGTCTATTGCCGGAAAGAAAGTGGAAATAGAGACCGCAAAGGCCTCGGTGGCTAAATACAAGGAGCAGCAGGAAAATGTGCGCAACAACCGCGAATATGACTTCCTGACCAAGGAAATCGAGTTCCAGACACTGGAAATCGAGTTGTGCGAGAAGCGCATCCGCGAGTTTACGGCACAGGAACAAAGCAAGTCTGCAGAGGTTGCAGACAGTACGAATCAGCTGGAGGAACGCGAAAAAGACCTGGAGGTGAAGAAGTCCGAATTGGATGAGATCGTTTCAGAAACCAAGCAGGAGGAAGAGCGTCTGCGTGACAAGGCCAAGGATTTGGAGACGAAGATTGAACCGCGTCTGCTTCAGTCGTTCAAGCGCATTCGTAAAAATTCACGTAATGGATTGGGAATCGTGTACGTGCAGCGCGATGCCTGCGGTGGTTGCTTTAACAAGATTCCGCCCCAGCGTCAGTTGGACATCCGTTCGCGTAAGAAAATCATTGTCTGCGAATATTGCGGACGCATCATGATAGACCCTGAATTGGCAGGAGTTGCTCCCGAGGTGAAGGCCGAGCCGGTAAAGGAACGTCCGTCACGCCGTCGCAGATTGAGCGAAGCAGATTGATAGCTGTCCGGATGGAGAGAGTGAGGACTCTCTTCGGGCAGTGCATAGACGGGTTGACAAGCAGAGGTAAGTTGCTTGTCAACCCGTCTATCTGTTTTTCGCCGTTCAGATTCTGCTAATCAAACTGGGGATAAGCTTATAGGAGTGTCCCGTCGTAATAAGAATAGTTAAATCAAGAAAGAATCTGCAGGGCAAAAGGATGAAAATAGCTACCTTTGTCCATAATACAACGTTAATATAACCAAAAGAACATGAAACTAAACAGATTCTGGACGCTTCTTCTCCTGATGGGAGTATTGGCAGCCTCATGTATTCAAGACGAGCCTCTCAATGCGGAGGCTGATATAGAGAGCTGTGAGGTTGTTTCGCCGGCTGACTGTGCCAGCAATGTGCAGGTAGAGAACAGTCGGGTGTTGATTTATGTGAAACCCGGTACGGACATTACCCGTATGCAACTTTCGTTCACCTTGACCCCTGGTGCCACTATTGAACCGGCCGATGGTACCATACGCGATTTTACCACCCCAAAAAGCTATACAGTCACTTCCGAAGACCGGAAATGGAAGAAAGAGTATCAGGTCACCGTTACCACCGACCAGTATAGTGTACCTACCCGTTTTGATTTTGAGAAGGCTGATGTCTACGAGGGCAAGTATTACGTCTTCTACGAAGAGGCCGATGACGGTACCAAACTCAATGTCTGGGCCAGCGGAAACGGAGGGTACTCGATTGTGGCGTTCGGTAAGTCGCCCGATGCCTATCCAACCATCATTTCCAATCAGGGACGTAGCGGCAAGTGTGCCAAGCTGGAGACTATGAATACAGAACTGGGCATCAGCATGGGTATGCCTATCGCAGCAGGCAATCTGTTTCTTGGCACCTTTATTCCGACCCATGCCGTACTCAGGCCTTTGGAGGCAACTCAGTTTGGTGTTGATTTCAATTTTGTGCCTCTGGCCGTTACCGGATATTATAAGTATAAGCCGGGGCCTGTCTTTACCGAGAAGGATGGCAGTGTCAATGCTTCCGCTCGCGACAGTTTTGACATTTATGCCATTGTCTACGAGCCCGATGATGCCAATCCTTATCTCAACGGCACCAACCAGCTGAGCAGTCCTCGCTTGGTTATGGTAGCCCGTATTACCGAGGAGGAGCGGAAAGAAACCGACAGTTGGACACGTTTCTACATTCCTTTCCATCTGCAACCCGGCAAAGAGTTGGATTTGGCCAAGTTAGCTACCGGCCAATACAAGCTGTCTGTCGTCTTCTCTGCCAGCATCTACGGTGACCTCTTCCGTGGCGCTGCGGGCAGCACCCTTTTCGTAGACGATGTAGAGATTCTCACCGATAATCCCAATGAATAAGCGTATGTATATGAATAGATATATTATCTCTCTGATAGCCGGTGTGCTTTGCCTTTCATCCTCCGGCCTGTATGCCCAGCAAGACCGCAATCAGAGCATTCTCCGCCTTTCGTCAAAGGGCTTTGAGTACGAAGTAAAGGCTGGTATCAACATAGGCGGAACCTCTCCGCTGCCTTTGCCCGAGGAGATACGTTCCATTGATCGTTATCGTCCTTCGTTGGCTCTTTCATTGGAGGGGAGCATGAGCAAGTGGTTGGGTTCCAAATGGGGTGCACAGGTGGCACTTCGTTTGGAGAACAAAGGTATGAAGACCGATGCCACGGTCAAGAATTACAGTATGGAGATGGTGGGCAAAGAGAACGGACACATGAAGGGCAT
>SAMEA3663297__coassemble_470_pt1 | contig 21396 bp, 10 predicted proteins | sample SAMEA3663297__metabat2_low_PE_003 | metagenome-assembled genome bin SAMEA3663297 (sample SAMEA3663297) | pig gut metagenome | biome: pig gut; feature: pig-associated habitat; material: faeces | place: China | collected 2013
CATTGGCAGAGTCAAATATGCGCTAATTTAATTCCGCCAACGGGTCTTCTAAGCAATTCTAAGTAAGTTCTGCAAACATATTGCGGCTTAAAATGATCATATCATGGCTTGAAATGACCATTTCATGACTTGATACCGTTATATTGTGACCTAATACAAGTTTTCTCTGCAAATCAGATACTTGATTTACCGTTCAAACACCGTGCCTTTTCATGTGTTATTGAGGACGTACTGCGTGGCTTTGAACGATGATGGACAGGAGTGAACGGGAGAGGCGAAATAAACATGGTTTCTGAACAGTTTTTGAACGGGAATGAATGGCCTGATGCTTGCTTATTGTTACCTTACACAAGGCGTACATGGGGATTTTAATCGAAAGAACCTCTCCATTTGTACAAAAAACGATTATGAAAGAAAAATCTTTCTTTATCCTGTCGGTGCAGAATCTCGCGAATTATATCTATATTTGTGCCAAAACATTTTATTCACATTAATTCAATTACGATGAAAAAAACATTATTGATTGCTACTTTAGGTTTGATGGGCCTGAGCGCAATGGCACAAGATGCCCCCCAAAAGGAAGAAGGCTTTGTCTTCACCACCATCAAAGAGAATCCTATCACATCCATCAAGAACCAGAATCGCAGTTCGACGTGCTGGAGTTTCTCCAGTATAGGTTTCCTGGAAAGCGAATTGCTGCGAATGGGCAAAGGTGAATACGACCTGTCGGAGATGTTCGTAGTACATCACACCATGATAGATCGCGCCGTCAATTACGTACGCCTGCACGGAGACTGCTCGTTTGCTCCCGGCGGTAGTTTTTATGATGTCATCTACTGTCTGAAGAACTATGGTCTGGTACCTCAAGAGGCTATGCCCGGCATCATGTATGGCGAGAAACTGCCTGTACACAACGAACTGGATGCTGTAGCCGGAGCCTATGTGGACGCTATTGCCAAAGGTAAGCTGCACAAATTGTCACCGGTATGGAAGGACGGTTTGAGCGCTATCTACGACACCTATCTGGGCAAGTATCCCGAAACATTCAGCTATCAAGGCAAAGAGTACACCCCGAAGAGTTTTGCCGAAAGCCTGGGTCTGAATCCGGACGACTACGTGTCACTGACTTCATACACACACTACCCCTTCTATACGAAGTTTGCCATTGAAGTACAGGACAACTGGCGCAACGGCCTTTCCTGGAACCTGCCCATCGACGAACTGATGGCTGTGATGGACAACGCCGTCAAGAAGGGTTACACCTTTGCATGGGGCAGCGACGTAAGCGAACAGGGCTTCACTCGTAATGGCGTAGCCGTAGTTCCCGACGCTGAACGTGCAGCCGAACTGAGCGGATCGGACATGGCACGCTGGACGGGTGCAACTGCAGACCGACGCAATGACCTGACCAACAAGCCGATGCCCGAACTGGAAATCACGCAAGAGATGCGTCAGACAGCTTATGACAACTGGGAGACGACCGATGACCACGGTATGCTGATTTACGGTATTGCCAAAGACCAGAACGGGAAAGAGTACTTCATGGTAAAGAACTCTTGGGGCGAAAGCGGCAAATACAAAGGTGTATGGTATGCCAGCAAGGCTTTTGTGGCCTACAAGACCATGAACATCCTGGTTCACAAAGATGCACTGCCGAAGGATATTGCCAAGAAATTGAAACTGTAATCGAGAGCGATTTCCTTTAACAGGTCTACATAAGCACTTGCCGAGGTAGTACGAACAGTCTAAATTCTGTCCACCTACCCCGGCAAGTTGTTCAACTAACCAAAAATACAAGTACAAATAAGTAGTTCTGCGGTTTATTTTGCGTTATTTTAAACCTTATTTCTTCACGGCATACAGTCCGATTGTCGTTCCAGTAAATCCACCTGCTTCGGCTGTAGAGAGGAACTTAGCATCCACCCCCTTGCTCAAAGTAATCCATTTCTCCCCGCCATCCAACGAGTAGTAGAATTCAAACAGCATACCGGTTGAGACAACTTTCAAATAAAACTCTTTCTGGGATGCAGGTACCTCATCGAAGGCAACTTCCAGGTCTGCCTCTTTGCCAATCTGTTCCAGACGTACCACACGTCCTCCTCCATTCTGACCTACAGAGAAAAAATATTGATGGGTCTCATCCTTGAAAAGCAACACACCGGCCTTCTCACTGTCATCGGCAGGATTGAACAGCATACGGGTGACACTCTCAAAGCAATGGTGCTGCATCCGGCGGCATACAAAAGCCGGTGTTTTCTTCTCCTTGGCAGATGTCTCGCTGCATTTCAGCGTAAGGAAGCCCGCATGTTCTGTCAGTGAATAGAGTTCGGTTGCAGGGGTACGAAGCGTCATCCACTGCATACCCAAAGCCGGATTGTCAAACTCTTCCATCTCTGTAAAGTTGCCGAACGTGACGACCGAGTCACGTTTCACTCCATCACATTTCAGAATCATCGGCACCAATTCGTTACATTCCGTTATATAGGGGAATCCATCCCGACTCCAGCGTACAGGCATCAGAAAGGTCTCACGGCCCAAATTCTCGAACTGGTTGTTGAGCGGACGGCAAGCCAAAAAGACAGCCCACCAATCACCTTCAACCGTCTGAATGAGGTCGGCATGACCTGCACAGGTGATAGGATTGGGACGGTCGGGATTCAGATGACGTTGTGTCAGGATGGGATTCTTGTCCCAAGCCTTGAAGGGGCCGAAAGGTGACTGACTGCGGAAAATGACCTCGGAATGCTGCGGACCGGTACCTCCCTCAGCATCCATCAGATAGTAGTATCCATTAATCTTGTACAAGTGCGGACCTTCTATCCAGATAGGCTTATCTTCTGGATGTACCCCTTTATTCACCAATATCTTACGCGGTCCTACCGTCCTGTCGTTCTTCCAGTCGAACTCCTGCACCCGGATGGTACGGTGACCGCTGTACTCGGGTTTGAAATCAGGGGCATCATCGTTGTTTACAATGTATGCTTTGCCGTCATCATCAAAAAAGAAGCTGGGATCGATGCCACCCACCTCAGGCAATGGAATGGGGTCGCTCCACTCCCCGCAAGGGTCTTGGGTCTTGACATAGAAGTTGCCTGCACCTACATTGGTAGTCACCATGTAATAGGTTTTGTTATGTGGGTTGTATGAGATAGCCGGAGCAAAGATACCCCCACTGACATGCTGTCCCTCCATGTTCACCAATTGCGACGGACGGTTCAAGATATGCCCCACCTGCCTCCAATTCACCAAATCGCGACTGTGGAAGAGGGGTACGCCGGGGAAATAGGTAAAGGTGGAAGTAGCCATATAATAATCACCCTCTCCATTGGTACAGATGCTTGGATCGGAATACCAGCCGGGCAAGATGGGATTGAAGAAAGAAGAATCGTCGGACAAGGGATTGTTTTCATAGAAGACATCCATACCCTTGTAACTGAAATTGTCAAACAGTGCCTCTGACGGTCCGATATCAGGCGCAGACCGGCCACCCTGACACGACTCCATAAGAAGACATGCACCGGCAACCAACAACGTTGCCGACATCGTGCGGATGATTGTGTTTTTCTCCATACTCATTGTGTTTGAATTATATACTACTGTTTCGGTTCGATAATCTGATACTTACCACTAAGGTGCATGAAAGCAAAGAGACGGAGCAAACCATCGAAATAGGCATCAAAATAGCCGTCCTCATAGGGTTCGTGCCGCGAGTTCCACAGTCTGTCTACAAACTCGCGCGACTTCATCTGGGTGGCAGTCAGCGAAACGGCTGCTGCCGTAGCGACCAATCCCACCGAATGGCGCAACTGCTTGTAGCCTCCTGCACCCAACGTATCAGCGACCTGCGTACCATCCACATTGTATTGGTCGACAAATGTATCAATGCCTTGGCTGTAGAGAAAGTCCTGTATCTTGTCGCCATACTCACGCTGCCACTTCTTGTCGGCACAAGCCCATGAATAGTCCAGTGCGATGTTCATCGGCACACGCCATGAGTCGAAACGGAACGCATCGCCTATGATGCCACGACTGCCACGCAAAGAGCCATCGTAGTTGTTGTAATCCGGATTCAATCCGGTCAGCGGATGGATGGAACGGTGCAGATACTCCCGGCTGGCCCGAGCACAAGCACGCCAGAAGTCCGAACGTCCGTCACCGGCCCAACGGGCCCATACCTCGTAGAAAGCGGGTAAGTGATAGGAAGGGTCGGTATAGCGTCCGCCCCAGGTGTCGGGCGTAAAGGTAATCAGCTTGTGCTCCAGATTGATGAGCGGTGCCACAAAGTCCATGCCGGCCTTCTGCATGGAACTGTCCAGAATATGGCGTGCTTCGGCCAGATAATTGATACCCGTATCGTTGCCCCAACGGTTGGAAGCAAAAATCAAGGAGGTGATGTAGTACAGTTCGCCATCCGAAGCCGGACCTTGTGCATTGCGTGTACCGTCCGTCTTGCAAGTCCAGGCAAAATAGCCTTTCCACGGTCCGTCGGTATGCTGCATATACTTCTTGCTCCATCGCCACAGGCGGTCAAATATATCTTTCTTGTCTAACTGAACGGCTATCATCATGCCATACGACATACCCTCGGTACGGACATCGTGATTCTTCAAGTCACTCACATAGCCCAGCGAGTCGCCCACTTCAAAGTAAACCTTGTCGGGTCCATAGAAAAGAGCATCAAACACTTCCTGCACTTTGGCATCTATCTCTTCCTGTGAATGTCCCATCTCTGCCAACAGGTTGCGATACTTCCCTGTCTTGAAAGCACCATCTTCCCAAGGCAAGGCATCAAAGCCTATCCAGTCTACTTCCACTTTGCTTCCCTTCTGCAAGGAGAGACACAGGTCCTGTACCCCAACAGGTACATGCTGCAGAGTGGCTGATACCTCTTGCCACTCCCGACAACGCGGAAGGCGTATGTTGGCTATCACCGAGCCATTCTTTCCGCCGGTACGTACCTGCAGCATACCACCGGATGGAGCTATGACACGTGCCGTCACCTGTTGAACCGGCCGCGAACCGAAGTCTACCCGATTGTATTGCATCCATGCACCTGAACGGGAGAGGCAGCTCTTCCATCCCTCAAATTTATGGTCTGTGTCCAGAAAAGCAATGGAGGCTCCGTTGCCACATGCGCTGTAGCGGTCCATCTGTATATGGCTGCGTGCATCCGTCAGTCCCACACCGCGCAAGGTAGGTATCACCTTCTGAATCGTACCGTCGGGATTGAAGTGCAGCGAGTCTACCCTCACACTGCGATTCTTGTCAAACTCGGGCGAATAGTCGTTGTGGTGATAGAAGAGGTACCACTGCCCTTCATACTCCACAATGGAATGATGGTTGGTCCAACAGCCCGTAGGAGACTGGTCCATAATGATGCCCTTGAATTCGAAAGGTCCCATCGGGTGGTCGCCCATGCAGTAGGCCAGTGTCTCCGTCTTGTCCTGCACCCAAGGAAAGGTAAAGTAATACTTGCCGTTGCGCTTGAAGGCGAAAGGCCCCTCCTTGAATCCGTCTGGCACCTCCTTGATGGGTTGTGGCGGAGTGGCCAGTTCCATCATATTGTCTTTCAGCTTAGCCACCTGCAATCCCATACCCGACCAATAGATATAGCTCTGCCCGTCCGTATCGACCAGCACACACGGATCGATACCCATCACACCTTCAATGGGTCGCCATTGAGGCATGAAAGGACCATCCGGGCGGTCGCTCACAGCCACACCGACGTTGAATCCCCGTTTTCCCTCTCCCCGAGGGGTAGAGGGGAAATAGAAGTAGTACTTTCCATCCTTGCAGACACAGTCGGGCGCCCACATGGAGTAGGAGTCCGGCTGTACCCAGGGTACCCGGTCCTGACTGACAATGACCCCATGGTCTGTCCAGTCATTCAGGTTATCGGACGAAAAGACGTGGTAGTCTGCCATGCAGAACCACTCTTTCAACCTTTCGATGGGGCTGGGTATGTCATGCGACGGGTAGAGGTACATCTTCCCCTCAAAAACTCTCGCCGTCGGATCGGCAGAGAACTGGTCTTTTATAATTGGATTTTGCGATTGTGTTGCTCCGACAGCCAATAAACCTAACGCTGTCAACATCCATTGTTTTCTTTTCATGGTAATTGTATTAATTATGAACTTAATCTCTAAACAGCCGCTGGGCAAAATCATGCAATGACTTGCGCCATACCTGCCATTCATGATCACCGGGGAAGGTGACAAACGTCACCTTCAGATGATGCTTGCGAAACAGCTTCACCTGCCGACGAGTGGCATCCAAACGGGGATCCTGCTCGCCTACCGATATATAAATCAGCTTGAACTGCCGGTTGAACGAACGGGCATCACTCAACAGACCAGGCATCTCACGTTCGGCTTCGAAAGGTGGCATTCCCTTCATGGAGACACCTCCGAAGATGCCGGAACTGAAGATTCCGATGCTGCCAAAACACTCCGGATGAGACAAGCCTGCATAGAATGTCTGTCCACCACCCATAGAGAGACCAGACAAAGCACGACTGGCTGCATCGGTACGGGTACGGAAGGTACGGTCGATATAGGGTACGAGGCACTCCAGCATTTCACGGGCAAACGGTTCCATACCTTTCTTATTATAGGCTCCTTGCGTCACATTGCCATTGGCCATCACCACTATCATCTTCTTTGCCCGGCCGGATGCAATGAGATTGTCCATGATGGCAGCCGTCTTTCCCTGTGTAGGCCAACCGGTCTCATCCTCTCCCCCACCGTGCTGTACGTAAAGTACCGGATATCTTTCCGTGGATGATTCATAACCTGCAGGCAGATAGACGAAGCAACGTCTCCATGAACGGGTAACGGCAGAATAGTAGACCTGTTCCCTGATTTTCCCTTTCGGTACCTGCTTTTCCTGATAGAAGTCGACTGATGCTTCAGGTACATCCACTCCACTGGCAACTGAACCACAGCCATAATAGTCATCCGATGAAGGATCGGCTACCCTACGGCCGTCCACCTCTATGAAGTAATAATGGAAGCCGGGTACTTGCGGGTCGGTCGTAGCCTCCCAACAACCGTCGGCACTCCGCTTCATCGGGTACTTGCGTCCTAAGTCAAGCGTCATCGTCTGTGCTGTCGGTGCCTCAACTCTGATAGTGACAGAGAGGTCAGGATTCACCTTCGGATATCCGCCTCCGGCGGGAGCGGCAATGGGTGTCGGTTCGGGTGCCGCCCAAGGCATCCACTTCCTATAGTCCACCTCCTTGAACATATCCGCTCGGGTTACCTGTGTATCGACCCACTGTTTTCCCAACAGGAACTTATCCACAAAAGCAGCCACCTCGGGATACTGGCTGTCGGGCAACTGGCAATGCATGTGCCCTCCTTCGATGGAAAAGCCCATGCGGTCCTCTATACCAAACGTCTTCCACACCATCCGTGCCGCCTGACAGGAGACGTAGTTTGACTCTTCCGCCAGCCACTCGTAGTCGGTATTACCCAGCACCAAGAGGGCACGCGGAGCTATCAATGCCGCCACCTCGTGGTGGTCAATCGGCAAGCGGTCTACCTCCTTACCGGCAAACTGCCTCATACTCTCTATAAACCAGGCGAAGCTGGTATTTCCCAACGTCTCTACCTTACCCAGCGTTTCAGATACACGCCAGACATCCACACCGCCACCGCCCGGTTCCTGTGCGATGGTCAAGGCGATGCGTTCGTCCAAAGCTCCGGCAAAGAGTGCCATTTTCCCTGCAAAGGAACAGCCCGATATGGCCAGATGCGAAAGGTCGATACGTGCCTCTTCAGCTACCATCTCCAGTCCGTCTATCAGACGGCTTACTCCCCACGGCCAGGCACTATAGGCACCTATATAGGTCAATTCGGGGTAGAGGCGATTGATGGGTTCGCTTCCACGCTTCTGCGTATGCGACATCACTTGGGTAAAGTCGAATGCAATCTGTGCCACTCCCCGCTCTTCAAACAAGGAAGCCGGCAGGGAACCGCTTCCCCGCCCGATGCCGATAATGGCCGGGAAGGGACCCTCTCCCTTCGGATAACGGATGGGAGCAGTCAGCACGAGTCGCTCCTCTCCTACCCGTACCGTCACGTACAACGTATCGTTTCGCAGTGTAGCTTCCATCTGTTCCCTCCGGACGGTCGGTTTGGGACCTATCTCATAGTGCTCCAACTGGCGGATGATTTCCGCTCTCCTACGTTCCCAGTCTTTGAAGTCGACCGTACGTCCGCTGCCGTCAGCCCATGCAAACGGATCGGGCAGCGTAGTGATACGCGGCAGTTCAGCCAGCGAAGGCAGAGGCATATCTATGGACTTCACAGCCGTACACTCTCGGTCGTAGACCAATGGGAGGGGTTGCAGCAGTTGTGCCATCAGCAAAGATGCACTCCACATTCCTCCTATCAAGCAAAGTACCTTTTTCATTGACAACTGTTGATTGTTTCTCTCCAATTATGTTATATCTCTCCGTGTTTCATCCCTGGATGGTAACACGTACCGTCTTCAAATCCTTTTTGTCCGAACTGGTTCCTACATACAGTTCATATTCACCGGGTGTTACCCGCATGGTATTGGTCGACGTATCAAAGAATTCGAACGCTTCGGGCTCCAATGTCAAGGATACCAGTTCTGTGCTACCCGGCATCAACGAGACCCGTCTGTATGCCTTGAGACTCTTCAACGGTCCCTCTGCATCGCCCACCTTGCGTACATAGAGCTGCACCACCTCTACACCGGCACGGCTGCCCGTATTGCTGACAGGTACCTGAAGCGTCAGCTGACTGCCCGCCTTCACGGTCGGAGTCTGCAAACGGACATCACCCACTGCAAAGGTCGTATAGCTCAGTCCGTATCCGAAGGGGAAGAGCGCATCCTCCATAAAACGGTAGGTACGCCCCTTCATGGAGTAGTTCTCATAGTCAGGCAACTGATCGGAGCGCTTGTAGAAGGTCACCGGCAACTTGCCCGAAGGATTGTAATCGCCAAAGAGCACATCGGCCACAGCCTGACCACCCCTTTCACCGGCATACCAAGCCTGCAGGATGGCATCGCAGCTCTCTACTTCGGGCTGCAGAGCCATGGCAGAACCGGAGCAGTTGACGAAGACCACCCGTTTGCCGGCCTGCTTCAGAGCCTTCAGGAAGTTGCGTTGCACGGCCGGCAGTTCGATGTCCGTACGGTCTCCACCTTTAAATCCGGGCAACTGTACAGGCATCTCCTCTCCTTCCAGATTCGGAGCGATGCCCCCTACAAAGACCACGGTCTCCACTCCTTCCAGTTGAGCGATGCAGGCATCATAGTCGATATCCAGTTCACGTCCTAAATCAAAGCGCAGGTTGGCGTTATAGTTCTCAACCTGTGCATAGCGTATCTCTATCTTATACTCCTTGCCGGCCTCCACCTGCAGAATGGTACGGGTATCGGTGGTGCGCCAAGTGTATTCGCGCTGTTTGGACTCACCGTTGACAAAGAGTTCGAAGTAGCTGCATCCCTCCAGGCTCAGCAGAATCTCTCCCGACTGTTTGGGACGGAAGACCGTTTCATAACAGGCAGAGAACTCGGTCAGATTGACCTTCGGGCCAAAAGCGTGCTGCCCATAAGTCGTCACCTGCAGCGGTTTGGTGACCTGCAGGGTAGATACCGGCTCCCCTTCACGTTTGCGATTGTTCCAGAAGGTGGCCTTCATTCCCGGTTTACCTTCAAAGCTGCACTGGTCGTAGTACGATTCCAGTATCTTGTCGTTCACCAGGTCGCATCCCTTGAAGGAGACGATGCGGTTTTTCTTCACCTTGCTCTGTATACCCTCCAGAATGGTCACCGTACTGTTGGGCGTACCGTTGTAGTTTCCCCACATCATCGTCTCAAAGTCAGCGTTCGGGCCTATCACAGCCACCTTGCGGATTGACTTGTCCAACGGCAATATGTGATTTTTGTTTTGCAGCAGTGTCATGCTTTGGCGAGCCATCTCCAGTGCCAGTTCCTGATGCTTCTTGCAGTTGATGACCGAGTAGGGAATTTGCGACCACGACACCTGCGACGGGTCGTCCATCTCTCCCAGTTCGAAACGTCCCTCCAGCAGGCGCAGCACATGCTTGTCCACCTCAGTTTCCGACACCAACCCCTGCGCTACCGCCTGAGGCAACGATTTGTATGCGTAGTCATATCCGCACTCCACATCCGTGCCGGCCAGCACCCCTTTGGCAGCTGCATGACGGGCATCCGACGACGACTTATGTGTCGTCCAGAAATCGGTGACGGCTCCACAATCAGAGACTACCAAGTATTGGAATCCCCATTCATCACGCAGAATCTGCTGCAACAGCCGACTGTTGCCACAGCACGGGTCATCGTCCAGCCGTTGATAGGCACACATCACCTCACGCACCTTCGCCTCTTGTACCAGTGCCTTGAAGGCAGGCAGATACGTTTCCCACAAGTCACGCGGCGACACATCTGTCAGATTGGCTGTATGCCGGCTCCATTCCGGCCCGCTGTGTACGGCATAATGTTTGGCACATGCATAGAGTTTACGATACTTGGTATCCTCCGGTCCCTGCAATCCTTTCACCACGGCCACTCCCATACGCGACATCAGATAGGGATCTTCCCCATAGGTCTCCTGTCCACGTCCCCAGCGAGGGTCACGGAAGATGTTGACATTGGGAGTCCATACCGAAAGGCTGTGGAAACGTGCATCTTCCTGTCCGCTCTCCATACGCTGATGGTATTTGGCCCGCATCTCGTCAGAGGTGGCAGTAAAGACCTCATATACCAGTTCCTCATTGAACGAGGCTGCCATGCCCACCGGTTCGGGGAACACGGTCACCCCACCCTGATTGGCTACGCCATGCAGTGCTTCACTCCACCAGTTGAACTTCTTGATGCCCAGGCGAGGGATAGCTTCAGAGATGTCCAGCATCAGCACGGCCTTCTCCTCCAGTGTCAGTCGTCCCAGCAAATCCACCGCACGTTCGTGCGCACTCAAGTTACTATTCTGGTAAGGCAATTCCTGCCCGTTCAACGAGGCGGTCATCGCCAGCACAATCAGCAATGATGATAATCTGTTTTTCATGATACCTATTTATATATACACATTCTATTCACAGGGAGCGCACGAATCATACCCGTCCTCTCCCGTCAGCAAAAGTACGAAAATCAGCCCACATAGCCGGGTTACGAATGTTACAGAAGTATGTAGCTGTGTATCATCCACCACCCCGTATGTAACAAAAACGTTTTTCCATGTAACATTTGCCCCCAAATAAGAATAATCCACCCCCGGATATTTTTATCTCTCCCGATTTCTGCCTACATTTGTATGCTAATCTTTCACGACTATGAATCTACTACGAAACAGACAACAAATTTATACGGCAGCCGGCATCGGACTGTTCCTCCTTTGGAGTCTATTGCTCTTCACCACGGGGCGGTTCAACTTTCTTTATCTGGAGCAGTGGCACACCTTTATCAATGATGCAGCCATCCTGCGCAACGAAGTGATGCAGCCGGGTGGACTGGCGCAACTGATAGCCGACCTGCTACTTCAGTTCTTCTGCTATCCGGCAGTCGGCATCCTGCTTACTGCGCTCCTCTTCACCCTCCTCTCGCTGCTGACAGCCCGGTTGTTCTACCAATGGGCACATACACCGCTGGTACTTCCTTTGTCCCTATTTCCTGTTGCGGCACTCCTGTTCCTGCATCACAATGTCAACTATTTCTATAGTGGTACGGTGGCCCTGCTGCTGATGTTGCTGCTGCTGACAGGTCATGCCTACATCCGCACGCGCCGTATGCGCCTGCTCTACGCACTACTTGCCACGGCACTGCTCTATGCCTTGGCCGGACCGGTGGCCTCTCTCTTCACCTTGCTGCTGGTGTTGCAGGCAGTGGCCGAATGGAGACGGACCTCGCTCTATTACCTGTTACCTCCCCTCCTGCTTTCGTTGTTGGGATGGCTCTCGTTACGGGCCGGCCTCTCGGGCACCTGGCAACATTTGCTGCTGCCGGACGGATACTTCACCCATCGGCTGCAAGCTGCTTCGGTCATCTACTTGCCTTGGTGCTTATTGATAGCGGTTTCTCTACTTGCCCTTCTGTCCCGTCGCTTCACGTTGTCACACCGTATACTGCGCGGAGCCGTCCTCCTGCTTCAGGTCGTCGGCCTGACAGTTTTCTTCGTTGACGGTTCCCATCGCTACATCGACTCCCGCAACGAAGTGTTCAAAGAGCTCAACTGCCATGCCCGTGAGGGGAGATGGGATTTGCTGCGCCAACGGGGGAACACCCTGCCACTCAACAACCTGCTGTTTCAGAACTACTATCATGTGGCACTGGCCGAAGAGGGTGTGCTGGCCGATCGGCTCTTCCACAGTCCGTGCATCGACATACAAAGCATCTACGTACAGGGCGACAAGACGCCTTACGTTTCTGCCCTGCTCAGCGACATCTATTTTTCCATGGGACATATCGCCCTCTCGCAACGATATGCCTTCGAAGCCAATGAAGCGATGGGCAACCATTCTCCCCGCCTGCTGCAACGGCTGGTACAGACCAATCTCATCTATGGAGCCTACGATGTGGCTGCGAAGTATATCACTCTACTGGAACATACGCTCTGTTACCGCCAATGGGCAGCCCGGCACCGTCACTACCTGTGGAACGATGCTGCCGTCGAGGCCGACCCGCTGCTGGGCAACAAACGCCGCTGCCTCTTTCCCGACAACCGTTTCTCCGGCAGTAAGGGACTGGATGATGACCTGAAACAGATTCTGCATAGCCATCCTTCGCATCGCATCACGTTGCAGTATCTGGGTTCGCTCTATCTGTTGTCAAAGGATCTTCCCCGCTTCCAGCAGACGCTGGAGACCTTCTACGGCACACCGTCGCTGCCTGAAGGGCCGCTTCCCGTCCACTTTCAGGAAGGGGTGATGGCATTTGCCGCCAATCAGCCGCAACTGCTGGAGCACTACCAGATAACGGCGGACGTACGCCAACGATACGAAGCATTCCTGCAGAACCCGTCATCCGAACGCAACACCGTATGGTACTTTCTGCAGTTTGCCAGATAATATGAATAGAGTATAAAGAATAAAGGCGGAACAGTTCCGCCGCACCGATAGATATGAAACAGAGATTTTACACATGGGTCATTTGCGCCTGCCTGGGGCTGACAGCCTGCCAATCGCGCATCGAAGTGGCACACACCTTGTCTTGCCCTCCCCCACTTTGTCCCGACTATACCGAAATCACCTTACCACCCAACATCGCACCGCTACACTTCTGCCTGCCGGACAGTTGTCGGGCCACCGAGTTACAGGCACACTTCACTGCCGGAGCAGAAGAGTGGGAAGCGACCGGCAACCACGGCGAAGTCTCTCTTCCTGCTAAAAAGTGGAGACGCCTATTGCAAGGCGCATCCACGGTCACCGTCCGTCTGCTGGCACGCATCGACGGCGAATGGACAGCATACGCCCCCTTCTCACTCCATGTGGCTACCGAGCAAGTGGATTCGCATCTGGCCTACCGGTTAATCGAGCCGGGCTATGAGACCTGGAATGAGATGGGCATCTATCAGCGTTGCCTGGAAAACTACGAAGAGAAAGCCATTCTGACCAACCGTCAGACGGGCTATGGCTGTATGAATTGCCACTCGTTCTGCAAGCAAGACCCCAATCAGATGCTGTTCCATCTGCGCCTGGATTATGGAGGCACCTATCTGATTGACCATGGGAACATCGAGAAGCTGAATACCAAGACACCTCAGACCCTCTCGGCCTTGGTCTACCCTTCGTGGCATCCGTCAGGCCGCTACGTAGCCTTCTCGGTCAACAGCACGAAACAGATGTTCCACACCACCGACCGCAACCGCATTGAAGTGATGGACTTTGCATCGGATGTCGTGGTGTACGATGTCGAGCAGCACACCATCCTGAAGAGTTCCCTGCTCTCCACTCCCGAAGCATTCGAGACCTTCCCCACCTTCTCTCCCGACGGGCGCACGCTCTACTTCTGTTCGGCAGATAGTGTCTCCATGCCCGGCAACTACGATCGGGTACACTACAGCCTCTGCTCCATCGGTTTCGATCCCGACAGCCGCAGCTTTGCCAATCGGATAGATACGTTGTACAATGTCCGTCGCGAAGGAGGCAGCGTCTCGTTTCCACGTGTTTCTCCCGACGGTCGGTTCCTGATGTTCACCCGTTCTCACTATGGCAACTTCTCCATCTGGCACCGCGAGGCCGACCTCTATCTGGCCGACCTCACCGACGGCTCCATTCGTCCGCTCGATTCGCTTAACAGCCACGAGGTGGAGAGCTATCACTCCTGGAGTAGCAACGGACGGTGGGTTGTGTTCAGCAGCCGGCGCATGGACGGACTGTATACCCGTCCCTACATAGCCTATATTGACGAGGAGGGGAACACCGGCAAGCCATTTGTATTGCCTCAGGAGCGCAGCGATTACTATACGATGCTGATGAAGTCATACAACATTCCCGAGTTCATCACCGGCCCTGTCACTGTGGAAGGTCATGCCATTACACAAATAGCCAAGCAAAGTCCCGGCATCGACCTGACCTGTATTGAAAAGTAAGCTACGAGCTACAAGCTACCAGTTAACAGTAGGGGCGGAACATTTTCCGCCCTCATCCCGCCAGTCTGACCCGAACGCCATTTTAAATTTTTAATTATTAATTTTAAATTGAATCTATATCTGTGTCATCTGTGCAATCTGTGGGACAATCTTATACCGGTGCAGAAGAAGGCTTCAAAGGAGGTGGAGTGTCATCACCCTGCCGACAATGAGCCGCATATTTCAAGCTCTCGGTATCGCTACCGCTACACTTGCCTTGGGTATTGGCAGCAAGGTGGCTTTATGGTAAAATTAAAGCGTTAAGAAATTCTAACCGGAGTACAGAAACAAAAGCTGAACAGAGAAGGCCGCATGAGAGAGGATATCTCTACATACGGCCTTCAAACTACCTTAAAAAACTAACCCTATCGGTAATCGTATATCTATGAAATTTATTTTTTTCTGTAAGCCTCGTTCTGAACGCAGAGCGGATTCTTATCCAATTCGTCTTGTGGAATAGGCATATCCATTCTGGCTTCATTATAATCGAACGCACGGTTAGACCAAGGAATATCGGTCAAGTCTTCAATATTACGCTTCGGATAGTTGATTTCGATGTGCTCGGCCATGAAACCTGAACGTTGCATATCCGGACGCAAGCACCACTCAACGTTGAATTCCTTACGACGTTCCATGTTGACAGCAACCAACCAAGCCGGAGACTTGAACGGTTTACGGTCAGCAGCCGAGAACCATGTAGGTCCGGAAGCAGCCAAAGCTGTATAGTACTCTTGAGCAGAAGGAACCTGTACGGGCACTACGCTGAAAGGCAACGGATATTCCGTCAACTCGTCACGACCATAGCTTGCCAACAGACCGTTGATGGGAGCCAGATACTTCGTGGTCAAATCGGCTGCGCTACCTACCTCCAAATTACCGAAGGCACGGTTACGGATTTCGTCCAGAGCAGCCCAACCGGCAGGTTCATCGCCTGTACGGAAACAGCATTCTGCATAGTCAATCAGCACGTTGGCATAACGCTTCCAGTAGATATTGGTAGGAGCCCATACAGACGACCAGTCGGCTGTGGCATTACGCCAGAACTTGGTACACCAGATAGCGGGTGCATACTCACCGTTGTAGAAGTGGAACTGCTTGGTCATAGAACCTTCAGCCTGACCCACATTTTCCTTCAGATAGGGATGATAACCCCAGTTGGTTTCTGACTTTTCGATGCCATATTCGGCCATCTTTTCAGCAGGTACAGCACCTGTTACGCAAGAACCGTCACGACGCTTGTCACCCTTCTCGTAAGAAGCATACCATTCCCAAGAGAGGAAGAGTGAACCCCAACCACCGTTTTCAGGACAAGCCGTATAGAATTTGGTGAACATAGAACCCGAACGGAGATTGGTATCCCAAGAGCCCCAGTTGGAGCCTTCGTTCAGCACTTCTACCCAGATGGCCTCTTTGTCCCATACACCGGCGCAATCCCACAACGTAGTGAACGACTTGTTCAGCGCATACGTCTTGCTGTCGATAATCTGCTTCAGAGCCTCTTTGGCTTTTTTGTAAGAGTCAGCTGCCGTTTCGGGAGCACGATAAGCCTTCCACATATAAGAGTCTGCCAAGTAGGCCAATGCCATACCCTTGGTAGCGCGACCGTACTCGCCATCCAGCGGAGTCCAATCGAGCAAATCAGCTGCATTCTGGAAATCGAGAATAATCTTGTCCCACAATTCGGCATCAGAGATATCGTTTGACTTTTGCGGTGTGTTCAGGTAGTTTTCACCCGGCTCCAGCAAAGGAATTTTGCGGAAGGTAGTTGCCAACCAGTGGGTAAAGAATCCATGAAGTGCATAGGCTTCACCTTCCAGCTTCTTCGCTACATTGTCAGAGAGCTTGCTCTTGTCAGCAGCGGCCAAATTATTGATAAATTCATTGGCACGACCGATGGCCATATAGGCATGTTTCCAACCTTCCAGCAACTCTTTTGAATTGGCATTCCAGTTTTGCGAGTTCCAATCCTTATCCCATCCCGTAGCCTGTGTATCCATGGTAGGATGGCAACCGGTAAACAAGTTGGGCTTGAATCCCCAGTCACCGCCACCGCCGTGAGCACCGTCAAAATCCGGACGCATCATAACGTATACACCTGTCAGAGTAGCTTTCGCATTGGCATCTGCTTCAAAGGAAGCATCAAGCGAAATGATATCATATTGCGTGGTTGTAAGGAACTCGTCGTTGTTGCACGAGCTCATGCTCAGTGCCATGGTTCCCAAACCAATCAGTCCTAATAATTTTATATTTTTCATATAGATTTTCAATTAGTAGTTATAAGTATTGATAATCACCTTGTATGATTAGAAGGTTACGCTCAGACCCAGCTGATAGATGCGCGGCATCGGGAAACGACCGGTATCCAAACCAGAGAAGAGCACGCTACCCTGACCCACTTCGGGATCACCATACTTGTTGTAACCGGAGATAGTAGCCAGATTCTGTACAGCCACGTAAGCGCGGGCATTCTGTACGTGCAGCGGCTGCAGCCAGTTCTTCGGGAAGCTGTAGCCTACCTGCAGGTTGCTGATGCGGAGGAAGTTACCGTTCTTCACCCAAGCGTCGCTACAACGCATGTTGTATGCTTCGTCTACCATCATCAGGCGCGGCAATGTAGCACCCGGATTGGTTACCTGGCCGTTGGCCACGTGAGCCACCTTGTCGTAGCTATCCTTCAGGATGTTGGGGAAGGTCTGGTCGTCTGATGCGAATACAGTGCTCAGACGCATGGCTGAGTAAGAGAGAATCTTCTGACCCAATACGCCGTAAGTATAGAGGCTGAAATCCCAGTTCTTGTAAGAAGCCGTCAGATTCAGACCGTAGTTGAACTTAGGAATACCGTTGCCCAAGATAGTTCTATCGTCACCGTTCAAAATGCCGTCGCCATTCAAATCCTTGAACTTGTAGTCACCGACTTCAGCCTTACCTTCAGACAATTTCACCTTTCTCAAATAATTCTGCAAGTCAGCTTCGTTCTGAATGATACCGTCTGTACGATAGCCATAGAAAGAACCGACAGTTTCGCCTTCCTTCGTGATGGAGTGGTTGCCCCAGTGGAAACCGGCAGCCGCACCTACGGCACCTACGTTAGAACCGTCATCTGTAGAAGATTCGTTTTGTGCATAGAGCGTATCACCCATCTTCTTTACCTTGTTCTTCAAGGTTGAGCCGTTCAGCGTCACACCGATGGTCCAGTCGTCGTTCAGACGCTTGTTGTAGTTGAGCGAGAACTCTAAACCGGTATTCTCGATTTCACCGTAGTTGGTATAGATAGAGGAGAAGCCGGTAGAAGAACGCATCTGCTGGTTGAGCAGCAGGTCTTTTGAATTACGCTTGAACCAGTCGAGGGTTACATTCAAGTCGCCCTGCAACAGTGCGAAGTCGAGACCGATGTTCAGCTGTTCGTTGGTCTCCCACTTCAGGTTGGTATCCACGAAGTTAGCATAGAAACCGGAAGTCATCGTATCGTTGCCACCGAATTTACCAATGGTTGCACCTTGCTGATAGAAGCGATACTTGGTAGCATCAGACTTCATGGCAGCAATCGCCTTACCGGCCATACCACCGGCGTTACCGGTCTGACCCCAACCGAGGCGGAGCTTCAGGTTGGAAACCACGTTCTGATTCTGCATAAAGGCCTCTTCAGAGACACGCCATGCGATGGCTGCAGAGGGGAAGGTACCCCAGCGGTTACCGGGACCGAAGTTAGAAGAACCGTCGCGACGAACCGTACCGGTCACGATGTAGCGGTCGAAGAGCGAGTAAGTCAGACGACCGAAGTAAGAGATCATGCGGGTATCGGCATTGAAACCACCACCACCACTCTTGGTATCGTTATCTTTTGTCAGACCTACGTTGCGGTTGTCGGCCGACCAGAAGTCCTTGGCACCGGCGTTGACCCACTGTCCCCACGACTTGCTGACGGAGTTACCCAGCATGGCTGTCAGGTTGTGTACGTCGTTCTTGAAGTTGTAAGTGAGGTAGGTTTCGATAGAGAGCGTGTTGCTGTTGCTGTTGCTCAAGTCGAACGCATAGCGGTTGTCCATACCATTGGAATCGTACGGTATATTCACATACTCTCCATTGATGATGTTGTAGCGCTGACGACCGCCGGAGAAGCTGTTGCTGTTGTTGCCATAGTAGCTGTACGAACCGATGGACTTCAGCGAGAGGCCCTTCATGAAGGTCACTTCGGCGTATGCGCTGGCAAATACACGGTCGGTTACGCTCTTGCCATTGCTTTCCATCTGCGATGCGTAGGGGTTGGAAGCGTTGCAAGTGTTACCTTCCCAACCATCGGCTGTGTTCAGATAGCCTGTACCGTAGGTACCGTTGGGGTTCACTAAGTTGACGTTAACCAACTGGCCGCCGGCCTGATTGTTCAGCACGTAGTCCAGCGTCGGGGTCATGTAAGCGAAGTCACGCAGAGAGGAGAGGTTACCGTTGTTGTTGAAGCCGGCGTTCGAACCGTGGCTCTCGGTATGTACGAAGTTGATGTCACCACCAAATTCAAAGTACTTCGTGATTTTCGACTTCACGTTGGCGCGAGCCGTCAAGCGGTTCATGTTGGTGTTGACTACCAGACCGTCGTTGTCCAGGTAACCGATAGAGAAGTTGTATTGACTCTTTTCGTTACCACCCTGTGCAGAGATGCCGTACTGCTGCTTGATGGCTACGCGGGTCATTTCGTCCTGCCAGTCGATGTAGTTGCGCTTGCCGTCATACTGCTCGGCCCATACATTATTATATAAGCCCTGACCGGCGTTGCTCTTGGCCTCGCGAATGGTGCTTGCGAATGTGTCGATATCCAGTGTCTTCAGCTTCCAGCCCAACGTCTGGATACCGAAGTCGGCAGTCACCGTCACATTGCTGCGGCCCTTGGCACCGTGCTTGGTGGTAATCATGATGACACCGTTGGCACCGGCTGAACCGTAGATGGCGGTAGCGGAGGCATCCTTCAATACCTCGATGCTCTCGATATCAGCGGGATTCACGAAGTTGGCGTTGGTACCCACCTGCACACCGTCTACTACGTAGAGAGGGTCGGCCGAGCCGTTGATGGTACCGATACCACGGATACGGATGGCGGAGTTGGCATCGGGCGCACCGTCCTGCTGAGTTACAATCACACCGGCAGCAGCACCTTGCAGCGCCTGACCGATGTTGGTCGGAGCCTTCTTCATCATGGCTTCGCGGTCTACCGATACCACTGAACCGGAGATGTCGCTCTTCTTCATGGTACCGTAACCTACTACCACCACTTCATCCAGCGCCTGGCTGTCTTCCTTCAGCGTCACATTGAGTACGCGCTGTCCGTTTACGGATACGGTCTGCGTAACGTAGCCGATAAACGAGAAGACCAATTTTGCATTTGAAGGGACATTGAGCGTAAAGCTACCGTCCATACCTGTAATAATACCATTGGTAGTGCCTTGCTGCAATACGTTCACACCCGGCATACCTTCACCTGTGGCATCCTTCACCGTACCTTTGACAGTAATATTTTGGGCAGAAACCCAAACAGGAATCATCATAAGGAATGACAATAGCCACATACATTTTTTTAGACTAATGTTTTTCATACATTGTAAATTAATTAATTGGGTATTAGAAAAATTTGTTTTCTACATTTGCTTGCAGGAAATAGACACAGCCTGCCTGCGTCTGTTTCCTTAACGGGTTCATTGTGTTTCTGTCTATGTCTTCATTGTAATACATTAATTAAAGGTTATACTTCATCTATATTTCATACCATTTCTTTTCGTCGCTTCCCCTTCTTTCTTCTCGTCGCTTCATCCTCCTCCTTTTCATCGGTCAATCCGTCCCTTCCAAGCTGTCATCTATCCCTTGGGAAGAGGGGGATGAACGGTGTCCGCAACAGAGGAGATTTCACAGCAGCAAAAGTATCAGAAAAATCAATCGGTGCGGTTACGAGGTGATACAAATGCTTTTCTCTGCGTTACATTCACTTTCATTTATGTTACAAAATATATACTCCTATGTTACATTTTCATTGTAAACTATTGTATTTCAGTGATTTAGTAATTATTAAGGACTCCAAACAAACCTAAATGAGCCTAAAAAGAATAAAAGAAATGAACTAACTATTTATTTATGAGCGGTTTAAGAAATTGAGACTCCATTTTTAAAGGGAGTTGGGTGCTTTTTTCTATGGCAGGGAAGTATACGATACCTATAGGAAAACATCCCTTTTGCCTTGTGCGTAATTAAAGAATAAGTTATTATCCTTGCAGTCCCACCACCTCGTTTATTGTGGGCGACAGCGGCATTTCCGCACACGACTTCTTCCATATGGACTTAAAAAAGCTGTTCTGAACACAGAAAAATGGAAAGAGAGAACAAGTCCGAAACGTAAATTAACCTTTGGATTTGTTCATTATCTCGCAGAATATGTATACATTTGCAAAACACTATAATATATAAATGGTATGCAGACATCAGACAGCATAGTCATCATCCCCACCTACAACGAACGGGAGAATATCGAAAACATTATCCGGGCCGTGTTTGCACTGGAGCACGGATTCCATATCCTGGTCATCGAGGACGGTTCGCCGGACGGAACCGCTGCCATCGTGAAGGCGTTGCAGCAGGAGTTTGTCGACCGCCTCTTCCTAGTGGAACGACAAGGGAAGCTGGGACTGGGTACCGCCTACATCGCCGGATTCCGATGGGCCTTGCAGCACGACTACGAATACATCTTCGAGATGGATGCCGACTTCAGCCACAACCCGCAAGACCTGCCACGCCTCTAC
>SAMEA3663297__coassemble_476_pt1 | contig 21252 bp, 16 predicted proteins | sample SAMEA3663297__metabat2_low_PE_003 | metagenome-assembled genome bin SAMEA3663297 (sample SAMEA3663297) | pig gut metagenome | biome: pig gut; feature: pig-associated habitat; material: faeces | place: China | collected 2013
AAGGTCATCATTGACTTCGTACCCAACCACGTGGCCCGCCAATACCACTCTGACAGCCAACCGGACGGTACCACCCAGCTGGGTGCCAACGATGACACCAGCTACGCTTTCAGCCCATACAACAACTTCTATTACATTCCGCAGTCGGAACTGCACGCCCAGTTCGACATGAAAGGAAGCGCCCCCGAAGCATACAAAGAACGGCCGGCCAAAGCCACCGGCAACAACCGCTTTGACGCCTATCCCAACATCACCGACTGGTACGAAACCGTCAAACTGAACTATGGCGTAGACTATCAAAACGGAGGGACCTGCCATTTTGACCCCATCCCGGACACCTGGTACAAGATGCTGGACATTCTGCTGTTCTGGGCTTCCAAGAATATCGACGGTTTCCGCTGCGACATGGCCGAGATGGTACCGGTAGAGTTCTGGGAATGGGTCATCCCCCAAGTCAAAGCCCGCCATCCCAAGCTGACCTTCATTGCCGAGGTGTACAACCCGCAGGAGTATAACAACTACCTCCATCGCGGCAAGTTCGACTACCTGTACGATAAGGTAGGACTGTATGATACGTTGCGTGCCATCGTCTGCGGCAATGAGTCGGCTACAGCCATCAGCCGGTGCTGGCAAAGTCTGGGCGGCAACGAGAAACGGATGCTCAACTTCCTGGAGAATCACGACGAACAGCGCATTGCCTCGGACTACTTTGCCGGCAATCCCTACAAAGCCATCCCCGCCCTGATTGTATCTGCCTGCATGAACACCAACCCGATGATGATCTATTTCGGACAGGAATTCGGCGAACTGGGCATGGATAGTGAAGGCTTCAGCGGACGTGACGGACGTACCACCATCTTCGACTACTGGAGTGTAGACACTATCCGCCGCTGGCGCAACGGAGGCAAGTTTGACGGAGTGATGCTGACAGAAGAGCAACGACGCCTGCACGACCTGTACCAACGCATCCTGACCCTCTGCAACGAAGAGCCGGCCATTGCCCAAGGCAGCTTTTACGACCTGACGTATGCCAACGTCAACGGATGGCGTTTCAACGAACACCGCCAATATGCCTTTTTGCGCAAACAGGAACGGGAACTGCTGCTATGTGTGGTCAACTTCGACCACTCGCCTGTAGATGTAGCCATCAACATACCGTCGCACGCATTCGATTTCCTGCAAATTCCCCAGATGGATGTGTATAAGGCAACCAACCTCATCAGCGGTGAAAGCGAAGAAATCTGCCTGCTGCCCAACAAAGCCACTGAAACGGTGGTAAACGGCTACAGCGGCAAGTTGCTCAAGATTACCCTGTAAGCTGACACCCGTGCCGACCGGAAAAAGAAAAACAGAAAAAACATCTTTTGTCTGAACAAAACGAAATTCCCCCGCGTTATGATACTGTGTTTTTCATAGTATCAGATATAAGATTAATTGAATGCTGAGGGAATATCTACTTGGGAGAAGCCGATGTTACCCCATCAGACGAAGGTGTTTGTCTGTTTATTGCCAAAAGAAGCACCGGCCATGCGAGGCCGATGCTTTTTTTGCCGTTAAATATACATTTTCTGAAAATAAATCCGTACATTTGGCAAGTCATACACCAAAAAACAGTATTATGATAATAGACAGACTTGAAAACATCGAGAAATATGCTTCGCTGAACCCGCTGTTCGCACAAGCTATCCAGTTTCTGAAGGGGAATGACCTGAACGCATTGCCCCTTGGTAAAACGGAATTAATGGGAAAGGACCTGCTGGTGAACGTCAATGAGACAAAACCCAAAAGCAAAGCAGATGCCAAGTTGGAGACGCATCGCGACTTTATTGACATCCAGATACCGCTGTCGGGCACAGAAATCATGGGATATACTCCTACCGTGGATTGCCAGCCTGCCGACGCTCCCTACAATGAAGCCAAAGACATCACCTTCTACCAAGGAGAGGCACAAAGCTACATCGAGGTAAAGCCCGGCATGTTTGCCATCTTCTTCCCGCAGGACGGGCACGCCCCCGGCATCACCCCTGACGGCGTAAAGAAAATCGTTGTGAAAGTTAAAGCATAAAACAATCAATATCCAAAACTCATCTGTATGGAGATACTGAATCTGATTAAAAATGACCCTTGGCTGGAACCCTATGCCGATGCCATTGTGGGAAGACATCAACATGCCATCAATAAGGAAGCCGAACTGACCCGAAAGGGCAAACAGACCCTTGCAGACTTTGCTTCCGGCTATCTGTACTTCGGATTGCACCACACTGACAAAGGATGGACGTTCCGTGAATGGGCACCCAACGCTACCCAGATATTCATCGTCGGGACCTTCAACGGGTGGAAAGAAGAGAAGAAATACAGTCTGAAGCGCAAGAGCAACGGAGTATGGGAAATCAACCTTCCCGAAAATGCCCTGAAGCACGAAGACCTTTATAAACTTAAGATTTATTGGGAAGGTGGTGCCGGCGAGCGCATCCCCGCATGGGCCACCCGCGTTGTGCAAGACGAACAGACCAAAATATTCAGTGCACAGGTATGGGCTCCTGCCAAGCCTTATAAGATGAAAAAGCGTGCCTTCAAGCCTGCCACCGATCCGCTGCTCATTTATGAGTGCCATATCGGCATGGGACAACAGGAAGAGAAGGTGGGTTCTTACCGGGAATTCCAGGAAAAGGTGTTGCCACGTGTAGCCCGCGACGGTTACAACTGCATCCAGGTGATGGCTATCCAAGAGCATCCCTACTACGGCAGCTTCGGCTATCATGTATCCAGCTTCTTTGCCGCTTCTTCACGCTTCGGTACTCCCGACGAACTGAAGGAACTGATTGACACGGCTCACCAGATGGGCATCGCTGTCATCATGGACATTGTACACTCTCACGCCGTGAAGAACGAGCTGGAAGGTCTGGGCAACCTGGCAGGCGATCCCAACCAGTACTTCTACCCCGGTGGCCGACGCGAACATCCGGCCTGGGACTCCCTCTGCTTTGATTACGGCAAGAACGAAGTGCTCCACTTCCTCCTCTCGAACTGCAAATTCTGGATGGAAGAGTATCGTTTCGACGGATTCCGCTTCGACGGTGTCACCTCCATGCTCTACTACAGCCATGGATTGGGCGAAGCCTTCTGTAACTATGCAGATTACTTCAACGGCCATCAGGACGACAATGCCATCTGCTACCTGACGTTGGCCAACCGCCTCATCCATCAGGTCAACCCCAAAGCCATCACCATTGCCGAAGAGGTATCGGGTATGCCCGGACTGGCCGCCAAGTTTGAAGATGGCGGATATGGCTTCGACTACCGCATGGCCATGAACATTCCGGACTACTGGATCAAAACCATCAAGGAGAAGATTGACGAAGACTGGAAGCCCTCCAGCATGTTCTGGGAGGTGACCAACAGACGTGCGGATGAAAAAACCATCTCGTACGCCGAAAGCCATGACCAGGCATTGGTGGGCGACAAGACCATCATCTTCCGCCTTATCGACGCAGACATGTACTGGCACATGCAGAAGGGGGACGAGAACTATACCGTACACCGCGGCATCGCCCTGCACAAGATGATACGCCTGCTTACCGCCTCGACCATCAACGGCGGATACCTGAACTTTATGGGCAATGAGTTTGGTCATCCCGAATGGATAGACTTCCCCCGCGAAGGCAACGGATGGTCGTGCAAGTATGCACGCCGCCAATGGGACTTGGTGGACAATCCCAACCTGGCTTATCACTATCTGGGCGACTTTGATGCAGCCATGCTGAGTGTCATCAAGAGCATCAAGAATTTCCAGAAGACAGCCGTGCAGGAGATTTGGCACAACGACGGCGACCAGGTACTGGCCTATAAGCGCAAAGACCTGATTTTCGTCTTCAACTTCAATCCCAAGCAATCGTTCACCGACTACGGATTCCTGGTACCTGCCGGTGCCTACGACGTGATTCTGAACACGGATGCGCCCCAATACGGAGGGAATGGCCTGACGGACGATACCATCCGTCACTTCACCAACTTCGACCCGCTTTACAAGAAGGATAAGAAAGAGTGGCTGAAGCTCTACATTCCGGCCCGCACAGCTATGGTACTGCGCCAAATTAAGTAAGCCGTACTGACAAAGACAAACGGGTAGGAAGAGGGTAAGACGGCACTCTTCCTACCTTTATTATATATACACATTGCTATCGAGGGAAGCAGCGGAACAGTAAACGGTTGAGCCAAGACCAGCGGAAACGGAACCAACGCCTCGTGCTGCTCTGTTTGCCACCGAAGCGAAGGACAAACTCCCGATAGCCATGTCTGCGAAAGGGAAGCCCTACATCCATGAATTCCAGATGGGCATATCCGCGTTCTTTCGCATCCGTCAATGCCTTCCAAACCGCCAAGATACCCGGATACTGCAACGCATACGTCTTGCGCATTCCGCCAGAGAACCAGAGGTATGCCGTATCGTCCGAATAGATGCAGGCACTTCCCCCGATAATCTTCCCCTTATAGGTAACGATGAAGATGCGGTTTCTTCCCCGCCCTATCAGATAATGCTCCATCTGCTGGAAGAAGTCCATGCTGGGGAAATGACGGCGGATTTTGGATGAGTAGTTGCGATGCAGCATACGGGCAAATTCACCTATTTCCTCCGAAGTATGTGCTTCGCGCACCTCTGCCCCATTCAATAGCCCTTTCTTCACCTGACGGATGCGCGAAGGACTGAAACGCTCTTCGGCCCGACCTACACTATGAAGGGAATTGTACACACGCATCCAATTGATAGAGAAATATCCCCTGCTGCGAAAATACTTGTATCCGAACATTGCATTGTCCAAATTGCGGAACTCAATCATGAAACAGGCCCGCAAGGCTTCGTCGGTAAGCCGCTGCAGCATCTCCTCAAAGACGAACTCACGTGCCGACTCATCGACAAAATATTCACCGGCACCATATACCTCACAACGTTTCACAATGCCCGGAGGAAACATGCGGACACTCCGACGGATGACAGCCAGCATCTTGGCCACAGGGGTGCCGTCTACCGATGCGACAATGAGCATAGGCTGATAGCCTGGCGTCGCTTCATATACATGAAACAGTTCGGTAGAATGGAACGTATTGGTACCCGGCAGGTCGGGAATTGTGTTTCCACGATAATATGTCGTCAGTTTCAATGGCATGGTGCCTGCAAAATTAAAAATAAACTTGTATTTTTGCATCATTATTAATCCAGTTAACGTGAATTATCCGGAAGAAACCGGGAATCAGCCTTGATTTCATTCCAATAGATAAACAAATATAGATATGGAAAGTTTCAGCGAACTAATCAAAAGACGCCGTAGTATGCGAAAATTTACCGGTGAAGAACTGACGCAGGAACAAGTTGTCAGCCTGATGAAAGCAGCCTTGATGGCACCGACTTCCAAGCGCAGCAATGCGTGGCAGTTTGTAGCAGTGGATGACAAGGATACATTGAAGAAGCTCTCGCTCTGCAAGGAGCAGGCATCCCAATTCATTGCCGATGCGGCACTAGCCATCGTAGTCACTGCCGACCCCCTGGCCAGCGATGTATGGATTGAAGATGCTGCCATCGCCTCCATCTACCTGCAACTGCAGGCCGAAGACCTAGGATTGGGAAGTTGCTGGGTACAGGTGCGCGAACGCTTTGCCGTGAACGGAATCCCGTCCAACGATTACGTACACGATGTGCTGGATCTGCCCCTGCAACTGCAGGTACTCAGTATCATTGCCATCGGACATAAAGGCATGGAACGCAAGCCCTTTGACGAGTCACATCTGCAATGGGAAAAGATTCACCTGAACAAATACGGAGTGCAATGACCCTACCGTCCCTGACATCCACTTCCATCGTGCTGGTAGGAGCCGGCAATCTGGCTACCCATCTGGGCAAGGCACTGTTCCGGCAGGGCTTCCCCATCCTTCAGGTCTACAGCCGGACGGAGGCATCTGCCCGGTCATTGGCAGAAGCGGTGGAGGCATCCTCCTACACCACCTCCATTGAAGGGATTGCCACCGATGCGGCTATCTACATAGCCGCCCTCAAGGACGATGCACTGATGCAGCTGAGGCAACAGCTGACCGAAGGAAGGAGGAAAGCCTTGTGGCTGCACACGGCAGGTAGCCTTCCTCTAACTGTATGGGAAGGATGTGCCGACCGTTACGGTGTATTATACCCCATGCAGACCTTCAGCAAGCAGCGGAAAGTGGACTTCCGCCACATACCCATCTTTTGGGAGAGTCGTCTGCCAGAAGATGGAGCGTTGCTGCAACAGATAGCCTCTCGCCTCTCCCAAAGTGTGTATGAGGCCTCGTCGGAACAGCGCAAGCAGCTTCATCTGGCAGCCGTACTGTGCTGCAACTTCACCAATCATCTCTATGCCCTGGCCGCAGAGTTGCTGCAACGTCAGCAGCTGCCCTTCGAAGCCATGCTCCCGCTGATTGACGAGACAGCCCGCAAAGTGCATGAACTCTCCCCGCAAGCTGCACAGACCGGTCCGGCGGTACGATACGACCGTAGCGTCATCGATACGCACCTGCATATGCTGCAACAACAACCTGACATTCAACAACTTTATCAGCTACTGACCGACAGCATCCATCGGAAGGCTGAGAAAAAATCCTTCATCTCATGAGCACCATCAACTACGATTTAAAAGATATAAAAGCACTGCTGTTTGATGTAGACGGAGTGCTGAGTGCCAACGTCATCCCAATGAGTACGGAGGGCGAACCGATGCGTACTGTCAACATCAAGGACGGCTATTCCATTCACCTGGCTGCCAAGCAGGGCGTACTGCTGGGCATCATCACAGGGGGAAAGACCGAAGCCGTGCGCAAGCGTTTCCTCTCATTAGGCATACCTGCCGAGGACATCTATCTGGGTTCATCTGTCAAGATACACGACTATCGCGACTTCCGTGACCGCCACGGACTGCGCGACGAGGAGATACTCTATGTAGGCGATGACATTCCCGATCTGGAAGTGATGCGTACCTGCGGATTGCCCTGTTGCCCCAAAGATGCAGCGGCCGAAGTAAAGGCCATTGCACGCTACATTTCACACGCTGAAGGGGGATATGGGTGCGGACGCGACATCGTAGAACAGGTGCTGAAAGTGAAAGGACTATGGCTGGCCAATGAAAAAGCCTTCGGATGGTAACTCATAACCTGTAACTCGTAGCTTGTAACTCGTAACTCGTAACTTGTAGCTCGTAACTTGTAACTATATGCTTGACAACCTGAATAACTATCAAATCATACTGGCCAGCAACTCTCCACGCAGAAAAGAACTGCTGACAGGACTGGGCGTGGCATACGACATTCGTACCCTGCCCGATATAGACGAATCATATCCTGACACCTTGCAGAAGGGAGAAATTCCCCTATACATCGCCCGTGAAAAGGCTGAAGCCTATCGTCCAATGCTCCGTACCGACGAGCTGATGATAACTGCCGATACCATCGTCTGGTTGGAGGGACGTGTACTGGGAAAACCGAAAGATGAAGAAGAAGCCCGCCAAATGCTGCGTGACCTTTCGGGAAAGACGCACGAAGTATATACCGGTGTCTGCCTGACGACCGTATCGTGGCAACACAGTTTCTATGCACAGACGGAAGTTCGCTTCGCCAAGCTGGATGAAGAGGAGATAGCCTACTATGTGGAGACATACAGACCCATGGACAAAGCAGGAGCCTATGGCGTACAAGAGTGGATTGGATATATAGGAGTGGAAAACATCGCTGGCAGCTACTTCAACATCATGGGATTGCCTGTACAGCGGCTATACCGGGAGTTGCGGAAGGTTCCGATCCTCTCTCCACGGCCCTGTCGCTAAGCGTTTCCTACAGGTTGTCAGGAAACATACACAGGTCGAGTATCAATGGGATATCCCGTTCGGCCACTCCCTGTTTCAACAGAATCTGCTTGTCCTGCAAAAAGAGTTCACGGAACTGTTCGCCGGATTCAAAACCGGCAGCCGCTTGGGTATAAAGTGCCACCGCCTGTTCTTGATTTCCCATGCACCAGGCCACATGAGCGGCATTCAGGTAATCAACGGAGGCCGGTTGGTTAGCCAATACCCGTTCATAGTATTTGGCTGCCTGTTCCAGTTTGCCACACAGGAAGGAACACCAGGCAATAGCACGCCCAGCCTTCATACTCTCCTCCTCCAGATAATCCAGTTTGAAGAAATAGTTCAAGGCCTCTTCATACCGTTCCAATCCGACCAGGCAGCTGCCTATATAGAAAGCCAATTGACGGTTCTCCGTCTGCATGGCTTCCACCCGCTGATAGCACTCCAATGCCAGCGCATACTCCTTGGACAGGCGATAACAGGTAGCCAGATGACGAAGCGTCCAGCGCTGGTCGGGCATCAATATATCCGCTTTCCGATAGGCATCCACTGCTTCGGCATACCTCTTCTCCTTCTGAAAGCAGAATCCCATCTTCTGATAGAGTTCGGCATCGGCATGATTCAGATTCACCAAGCGCTGATACACCTCGATAGCCTCCCTCGTACGCTCTTTGCGGAAATGGAAGTCGGCCAAATCCGCCAGCTGTTGAGGCGAATTGAACAAAGATTGCAACGGAGCAAGGCGATGTAAGGCAATCTCTTCGCTGAAGAGGTCGGGAAACTCGTTACGCCTCGGATTGAGCTTGAAAAAGCGGTACAGGTCATGGATGTATTGGTTTGTCAAGAAGTCTGCCCACTTCTCCTTCTCATGCCATCCGGCCTTGTATTCCTTGTCCAGCAGGTCCGATGACTCCTGTTCACTCAATTGTCGCATCAGATGTGTACGCTGCTCCTCGGGCAGCTTCGTTAACATGAAGCAGAATGAATACTTGTCGCTGTTGCAGATGGTCCCGACACGCATCATCATAGAAAGTATCGTCTGACGGGAGGAGTGCTCAACATCAAACATATCAACTACCGAAGAGTGCAACTCATCAAAAGGATAAAACCAGTTGGGCAGTTCCTTGAAGAAGGGCCAGTACTTCAGTTGCGCGAAGGTTCCCATGTAGATGTCCGACCCCTCTACCTGCAAATCCGCCATCTCGCGCAGACGCTCTTCCAGTACCGAGTTGTCCAGTATCTTCTTCCATTCCGGGTTGGAGTCGTTCTCTTCACCACCCGCTCCTTCATCGAGAAAAAGAGGGCCATTCTTCATCAGATTGGCATTCTTTATCATCTCCGGAATAATCTCTTCACGCATTTTCTTGTCTACTTTCTCGGTTTCCTGACTGAGCAGCAACTTGATGTAGACCCGATTCAGCTTCACGCCCAATCCGGCATCGGCCTGCAACTGGAGGAGTGCCATGAGGTCGGGATAGAGCGCAAACCTGTCAGCATAGCGCTGCAGCAACAAGGCCAGGCTGACCAGTGCCCGCTGCGACACCTCCCGGTCTGCATGACCATACGCATCGAACAGCCAGCGCATCTTACGTGCATCGAAACAATTCAGCACACTCAACATCACGGCAGAGACCATCAGACAAAGGTCTTTCGGAGCCAACGATTCAGAGTGCAGAAAGTCGGTGGCCTCGGCCATCTCGGAGACACTCCAGCTACTATTGGTCCAAACGGACAAGAACAGCCGGCGGTTGTTCTCTTCGTGGGTCAGCAACAAAGCGTGAAGCGGTTCTCTGTTGTCTGGCATCAGGCGGCATAGAGCCACGTCATCGGGGAAGGCTTCCAGCTGATGCAACAGTTCTGTCATCCGGCAAGTCTTGCATGCAGACTTGCCGGAACGACGTAACTGATGATAATAACTCTCTGAAATGGAGTCACAACGCTTCAAACGGATTTGATCCGCTATCTCCCACATTTCGGTCAGCAGCTGTTGATACAGTACAGGCCGTTGCGGGTCTTTTACTCCCATCCGCATATATTGCAGCATATAACGATAGGAGGTCTGCACCTTCTCCAAACGTTCATTCAACGTCCAGTCAAGATGTTCCGTTCCAAAGGCCTGAGTCTGCGCAATGGCCTCTTTCAGGCGTTTCTGTCTCAGCAGCGACTCTATCTGTCGGTATTGTTCCAATATATCTTGTTCGTTCATGATCCATTTCAAGTTATTGATGTTTCGGATGCCCAAGCCTATCCTTGACTCAGGCCGGGCTGGTTATCACCAGACTTCCGCCAAGTTTCAGAAGCGCCAATAGAGCTGCATGTCAAACGTGTTGTAATGACCGTCACCCGCTGTGCTTTTATCACGTGTATAGGTGTAGTTGGCTTGCAGCTTCAGGTTCTTGTAGAAATAATAGTTGGCAGCCAGGCAGTAGAGCGACTTCTGCGTACTCCACTCCTTACGGTCGCGGTACACATCCCACTTGGCGTACACCTTGCACTTCTTGGTTACGGGTGCTCCCACAGTCATATACCAGGCATCGGATTTGTCGCAGGCCGTACTTTTCAACGTGCCTTCGCTGTCATAGTCACTTATCTTATATCCCTTGCTGGTGGCGTATTCGGCACGGACAGTCCAGGCAGACTCATATTTCAGTCCGAAGGCCAGACGGTTGCGATCCACCGTCACCCCGTTCTTACTATACGAACCATTCCAGCCAAACATGCCCACGGCCAGATTCTTGACAGGATATACATAAACACCTCCTATCAGGTCCTTTGCATTGTTCTGTTCCTTCTGATTGATACCTTGACCGTTGTACAACGCCAACTGATAGTGCAGAAAGTTATGACGATCCGAGCCCACCGGCAGCAAGTCACCGGCCAACTGTACACCGATGTCACGTCCACCCGAAGAGTGTTCGCCCACACGGTCACTCATACCAGCCAATTTGGTGATGAGTTGTGAATAGGCACCAAAACCGATATCCCAAGGATTCATCGGATTTTCAAACGTGAAAGCACGCTTAAACTGACCGAAGCGGACAGTGAAGAACGAATACTTGGCCCACTCGCCATACGCATCGACAATACGCACACTGTTCTCGTTGGTCTGGCCTACACCGCCACCTGTCACTTCCATTTGCAGACGATATTTAAAATCTAGCACCTTTCCATTGACATATACACGTGCCATCCGCAAGTCGAAGCTGCTATGGTTGGCACCGTACTGGTCGGTTGTGGATGCTTTGCCTATCACGTATCCACCGAATGTGCTGTTCTGAATAATGTCCTTCTTGATTTGATTTCCCAATTTCTCTTGCGCATGCATACCACCTGCCATCACGGCCAGTGCCAGCAGCGCCATGTTCCTGTTCATTTTCATACAATATATATAATTACTGATTAAGTTACGAGTAACCTGTTTCGCTAACAACGCGAAAGGCAACCCTTCATCGCAAAGAGTTGCCTTTCTATGACAAAGTACAAATAGATTATTCGTTAATAGCTGCGATACCCGGCAGGATCTTGCCTTCGATAGCCTCCAACAGAGCACCACCACCGGTAGATACGTAAGATACGCCACTGGCCAGACCGAACTTGTTGACACAAGCTACAGAGTCACCGCCACCTACCAACGAGAAAGCACCGTTCTTGGTAGCTTCAACAATGGCTTCGCCTACAGTACGTGAACCGTGTGTAAAGTTGTCAAACTCAAACACACCCGTCGGGCCGTTCCACAAGATAGTCTTGCTGCCCTTGATGACATCAGCAAAGATTTTCTCTGTCTCCGGGCCAATGTCCAGACCTTCCCAACCGTCGGGTATTTCGTTTACCGGACAGAACTTCGTATTGGCATCGTTAGAGAAAGAGTCAGCTACCTTGGCGTCTACTGCCAGTACCAGATTCACACCCTTTTCCTGAGCCTTCTTCATCAGGTCAAGAGCCAGATCCAGCTTGTCATCCTCACAGATGGAGATGCCAATCTTACCGCCCTGAGCCTTTGTAAAGGTATATGTCATACCACCGGCAATAATCAGGTTGTCCACCTTGTTCAGCAGGTTCTCGATGATTTCGATTTTCGAAGAAACCTTAGAACCACCCATGATGGCAGTAAACGGACGCTGGATATCGTTCAGAACCTTATCCACAGCCTTTACTTCCTTCTCCATCAGATAACCGAACATTTTGTGGTCCTTATCGAAATATTTAGCAATCAGTGCCGTAGAAGCGTGTGCACGGTGAGCAGTACCAAATGCATCGTTCACATAGCAGTCTGCATACGAAGCCAGCTTCTTCGTAAATTCCTTCTGGCTCTCTTTCACAGCCTTCTTGGCAGCTGCCTTCTCTTCGTCAGTAGCATCTTCTGCCAGGCCACGGGGCTTGCCCTCTTCCTCGGCATAGAAACGGAGGTTCTCCAGCAACAAGGCCTCACCCGGTTGCAAGGCAGCAGCCTTTACGGCAGCCTCTTCACCCATACAATCGTTGGCAAACTGAACCTCAACACCCAGCTTCTCTGAAACATGATTCAGGATGTGCTTCAGTGAGAACTTGTCAGCTACGCCTTTCGGACGACCGAGGTGCGAACCGATAATCAGACTACCGCCATCAGCCAAAATCTTCTTCAGCGTGGGAAGAGCTGCGCGGATACGAGTATCATCTGTAATGTTGAAGTTTTCGTCCAGAGGTACATTGAAGTCAACACGGACGAATGCCTTTTTTCCGGCAAAGTTGAATTGATCAATTGTCATAATTCTCTATTATTTAAAAGTGTTACTGTTGTCTGTCCTTGCAAATTTGCCGCAAAGTTACTATTTATTTCTTTTTTCCTTTATAAAAACTGCATTTATTCTTTCATTTTCTCTCCTTCCAAAGTCACTTTATACTGCCGTTCGTAAGATTTACACATCATTTGCAAACCGCAGTTATCACATTGAGGAGAGCGTGCCTGACAAACATAGCGTCCGTGCAAAATGAGCCAATGATGGGCGATGGGAATATCGGAAGCCGGAATATACTTCACCAGCTCCTTTTCGACGCTGAAAGGAGTGGTACACTTGTCGGACACCAACCCCAATCGGTGACTGACGCGAAACACATGAGTATCCACCGCCATCGCAGCCTTGTTGAATACAACGGACTGGATGACATTGGCTGTCTTACGCCCCACTCCCGGCAGACGGACCAACTGCTCCAGCGTGTCGGGCACCTCGCTCTGGAATTCACGCACCAGCATCTGTGCCATGCCTACCAGATGTTTGGCCTTGTTGTTTGGGTAAGAGACGCTGCGGATGTATTCGTACACAACCTCCGGCGTGGTAGCAGCCAATGCCTCCGGCGTAGGGAAATCACGAAACAGCGGAGGGGTAATCAGGTTGACCCGTTTGTCGGTACATTGGGCGGACAGGATGACGGCTATCAACAGCTCAAAGGGATTGCTGTAATGCAGTTCGGTCTCGGCTACGGGACGATTCTCGCGAAACCAAGCCACTATGCGTTCGTATCGTTCTTTCTTTCTCATCGCAGTTTGTTTTTATGGTAATGAGGAGTCACTTTCATGCGGAAATAGAAGATGGAGAGCAAGGTCAGCACAGCACCCACCAGGTATGCCTTGTCAAACGTGCTGACCTGAGCAATGTATCCGCCGGCCACCATGCCGATGCCAATCCCCACATCCCACGAAGTGAGATAGGTAGAGGTAGCCGTACCACGTTGGCTATTGGGAGCCAGATTGACGAACAGCGTATTGTATGCTGGAAACATACTGCCAAAACCGATACCAAGCAGCAAGGCGATGGCAAAAAAGAGCACTCCGCACACCACTGCATCCCAGCGCACCAAATAGACACAGGCCGAAAGCAGGAAGAAACTGGTGACAACCAAGTAGATGCCGAACGCAATCACCTGAGTAATCTTGCCCCGATCGACCAACCGGCCGGAGAAGAGGCGTGACACGGCCATGCCTACTGCCATGAAGGTAAAGAAGAAGCCTGTAGGTACATTCAGCTCAATCTGCCGGGCATACATGGCCACATAGTTAGTAGTCATGCCATAGGGTATGGAGAGCAGCAGTAGAGAGAGGCCCGCCGGAATGCCTCGCAAAAGAATAAAACGGTCCAACGAAATGGGGGGACGACGTACCGCAGGCTTGTAGGGCGTATGCACCACCGAGGCACAGAGCAGGCCCAACAGACAGGAGGCGAGCGAACAACTGAAAACCACCTCGTAACCGAATCCGGCATCGTGCAGAAAGAGTCCCGTCATCGGGCCGATAGACATGGCCGTATTGTTGGCCAGTCCGTAGTAGCCCAACCCTTCACCCCGTCGGGACGAGGGCATGATGTCAATGACGATGGTGTTGCCCCCTACCGTCACCATGCCGAAGGAGACACCATGAAGTACGCGGAAGAGGATAAAAAGGGTCAGCGTGCCGGCCACCATGTAGCCGCCGAACATCGCCGTAAAGATGAAATAGGCCAGCAGATAAAGCGGTTTGCGGGCAAATGTATCAAGCAGATAGCCCGAAAAAGGACGGATGCACAAGGCGGCTACCGTATAGCACGACAGTACGATGCCGATAGTCGCCTTGTTAGCTCCAAATGCTTCCTGCAGATAAAACGGGAGTACGGGCATCAACAGCCAGAATCCGAAGAAAAGCAGGAAATTGGCACAGATGATGAAACAATAACTTGGAGTGACAAGCCGTTCTTTCATAACTGGCACCCTCCGTTTGTCAATAAGCGTGTTCAAACTCTTTCAGGAAACGGGTATCGTTTTCCGAGAAAAGTCTGAGGTCGTTGACGCGGTATTTCAAGTTTGTAATACGTTCGATACCCATACCCAGTGCATACCCGCTGTACACCTTGCTGTTGATGCCGTTCAGCTCCAGCACATTGGGGTCAACCATACCGCATCCCAGGATTTCCACCCAACCGGTACCCTTGCAGAAGGGGCAGCCCTTGCCGCCACAGATATTGCAGCTGATGTCCATCTCGGCACTGGGCTCTGTGAAGGGGAAATAAGAGGGGCGCAGGCGTATCTTGGTATCGTTGCCGAACATCTCTTTTGCAAAGAGCAACAGTACCTGCTTCAGGTCGGTAAACGACACATTCTTGTCCACATAGAGTGCCTCTACCTGATGGAAGAAGGCATGTGCGCGGTAGCTGATAGCCTCGTTGCGATACACACGTCCCGGACAGATGATGCGGATGGGAGGTTGTGTGTTCTCCATCACACGGCTCTGCACACTGCTGGTGTGCGTACGCAGGATGATGTTGTGAGAAACGTTCTCGGCACTGGTCTCGATGAAGAAGGTATCCTGCATGTCGCGGGCGGGATGATCCTCGGCAAAGTTCATGGAAGAGAACACATGCCAGTCGTCCTCCACTTCCGGTCCGTCGGCAATGCTGAATCCCAACCGGGCAAAGATATCGATAATCTCATTCTTCACGATGGTCAACGGATGGCGTGTCCCCAACTGGATGGGGTAAGCGGTACGGGTCAGGTCCAAATCGTCGCAACCGGTATCCTGGCTTTCAAACTGTTCCTTCAACGCGGCTATCTTCTCCTGTGCCTTGTTCTTCAGTTCATTCAGCCTCATGCCGACCTCTTTTTTCTGTTCGACGGGCACGTTGCGGAAATCGGCCATCAGTTCGTTGATGGCCCCCTTCTTGCTAAGGTACTTGATACGGAGTGCTTCCAATTCCTCGACATTGGAGGCTTTCAACGCTTCCACTTCCTGCAGAAGCTGTTCTATTTTAGCTATCATATCTGTTTTTGAATTATTTTCGGATAAAAACGTTGCAAAGATACAACTTTATCCATTACCAGAGAAAAAAGAAGTTGAAAATTGAAGGATGGGGACTTCAATTTTCAACTTCTCTACTCAATTGCCTTGCAGCATCAACGGAGGGTCGTCAAGGTGATTCTGGCTGTTTTCACCCCTTTGGCTTTGGCCTCAAAGATGATTTCACCGGGTTGTTCGCCGGCCTGCACAATGGCGGTCAGCTGTCCGTAGAAGAGGGGCATCTTGGGCAGATGGAACAGATCGAGACTGGTTGCATCGCCGTTGGCAGCGGCGCGGTAGCGGCCGGCTCCCTTCACGGCAAAGGTCACCATCCGGCTGTCCATCGGGCACAGGTTACCATCCTTGTCCACCACGCGCACGGTAAGGTAAGCCAAGTCCTTGCCATCGGCAACGAGCTGTGCTCTGTCAGCCACCACCTCCAGGTGATGGGGTTGCCCGGCTGTACGTACGATCCGCTCGTCCGCCTGCTTGCCTGTTGCATCGTAGGCCACCACCTTCAGTTCGCCCGGCTCATAAGGCACGTCAGTCCACATCAGGCGGTACCGGCGTTGCAGCCACAGCGAGTCTTTCCCCTGCAGGGAGCGGGCCTCCTCGGCCGACAGTTTGCGCTGCTTGCCATAGCTCTTGCCGTTAACAAAGAGTTCGGCACTGGGATAACTGGTATAGACGAAGACGGGGGTATTTTCTCCTTCCCTACCCGGCCACGTCCAGTGAGGCAGCACATGCAACGTCTGCGCCTCGCGATTCCACAAGCTGCGATACAGATAATAGCGGTCCTTAGGCAGGCTAGCCAGGTCGATGATGCCGAATACCGAGCTATGGCTGGGCCAGGCATCGGTATCGTATGGCGAAGGCTCGCCCAGATAGTCAAAGCCCGTCCATACAAATTGTCCGATGGTCCAGGGATAGTCCTCGGCCAAAGCAAAGTCCTCATCCGGCACATTGCTCCACGAGCATGATTCCGTATCGTAGCCGGAGCACTGGTGATCGTCGTACATGGCCTGCTTCTGCAACGATACAGGGAACTTGTACACACCGCGCGAGCTGACCGTGGAGCTGGTCTCCGATCCCAGCACGATGTTCTGCGGCAACTTGCCGTAAGCCTCCACATAACGATGGGTGCGGTAGTTGAAACCGGGGATGTCAATCATCGCAGCAAATCCGTTGGAGAGTACGCACGACACCTGGTCCATGCCACAAGTGACAAGGCGGGTCGGGTCTTCGCGATGGCAGATATCCTGCAGGAAAGAAGCAACCTTATAGCCCTCGGGACTGCACTGGGTAGGCACCTCGTTGCCTACGCTCCACATCACCACGCTGGGATGATTCCGGTAGTGACGCAGCATGTTCACCATGTCGCGTTCGGCCCACTCGTTGAAATAGCGGTGGTAACCGTTCTCGCACTTGGCAATGTCCCATTCGTCAAACGGCTCCAACATCATCATGAAGCCCATCTCGTCGCACAACTCCACCAGTTCAGGGGCAGGCATGTTGTGACTGGTACGGATGGCGTCGCATCCCATATCCTTCAGCAGTGTCAGCTGCCGGCGCAAGGCGGCTACATTGACAGCGGCTCCCAACGGGCCCAGGTCGTGGTGATTGCACACGCCCTGAAACTTGCGATGACGGCCGTTCAGGTAGAAACCTTTGTCGGCCACAATCTCCAGACTGCGGATGCCGAACCGGGTAGTATAGCGGTCAACCAACGTGCCATCCACGTAAATGCAGGATACAGCCTGATACAACGTCGGCGTCTCAGGCGACCACAGCGCAGGCTTCTCCACTACAAAGTTCTGTTCGAAGGGTTTTCCGTGATTGATTTTCAATGTATTGTCTTTCACAGCCACCACCTGGCCCTCAGGCGATACAATTTCTGTCACCATCCGCACGTCTCTGTCGCCCGAGCCTTCAATCGTCGTCAGCAGACGGACGGCTGCATAGTCAGCATCCACATGGGGAGTGATAATCTGCGTACTCCATACAGGGACATGCACCGGCTCGGTCGCTATCAGATGTACATTGCGGTAGAGACCCGCACCGGGATACCAGCGCGACGACTGCGGACGGTTTTCCAGACGTACAGCCAGCACATTGGCAGCCCCGTCCTTATTCAGGTACGGAGTGACATCTACATAAAATGAGTTATAGCCAAACGGCCAGAAGATGGCCTCCTGTCCGTTGACATAGACACGCGCCTCGCTCATGGCACCGTCAAACAGCAGTGTAACCTGCTTGCCGACAGGTGCATCAAACCGGGTGCGGTACCAGCCGATGCCCACATAAGGCAATCCGCCCGTACGGCCCGTCTTCACCGAGGCCTCTGTCTCAAAGTTCTGCGTCACAGCCACCTTCTGCAAGTCGTGCGAACGGTCAAAGGGACCGAAAATGGCCCAATCGTGAGGTATCGTCACCGATTCCCAACGGCTGTCATCAAAAGATGTTTCCACTGCTTCAGGGACATCCCCTTTGGTGAAACGCCAGTTTTTCTCTAACAAGACTTCCGACCGCTGGGCAACGGCAGCCGTTGCCATACTCAGAGCGGCACAGACAAGACAAATCATTCGTTTCATGGTCATACGTTATTACTTCTGTTAAACAGGTCAGTTTTTGAAAGCATCCATGATAATCGTCGGTCGTCCCTCCTCCGTAAAGGCGCCCAATGCATACCCATACCAACCAGGCATGCATTCGGGTTCCCAATAGAACACGCCTTTGCAACGGCCGGAGGTCTTTTCGCGGCAGTCACTCAACAGGCGGGCCAACGTAGTCTTGCCGGCAGCCAGCGTAGAGGCATCGGCCAGCTTACCATTACCGTCGGCACACTGCATACCGGTCTCCACAATCATCACATCACAATTGTAACGGGCCACGACCTTGTTCACATTGCTGATGCACTCCGAGATGGTACGTTCAGCCGTATAGTCGGAATGCTCCTGCATGGTCCAGTAAGGATAGATGGACATGCCTATCATGTCCCACTTGCCACCGTTCTTCTTCAGTTCGTCGAAGAACCATGCATAGAGGCCATTATCGTAGCCGTTGTCCAGGTGAACAATGACGATGGCATCGGCAAATACCGACTTCACTGCCTCATAGCCGGTGGCCACAAACGCGCCCAGATTGGCCCAGTTCATAGGATACTTCACTTCGGTGGAGGTCCATCCCATCTCTTTCACCTCGTTGGCTTTGATGTCCCACGAGGCACCGCTCAACGCCTTGTCTTCATCCCACAGCATACCCGGACGTATTTCGTTTCCCACCTGTACCCATTTCGGTGTCACGCCGGCCTCCTTCAACGCCTGCAGTACCTCCTTGGTGTGGTCAGCCAACGCTTTCTTCAAATCCGCCAACCCCAGTCCCTTCCAGGAGGCAGGTTTGTGCTGCTGTCCCGGGTCGGCCCACCAGTCGCTGTAGTGGAAGTCAACCATGACGTCCATGCCCAGGTTCTTGGCACGTTTGGCCTTTACCAGCAAGTCTTCCTTGTTGCACCAGTTGTCATGCTCTTTGGGATCCACCCATACACGCAGGCGCACGGCTCCCAGTCCCAGTTCCTTCATCAAGGCGGTGCATTCGCGCTCTTCGCCCGCTGCGTTATAGAACTTATGTCCCTTCTTCTCCATCTCCGTCACCCAGCTGATGTCGGCTCCCTTTACAAAGGCATCCGACTCCGGCACCGACGGAGTTTCGGGTTTCTCCGGAGTGTCAGGATTTTCAGGAGTATTGGCAGGTGTGTCACTTCCCCCTCCTCCACAAGAGGTCATTCCCCAAAGCAGCCCGATGGAGAGGACTGCATAGCATAAAGTTTTCAGATTCATATTCATACTGTTACCTAATTAATGTGTTTTCACAATTATATCGCAAATATACATCTTTTTCGGTTTGTTGTCATTCCATCGCCTCAAAAATGTTTACCTCTACTTTTGGTTTTCTACGAATCGCACACCATCCGCCCCTTATTGTTCCGAATAGTGCCACTTTCCCATCCATACACCTGTCAGCAAACCCGCTTACCTCATTCGCTACTTGTTGAAATCACTCCTCAGCATATCTCAGGCGTATCATCAGGTTGTTTCAGTCGTATACTGAAACAACATATCCATAGGACTGAATGAACGTACCCCTAAGGGTCCTCACTCTACAAAGGAGGAGAAGGCTGCCGTTGCACCTCACCGGATTCATGCCGACAATGAAAGAAAAACGAAATCCGTGGCATATTTTTCTGGAATACATGTCCGATTATAAAACTGTTTTCGTATATTTGCGAATGGTTTCAGACAGATGGGCCTTCTTGAGTTGACGATTTATTTATAAACTATTTATAGTATACTATCTGCGTATGAAAAAGCTTATTTTATGGATTGCGACATCACTACTTGGAGCAGGAATGGCCGGTTGCAGTAACAGCGACGTTATCACGGATTATGTGCCGGTGACTATTCAAATCAAAGCACTGGATGCTGACGGACAGGATCTGTTCGACCCGACCCGAACGGACAACCTGATGAAGCAAGGCATCACATTTGACTATGCCGGAAAGACCAATCGGATAGAGGTTGAAGATACTCCCCTCACCCGAGAGTATCTGGCCGTCATACATCCGCCCATGCTGGGTCAGAAGGAGGGGGGCTACTATGTCTCCATCGGTGAATGGGCCGGCAATTGCCGTTGGGAAGACGAAACCATCGTTATCAACTGGCCCGACGGTACACACAACACCATCTCCTTCACTCTGAAGAAAACGGGGGTCAACCATGCCCAATACTATCTGGACGGCAAAAAGCAGGAGGGACACCTGTTTACCTTTACCTATCCCGCTAACCAATGACAGGCTGCATCTGTACTGGGAGAGATTAGTCGACTAATATACATATATAATAATTACCACCATGAAAACAAGACTCTACACCACCCTGGCATGGGTACTGATGACCTGCCTGTCACTGCCCGCCATAGCACAACACGTCAACAACTTCCAGATTCGTAGAGGAACCAACGTCAGCCACTGGCTATCGCAAAGCGTACAACGGGGACCTGCCCGGCGGCTGCACATACAGGAGGATGACTTCGCCCGTCTGGAGGAACTGGGTTTTGACTTCATACGCCTCCCCATCGACGAGGTACAGTTTTGGGACGAAGAGGGCAACAAGCTCCCCGAAGCCTGGCAACTGCTGACCAACGCACTCAATCTGGCCACCCGGCATCACCTGCGCACCATTGTCGATCTGCACATCATACGCTCGCACAACTTCAATGCAGCCAATGCCGGAATGAAGAATACCCTCTTCACCTCGGACGAGGCACAGCAGAAACTGATTGACATGTGGTATCAGCTATCGGATGTATTGAAAGGATACAGCAACGACTCGGTAGCCTACGAATTCATGAACGAACCGGTAGCCGACGAACACGAGCAATGGAACAAAATCATTGCAAAGGTACACAAAGCCCTACGTGCGCGCGAACCGCAACGTACGCTGGTCATCGGATCCAACCGGTGGCAGAGTACCGGTACCTTCAAATACCTGCGCATTCCCGAAGGCGACAAGAACATCGTCCTCTCCTTTCACTACTACGACCCCATGCCCCTGACCC
>SAMEA3663297__coassemble_493_pt1 | contig 20862 bp, 19 predicted proteins | sample SAMEA3663297__metabat2_low_PE_003 | metagenome-assembled genome bin SAMEA3663297 (sample SAMEA3663297) | pig gut metagenome | biome: pig gut; feature: pig-associated habitat; material: faeces | place: China | collected 2013
GGTGCCTCGACGCAGGCATCCGAGTTCCTCACTTGGGACTCGATTCTGATCTTCTTCCTGGGAGCCATTTCATTTGTCATTGCTACCGCTTCAGGAGTCATCTTTGTGAAGATATTCAACCTCTTCCTCAAAAAGGGCAACAAGATCAATCCGCTCATCGGCAACTCCGGCGTATCTGCCGTACCCGACTCTGCACGTATCTCACAGACCGTCGGTTTGGAATACGATCCGACCAACTATCTGCTGATGCATGCCATGGGTCCCAATGTAGCAGGTGTCATCGGTTCGGCTGTAGCTGCCGGTATCTTGCTGGGCTTCCTGCTGTAATTCCATCCTGATGTAACTATAAGAATCCGTAGTACCTATCCATAGTAGTACGGATTCTTTTTTTTCAATCAATCCTTTCTCTCAAAATACCTTCCATACCATAAAGATAAGTTACAGTCTTGACTCTTCTACACCGAGATATAAATCAAGATTTATACTGTTTCTAAGGATTATCTGACAAGATATAAAATGAAAACGACTATGCAGTATCGACAACAACATATTGATGCAGTGGCAGGCCTTCTTATTATTAATATGATTTTAGGACACTGCATACAAACAACAGATTGTACAGATATAATACTGTATAAATGGATGAATGCCCTATCATTCTTCATGTCTTGGTTTTTCTTTAAATCAGGTATGTACTATACAAAAAAATCCATAAAATCACAGATAAAGTCTTTCAAAAAACTACTTATTCCGTTTACTATCTTTTCAGCCATCGGACATGTTATGACATGCGTCAAGCTGTTCATGGATGGCGATTTTAATTGAGTGCACTATGTTGTTACTCCTATTATCCAGATATTACTTATGGGATGTGTAGGAGGCAATATGCCACTTTGGTTTCTTTTGTCTTTATGTATGGTTCAACTGATTTATCAGCTTATCTGTACTAAATTGAAAGATGAATGGTTATTTATTATCGGAGTAACCCTTTCGTTCACATTTAATATTTTGGCTATACACACACCCGTGTATTCGGCAAATATTTCATTAGGTCTTGCCTTTTACGCATTAGGCCATAAACTATGCAAAGTCCAATATACTAATACAATTTTTTATCTATCGATATTGATATACGCATCCGTACTGTTTCTATATCCATCGGTAATTGATTTTAGGAGTAACCAAACACTCTGCGGTTCATACCTTCTTGCAATACTTTTTTCTTTAGCCGGATGTACACTATACAATGCCTTGTTTAAGAGAACAATAAAGAGTAATATAATCAACAGTTCCTTTCATGATAATATGAATAGGTATTTAAATATCAGAGACCTATTTAAGTGTATTATTAGCCAACCCTTTTGTAAGATTCTTATATTTGTTGGAGAAAATGCAATGACTTTTTACGTATTTCATTGGTTAATTATAAGATCGTGTAACCTAGTTTTATCTCTATGTAAGATTGAAGGTAATATAACCCAATTATTAATTATCATAATTATTAATTGCCTTTCGCTTCCTTTACTAAGTATTTTATTTAGAGATCCTAAGTATTCGTGGATGATAGATGGAAACCTTAAAAAACTAACACGACATACATAGTTTATAAATTGCCATATACGTGCAGACCCAAGCAACATACTCTCAAAGCAAGTATGTTGGGGGCAGGCAAACATACCGTTAGTACGATGCTTCATACGGTTGCATTGTCACTGTCAACGTGCTGCAGTGTCGCTGTCAACCTGCTGACAGGGGAACAGAAGCAGGCTTACAAATTGATGGGAATAGACTCTGTAATGCGTTTGACCCTACACCAATTGGCCATAATATGCTGAAAATGAAAATAATAAGCACGGTGCAAGAGGCGTATAACCCTACACCACTCTACACATGATATTCTGCTACTGCTTTCATTGTTACCTTTAAATAAAAACAAAGCAAAGGAATACTACACGAAGTGTAGGTTGGTGTAGGGAGATGTAGGGTTAGGCAATGCATTCACCCAAACAAACACCTATTTAATGTGAGTTCGACGAATTCACATTACTGCGATAAACCACAATTACCCAATTAGGAAATAATTATTACCCCACGTTGCAAAACGTTCATTATTAGAGTATTTCCTTCCGAGAAAAGCCTCTAAGATTATGTATTCTTATTATCATTCATTCATAATTGGCATTTATGCTTTATGTAAAAAAGAGCTGCACTCCATCAATCATCCAACAAACATGCATCAGTCGAATGGTCAGCAGACAAAAAGAAAGCGCAACTTCGAACTATATCACAGAAACGAAAGCTGCGCTTCCTGCTTACCATAAGAATATTCGTTTGCCGTTAGTTTAAACTTACTTAAACAGCTTGGGAACGAACTCGGTCAGATAGATGCGCCAGTTCTTCCAGATATGACCTTCGGCTGACTCATAATATTCATAGCTGTACCCCTTTTCGTCCAGCATCCGACGGAAGTCGGCATTGGCTTTGTAGAGGAAATCGGTATTGCCGATAGCGATGTAGTAGAGCGCCGGTTTCTTATCGAACTGCACCTTCAGCTTGGCCTCTAAATCTTTGTAGATGGGTGAATCAACCTTCGGATCAGACAGGATGGCTGCAGAGAAAAGACCGATGTAGTCAAACATGTCAGGATATTGCTTGGAGATATGCAGCGAATGGAAACCTCCCATCGACAGACCGGCAATGGCACGTCCATGCTTGCTTTTTATAGTGCGGTAATGGCTGTCTACATAGCGCACCACATCAGGGAAAGACGTCTCGAAGGAGCCTTCCATGGTTTTCGGCAGCCGCATGGTGGGACTTACAAACCCGTTGCTGGTTTCGCCGGGAGCAGCCTCCTGTGAGATGTTGCCATTGGTCATCACCACAATCATGGGTTTCGCCTTACCCTGAGCAATCAGGTTGTCCAGTATTTGCGCCGCACGCCCCAGTTCACTCCAGGCATTCTCGTCGCCACCCATACCGTGCAGAAGATAGAAGACGGGGTAACGCTTGCCGCTGTCTTCATATCCTGCTGGCGTATATACTGTCATCCTGCGCTTCATACCGGCCGTAGGGCTTTCGTGCCACACCTTAGCTACCGTACCATGAGGCACATCGTTCACCTTATAGAGGTCTGCACGGCCGCCACCGATGATGAACACATTCGTAACGCTCTGTACATCACGAATCATAAACACATTGGACGGATCGTTAATCTTCAAGCCATCCACCAGAAAGGTATAGCTATAGAGTTCAGGCTTCAGAGGTTCAGGAGTCGTATATTCCCATACACCGTCCTTTTCCACAAGGTCGGCTACCCGTGCACCTTCTTCGGACGACTCACTGTTCAGGAAGTCACCCGTCACCTGCACACGCACCGCCTTAGGAGCTTTCAGACGGAAAGTGACAGTCTGATTGTCATGAATCTCGGGAGAGACAATCTGGGAGCCGCCCCACAATGCCTGCTGCGCATACGTCAACAGAGCTGTCAGCATCAAGGCTGACGAAAAGAAAAATCGCTTCATACGTATCTGTTTTTTAAAGTTCATACTATTCTTCTTACTACCTGCACAAGCCTCCATCGGATTGATTGCCAAAGATAACTGCATCTTTAGAACTGTGCAACATTTCAGCTGACAATCTTACCAACAAATGGTTACCTGCAATATCTTAAACGTGAGTATTGCTGTCGTTTCTTTAGTGTAATGCTTAATTCTCCATGATGCAATTTTCCAATTGTTGCCATGGTTATGAAATGGTCGGTGCAAAATACTCACTTGATAATTTTGGACGTTAGGAAAATGTATTTGCTTAAATGAGTAAGATCGCAAATCATCCCACATAACAAACAGCCTAAAATAGTAAAGACAATAGCTACAATAGCATAGCAAAATCCTGTCGTATCGAATGAAAAAGCAGGAATCAATACTTTGCTAATAGCTGTAAAAAAGGGGCTAAATAAGACGATTAATAACGTATTTCGACCAATGTAATGAAGAGCGCATTTTCCTTTCAAAGGAATATATTTGTATATTTTCTGTAAAAAGCATATGACCAAATAAGTAATTGTTAAACTGGAAAGAGATCCTACATGTAGATTGTCGGGAATAGAAAACATGATAATTAATGGGATAGACGCAAAGAATGAAGGTTGAAATATGCTCAAGAAATGTCTGGTATTCCCTTTTAATATATGCCCAACAAGAAAACACATGGCATTATGCCATTCCATACCTGATACATATGTAATTGCATATAGAGAGATACCTAAAGCGATGTAAGCATTCAGTCCTTTTAGCTTGACGAATTTGACAATCAAATATTCAATCATTAGACAAATAATCAGTGTATTGATGTACCAATATGGGTTCGCAGGATGTAGAAATATCCTATTAAGGAACACGGATAAATTTATTTCGCCAATTGCTTGTTGCATGGGAATTACTCCTGATAATGCATAGTTTAAGTAGGTGTGTGTGGTTACAATGATTAGATAAGGGATGAAAAGCTTTCCAATTGAAATTGCGAATGAAGATATCGATTTGTCTGTATTTGCAAAATACCCGGAAATCAGGAGGAATCCTGGCATATGAAAAGAATAGATTACGTCATGAAAGTATGGATAAAATAGATTTATAATGGGCAAATGAAACAATATCATAAATGAGATAAATATGGCCTTAAAATAATCCACTTCATCGATTCTATTACGGTTTATTGCCTGGGATTTGCTATTTCTATGTACACGTTTCGGTATGTCTTTGTTTGGAATCATTGTTATATTCAAAGTTTTCTTTTGTGAAAAGGAAAATTGCTGACAAAGTTACTGCTTTGCAAAGATACATTATTCATTTTAGTTATCCAAAGTATGAGAATATTTTTTATAATATGAAATTTATTGTATAAACCATCGCCTATTCTTTATTCAAATGTTTCAATAGAAACTTTCAGCTTTCAACTGACAACTACAAGCAAAGTCTGAAAATTATGCACGTTTTCTTTCACTGTGTGCAATTATATTGTATCTTTGCGCCCTGTAAACTATAATTCAAGAAAAATATGAGAAGAAAACTATTGATTTGTGCCTCTTTATTAATCGTTTCAGTTTCAACTTTTGCTGGAGGCATTTTAACCAACACCAACCAACATCCCGCTTTCCTGCGTATGTTGTCCCGCGGTGCGACGTTCGATATAGATGCCGTCATATCCAATCCAGCAGGTTTGGCTTTCATGCCTAAAGATGGCTTCTACTGTTCACTTAGCATCCAGAGCGCTTTCCAGACCCGCAATATTGATGCCAACTACTATACATATACAGGTTTCAACGGTACGGCTCCCATCGTGTCCGACCAGCCCTATCACAAGTATTATGAAGGCAAGGCTGCCGCTCCCATCATCCCCAGTGTATTCGGTGCCTACAAAAAAGGCGACTGGGTCATCTCCTGCTATTTTGGCGTGACAGGCGGCGGTGGCAAGGCTTCGTTTGATGACGGTCTGCCCATGTTCGAATCACTGGCCATGGCAGGCATCTTCAAGGCCGGCCTGCAGCAAGGCAAGGTACTGACACAAGAGATATATGATATCAACAGTGCCATGGAGGGCAAGCAGTTCATCTACTCTGTCCAGCTGGGCTTGACCTACAAAATCAACGAATGGCTTTCGGCATTCGCCGGCGGCCGCATGAACTACTTTACCGGAGGCTACACCGGCTATCTGACCGCCAACCTGAAAGAGTCTTTGGGCGGTGCACAGCTGATGAACCTGGCTTTGGATTGCGACCAGACCGGCTGGGGACTGACTCCTGTCATTGGTTTGGATGCCAAGCTGGGCCGACTGAACATCGGTGCCAAGTATGAGTTCAAAACCAACCTGAACATTGAGAACAACACAAAAGAGAATACCGATCCCGACGGTGCCTTGGCCGCTTTCAAACACGGTGTCAACACACCGAGCGACATACCTTCACTCCTCTCGGTGGCTGCAGGCTATCAGTTCCTGCCCAACCTGCGTGCCTCTGTGGAATACCACTTCTACGACGACAAACAGGCCGGTATGGCAAACGACAAACAGAAATACCTGACTAAAGGTACCAACGAATACCTGGCAGGTATTGAATGGGATGTCACCCAACGACTGACGCTGAGCTGTGGCGGACAAATTACCGACTACGGCCTTTCGGACAATTACCAGAGCGACACCAGCTTCTCATGCGACTCTTACAGCTTGGGATTCGGCGCCAAACTGAAGCTGACCGAAAAGGCAGACATCAACATAGGTTACATGTGGACTACCTACGATGACTACAAAAAAGTATCGGACAACTACAATGGCACAGGACTGAAGGGCAGCAATGTATACAGCCGCACCAATAAAGTGTTCGGCATGAGCATCGACTACAAGTTCTGATAAGAGAGTAGCCCCCCCCAAACACGCTCTGCACAGAGGCACAAAGGCATGGATCATCTCCACATCGAAAGGAGAGCAATCCGATGCCTTTGTGCCTCTGTTTTTTCCCTCGCGTATAAAAAACTGCAGATACGCCTACAGTCCCGATTTGATGACCCTGGCCGGATTGCCTACGGCCAACGACCCGGCAGGAATGTCGTCCACTACCACACTGCCTGCCCCGATGGTGCATCCGTCACCAATCGTAACACCCGGCAAGATGGTGACACCCCCACCAATCCAGCAATTGTCACCGATAGTGACCGGCCTTGCCCACTCGCGGCGCGTATTCCGTTCGGCCGGATTGGTGCTGTGACAAGCCGTATAGATGCCCACATTGGGCCCGATAAAACAGTCGTCACCGATGGTAACCAACGCCTCGTCGAGTACCGTAAAGCAGAAGTTGGCAAAAAAACGCTTCCCCACCCGGATATGCTTTCCGTAGTCACAATAGAAGGGTTGGTTGATGAACGTATCTTCATCGCTCTGCCCCAGAATCTCCTGCAGTTTCCGATTTCGCTCTTTCAGCAGTGTGGGACGTATCTGATTATACTCCCAACACAAATCCTTCACTCGATTCAGTTCTGCTATCAGTTGAGGGTCGGTCGCCTGATAGACCTCACCTGCCAACATTTTGTACATTTCCATATATTCTGTCATTTAATGATTATCACAAATCCAATTTACGTTTTATCCATCAAGTCGTTAATGCGGCAAAGATAGTGCAAATCGAGAGAAGGACTTTCATGCTTGCATGAAAAAGTTATTCCAAGGTGCAGCCTATCTTATCAAAAGATATGGGCTCCGGTAGAAATTGGTTGATTTTAGATTTTTTAATTGCAAAAAGTTAGTTTTATAGTCCTGCAACCATTGCAATTCCAATAAATCTTTGTACCTTTGATTCGATATCAATAAAACAACAACCAACATCTGAAACACCATGAACCCTAACATTGACCTTAGTCCCAATCCGCTGGAAGTTTTCCTGCAGAAGCCTTGCGGTGAATTCACCAAGAGGGACATCGTGACCTATATTCGCGAAAAACAGATACGGATGATCAACTTCATGTATCCTGCCGCCGATGGCCGTCTGAAGACACTGAACTTCGTCATCAACAACTACGCCTATCTGGAGGCCATACTTACCTGTGGCGAGCGTGTCGACGGCTCCAGCCTCTTCCCCTTCATCGAAGCTGGCAGCAGCGACCTCTATGTCATTCCGCGTTTCCGAACCGCCTTCCTCGACCCCTTTGCCGAGATGCCGACCCTCTCCTTCCTGTGCGACTTCTTCAATAAAGATGGTCAGCCACTGGAGAGTTCACCCCAACACACCCTGCACAAAGCCTGTGAGACGTTCCGACAGGTAACCGGCATGGAATTCCAAGCCATGGGCGAACTGGAATATTATGTGATTGCCCCCGACGACAACATGTTTCCGGCTACCGACCAGCGCGGCTATCACGAATCGGCTCCGTATGCCAAGTTCAATGATTTCCGTACCAAGTGCATGAGCTATATCGCCCAGGCAGGAGGACAAATCAAATACGGACACTCGGAGGTGGGCAACTTCACACTGGAAGGAATGATTTACGAGCAGAACGAAATAGAGTTCCTCCCTGTCTACGCCGAACATGCAGCCGAGCAACTGATGATTGCCAAATGGATCATCCGCAATCTGGGCTATCAGTATGGCTATAACGTCACCTTCGCGCCTAAAATCACAGCCGGAAAGGCTGGCTCCGGCCTGCACATCCACATGCGTCTGATGCAAGAGGGTCAGAACCAGATGCTGAAGGAGGGACGCTTGTCGGATGCGGCCCGACGCGCCATTGCAGGCATGATGGAACTCGCTCCTTCTATTACCGCCTTTGGCAATACCAATCCCACCTCCTACTTCCGTCTGGTACCTCACCAAGAGGCACCCACCAACATCTGCTGGGGCGACCGCAACCGTTCTGTACTGGTACGTGTGCCGCTGGGATGGACAGCCCAGACCGACATGTCGCGCATCGTCAATCCGCTGGAACCTGACAGCCACTACGACACCACACAGAAGCAGACGGTAGAGATGCGCTCGCCCGACGGTTCGGCCGACCTTTATCTGTTGATGGCCGGATTGGCGGTGGCCTGCCGTCACGGCTGGGAACTGCCAGATGCCTTGCAAATAGCCGAGCGGACATATGTCAACGTCAACATCCACCAACAGGAGAATGCAGAGAAGCTGAAGAGCTTGGCCCAACTGCCCGACAGCTGTGCCGCTTCTGCCGATTGCCTGCAGCGTCAACGCGCCATCTTCGAGCTGTATGGTGTCTTCAGCCCCACCATGATTGATGGTGTCATACGCAAGCTGCAAGCCTACGACGACCGCCATCTGCGCAAAGAGCTGGAAGGAAATCCCGAAGCCATGCTCCGGCTGGTAAAGGCACATTTCCACTGCGGATAAATACCTATACGGGCCGTTAAACCAGCAGGAGGCATCACAATGGCTGTTGTGAGACCTTCACAATGGCTGTTATGAGGAGGGCATAACATGGTATCCTTCTTCTACCGATAGTCTGTGACCCGTAATTTGTAACTTCCATCCGCGTGACAGATATGACAGGTATGACACTTTCTGTATGAGGATTCATAAATTATATAATATATAGGGGTGTAATATATATGTATATAATTGTATATTTCCTAAGGAAAAGGGTGTCACACCTGTACCATCTGTCACGACGGACGGGAAGAAGCATGGCCAACACCCGGCCCAGAGGAGGAGGGGCAGAGAGAGGTGGCTGCATCTTGGAATAACACTTTTTCGTGCAAGCATGAAAGTAGTTCGCGGATTTTACCTAAATTTGTGGCATGTTAGTATCAGGGAGGCGGAAACGAAGAGAGGAGCCTGTTCCTCTGCCAGCCTCTGCCCCCTTCAACCAAATGCAAAGCGATATGAAAAGAACCATTGCTATTTGTAGCGCAGCCCTGCTTCTGCTGGCAGGATGCGGCTCAGTTCCCGTCACAGGTCGGAAACAAGTCTTGTTAGTATCAGACCAGGAGGTATTGTCATCCAGCCTGACACAGTACAACACCTATATGAAGAGTGCCACGAAATCCTCTTCTGCCAGCCAATCGGCCATGGTGACGCGCGTAGGGAAAAAGATAGCTGCCGCTACCGAAAAATACCTGAAGGAGAACGGACTGGCATCGGAACTCACCAATTTCTCCTGGGAATTCAATCTGGTGAAGGACAATCAGGTGAACGCATTTTGTATGCCCGGAGGAAAGATTGTGGTGTACGAGGGATTGATGGCACTTGTCTCTTCGGATGACGAACTGGCAGTAGTCATCGGACACGAAGTGGCACATGCCGTAGCCAAGCACAGCAACGAGCGCATGAGCCAGCAGATTTTGGCACAATATGGGGCACAGGTCCTGGGGCAGTCTCTCTCGCAGAAGAGTGCCGCCCTGCAAACTCTGGCGAGTCAAGTGTATGGTGTAGGGGCCCAATATGGCGTGATGCTTCCCTTCTCGCGCAAGCATGAGACAGAGGCCGACTACATGGGACTGATTTTCATGCGTATGGCCGGCTACAATCCCGACGTCGCCATCAAATTCTGGCAGAAAATGTCGGCTGGTGGGGGCAGTCAGGTGCCTGAATTCATGAGTACCCATCCCAGCGATACCCGCCGCATCAGCGACATCCAGAAGGCATTGCCCGAAATCAAACAGAAATATTGATACGAAGCGCGTAGACCAGGCAACTGCCACGCAATCCGCGTACGACAAACAAAAACAACATACAGATTTATGAAACAGTCTCTTTGCATTCTTTGCACGCTGGCGTTGCTCTGTAGCGGATGCGGCACCAGCCAATCAGTATCCGGCGACCCGAATGCCATCATGGCCGGTGCCGCCATCGGCGGTAATGTAGGAAGTGCCATTGGCGGACTGATAGGCGAAAACAGCCATGGCTGGCGAGGAGGATATCGAGGATCAGCCATAGGCACCATCTTAGGTACCATTGCCGGTGCCGCCATCGGGAATGCGGTCAGCACCCCCAAACAGTCCGATGAAGAGAGCTACCGCATTGAACGTACACAACCCTCTCCCTCGCGTCCGAACGACCACGGAGGTGCCTCGGCTGTCATCGACCGGCTGCGAATACACAACATCCGCTTCATCGATGACAACCGCGACCATATACTCACCTCGGGCGAGAACAGCAAGGTGGTTTTTGAAATCATCAACGAAGGCAGCCAGACCGCCTACAACGTCATTCCCGTTGTCAGAGAGACCACAGGCATGAAGCGTATCTACATCTCGCCATCGGTCATGATTGAGCAGATCGAACCTCAACAAGGGATGAAGTACACCGCCCACATCAGTGCCGGCGAACGCATCAAGGAGGGAGAAATCTGCATCCGCCTCGCCATTGCCGATGAATATGGCGAAGAGTATGACTGGCAAGAGTTTGAACTGCCTACCCAACGTTGATTGTGCCCTCCCTTGCCCAGCATGATGCATCACTTCCAATCTGCTATCGAAGGCATTGAGTGGCCGCGCCAATTCACTTACCCCTTCTGCTACACGCCTCACCCGCTCTGCCAGCTGGCTGCCAAGCAGGTACAAGCCTATCTCAGCCAACAGGCTGAATGGCAGGAGGAGTTGTCGCACGGAAAGATGTTCGGTGTACTGGTGGTACACGATACCCACAGACAGATAGGCTTTCTGGCAGCCTATTCAGGCATCCTGGCCGGACGGAACGACCATCCCTACTTTGTACCTCCGGTCTTCGACCTGCTGCGTCCCGACGGGTTCTTCAAAAAGGAAGAGGAGCAGATATCGGCCATCAACCGACAGATTGCCTGCCTGGAACAAGAGGAGACCTATCTGCGACTCAAAGCAGATACGTTGCAACTGAGTCATGACATCCAACAAGAGTTAGAGGAAGCAAAAGCACGGATGAAAGCAGCCAAAGCCAAACGTGACAGCCGTCGGCAGGAGGCCCTGCTGCAACCCGACAAAGCCATCAGCCCGGCAGAAGAGGCTGAGATGATACGTGAAAGCCAGTTCCTGAAAGCAGCCTACAAACGGCTGGAGCGCGAACGGCAAGCACAGCTCCGCCTGCAACAGCAGGCATTGCAAGCGCACGAGGCTAACCTTGCATCCCTCAAGACCGAGCGCAAGGTGCGCTCAGCCCAGCTGCAACACCAACTGTTCGCCCACTTTCGGCTGCTCAACCAGCAAGGCGAGGTGCGCGACTTATGCGACATCTTCCAGTCCACCATACACCAAACCCCTCCTGCAGGTGCCGGCGAGTGCGCCGCCCCCAAACTGCTGCAATATGCCTACCTGCATCACCTGCACCCGCTGGCCATGGCCGAATTCTGGTGGGGAGCCTCTCCCAAAACAGAGGTGCGCCATCACGGTCACTACTATCCCGCCTGCAAAGGGAAATGCGAGCCCATCCTGAGACACATGTTACGGGGGCTGGATGTCGAGAAGAGCCCTTTGGAGCAGTATACCTCACAATCTGCCGATGACATCGAAACTGTCTACGAAGACCCTTGGCTGATGGTAGTCAACAAACCGGCCGGGATGCTCTCTGTGCCGGGGAAGGGTTCCCAGCCCTCCGTACAAAGTCTGTTGCAGTCCCATGCCACGTCTCCCGACGGATTGCTCACCGTACATCGGCTGGATATGGACACCTCCGGCCTGTTGATATTGGCCAAGACCCGGAGCGTGCAGCAACTGCTACAGAGGCAGTTTGAAGAGCGTCAAGTCAAGAAGAGATACGTTGCCCTGCTTGATGGGCGGGTAGAGCAGGCCCAAGGTACCATCGCACTGCCCCTCTGCCCCAATCCGATGGACCGTCCCCGTCAGATGGTTCATCCTCGCCTCGGGAAGCAGGCCATCACCCGCTACGAGGTCATTGCATACCACGGGGAAGAAACCCGCATCGCGTTCTATCCCGAGACAGGACGTACCCACCAGTTGCGCGTTCACGCCGCCCATCCCTCCGGACTTCATTGCCCCATTGTAGGCGACCGCCTTTATGGGAAGGAGGAGGGCAGCCGCCTCTGCCTCCATGCCGAACAGATTGCATTTACCCATCCCATCCTGAAGACATCCCTCTGTTTTACCAGCGAGGTACCCTTCTGACACCACACAACACTCCTCCTCCCCTCACCCTTGCTTCATCCGGCAGGAGTCCCCATTCAGCCGCAAAAAGAAGCTAAAGAAAACAAAAAAATGAAATATTTGGTCCCTAAACAGATATTTTCAGCAAAAAATTTTTGGGTTTTAATTGTAAATCGTATTTTTGTGTACAATTTTGGTGTAGTAAATGACGGAAGACGATAAGAAGTTAATAAATATCTTTGAAACTCGACTAAGGCATCTGATTCATCTGCACGATGAGTTGAAACGCGAGAACAGGGAGTTGAAACAGCTCCTCGAAGCCAAAGAGCAGGAGTATGAAAAGATATGGACTGACTATCAGCAACTGGAGACAGACTACATCAATCTGAAAACAGCAACGGCAATCAGCCTGAACGGCAGCGACGTGAAGGAGGCGAAACAACGATTGTCAAAATTAGTGCGTGAAGTCGATAAGTGCATCGCCTTACTGAATGAATAAAAAGTGAAGGATGTATGAACGATAAGATAAGGGTCAACCTGAATATTGCAGCCGATATCAGTATTCCCGCATGGATTTCACCCAGCGACGAAGAACTGGTAAGAAAGGCGGCCCAAAAGGTGAAAGAAGATTTCAGTGCATACAATGCCAAGTATCAAAGGCAGAACTCGAAGGAAAAAGTATTGGCGCTTTTGGCCTATGAGTATGCCTTGAAGACGGTTGTACTTGAGCAGCGGAACGACACTGAACCTTATAGCAGAAAGATAAAAGAACTGACGGAATTGCTGGAAGAGTACTTCAAGGAACCTTGACCAATCCTGCCAGATGCCGACAGAATCTTTCGGGACAAAAAGAATTGATACGCACTGTAAAGGGAAATGTCTGTAAAAAAGACATGCTCTATGCAGTGTTTTTTTTATTTATATATTAAAAACAAATTTAGAAAATGACAGTTACAATACTTGTATCTATTGCCTGCTTCATCGTCGGAGGGCTTGCCTCGTACCTGTTTTTCAAACATGGATTGAAAAGCAAGTGCGACAAGATTCTGAAGGATGCCGAGGCCGAAGGTGAAGTGATTAAGAAAAACAAGTTGCTGGAAGTGAAGGAGAAGTTCCTGAACAAGAAGGCAGATCTGGAGAAAGAGGTTGCCCTACGCAACCAGAAGATCCAACAAGTGGAAAACAAGCTGAAGCAACGCGAGCTGGTGCTGAACCAACGACAGGAAGAGTTGCAACGCAAGAAGATGGAGGCTGAAGCCGTCAAGGAGAACCTGGAGAACCAACTCACCATCATTGACAAGAAGAAAGAGGAGCTTGACCATCTGCAGCGCCAGGAGATAGAAAAGCTGGAAGCCATCTCGGGTCTGTCAGCCGAAGAAGCCAAGGAACGGATGGTGGAGTCGCTGAAGGAGGAGGCTAAGACACAGGCACAGAGCTACATCAATGACATCATGGACGATGCCAAGCTCACTGCCAGCAAAGAGGCCAAACGCATTGTCATCCAGAGCATCCAACGAGTGGCCACCGAAACAGCCATCGAAAATTCGGTAACGGTATTCCACATCGAGTCTGACGAAATCAAGGGACGCATCATCGGTCGGGAAGGACGCAACATCCGTGCCCTGGAGGCTGCCACAGGTGTGGAAATCGTGGTTGACGACACACCCGAAGCCATTGTCCTCTCAGCCTTCGACCCCGTGCGCCGCGAAATAGCCCGACTGGCACTCCACCAATTGGTGACAGACGGACGCATCCACCCCGCCCGCATCGAAGAGGTGGTAGCCAAAGTACGCAAGCAGGTGGAGGAAGAGATTATCGAGACAGGTAAGCGTACGACCATAGACTTGGGTATCCACGGCTTGCATCCCGAACTGATTCGCATCATCGGTAAGATGAAGTACCGTTCGTCCTACGGACAGAACCTGCTCCAGCACGCCCGCGAGACGGCCAACCTCTGTGCCGTCATGGCATCCGAGCTGGGACTGAACCCCAAGAAGGCCAAACGTGCCGGCCTGTTGCATGACATCGGCAAGGTACCCGATGAAGAGCCCGAACTGCCTCATGCACTGTATGGTATGAAGCTGGCCGAGAAGTTCAAGGAGAAGCCGGACATCTGCAACGCCATCGGTGCCCACCACGACGAAGTAGAGATGAACACCCTGCTGGCTCCCATCGTGCAGGTGTGCGATGCCATTTCAGGAGCCCGTCCGGGTGCCCGTCGCGAAATTGTAGAGGCATACATCAAGCGACTCAACGATTTGGAACAGCTGGCCATGTCCTATCCCGGCGTCACCAAGACATACGCCATCCAGGCAGGACGCGAGCTGCGTGTCATTGTCGGTGCTGACAAGATTGACGACAAACAGACGGAGAGCCTCTCTACCGAAATCGCCAAGAAGATTCAGGACGAGATGACCTATCCCGGTCAGGTAAAGATTACCGTCATCCGTGAGACACGTGCTGTAAGTTACGCGAAATAACAGAAGCCGCTCCAGCGGCTTCCTTCAGAGAAAGAGTGAGAAAAAGTAGACTGTGGGGTGTCCGGCCACCAGTCGCATACTTCTTCTCACTCTTTATACATAGTGTCAAACTCTATTCCGGAACAAGGATGAAACCCTATCAATTTGAAGTCTGTGCCAACTCCGTAGAGAGTTGTCTGGCAGCACAAGCGGCAGGTGCCCATCGTGTAGAACTATGTGCCGGCATCCCTGAAGGAGGCACCACCCCTTCGTATGGCGAAATCGAAGCAGCCCGGCAGCTGCTCACTACAACCCGCCTGCACGTCATTATCCGCCCGCGTGGAGGAGACTTCCTCTACTCCCCCATCGAGCGACGCATCATGCTGGCCGATGTAGAGAATGTCCGCCGCATGGGGGCGGACGGAGTGGTGTTCGGCAGCCTTACCTCCGATGGCGAGATAGACCTCCCGTTCATGCAACAGCTGATGGAAGCGGCCGGTGGGATGTCGGTCACCTTCCACCGCGCTTTCGATGTATGCCGTCATCCTCACCAGGCCTTGGAAGAGATTGTCCGACTGGGATGCCAACGCATCCTCACGTCAGGCCAGCAGGCCACTGCCGAACTGGGCATTCCGCTGCTGAAAGAACTGCAGCAACAGGCCGACGGGCGCATCATCCTGTTAGCCGGATGTGGTGTGAACGAGACAAACATCGCCCGTATAGCCCATGAGACAGGCATCCGTGAGTTCCACTTCTCCGCCCGTGAGACGCAAGAGAGTCCCATGGTCTTCCGACGTCGGGAGGTTCCCATGGGAGGCAGCCTCACGCTTCACGAATTCGAGCGGAGCGTCACTACGGAGCGAAGAGTGAGAGCTACGATAGCTGCCTGCCAATAAGAAGTAGAAGAAAGGTGCTGATACCAACCGTCATTCTGCCAGCGAACGGCACAGACGCTGATTGGCCTCACGCACGCGGGCTTCGTCTACTTTGATGACCTTGCGGTCATACGTCATCAGTCCGTTCACCTCTATCTCCACATCCGTGGTCTGTGTATATACAGCGGCCGAAAAGCCACGAGGAACCAAATCGTATAGCATATCGGCATAGTTCACATACTGTTCGGTCACCTCCTGCGAACTTCCGAACTGTACATAGCCCCAGTTGCGATTCGGTTCCCACAGATGGTCTTTCAGCACCAATCCGATGCCTCCATACTCACCCAACACCGTGGCCCGCTGTGCATCGTACAAATACATTTCAGGTTGAGGATAGTGATGCAGGTCCAACAAATCGCCGCACGTATAGTGGTTGCCGCCGCTGGCCGGATTCACCAGACGGGTCGGGTCGTGTTGCTTGGTCCATTCCACTATCTCCGGTGTCTTGAACTGTCCCCAGGCTTCATTGAAGGGAACCCACGTTCCTATGCAGGGATAACTATAGAGGCAATCCATGATTTCGCGCCACTCCTTGCGATAGGTGGCCTCCGACTCAGCCGACCGCTTCAACTCTGTCCCGTCGAAATACTTGCGGCTTTGCCATTGGGGATTGCGGTCACCGCTCGGCATATCCTGCCAGACGATGATGCCCAATTGGTCACAATACGTGTACCAACGAGCCGGTTCTACCTTGATATGCTTACGTATCATGTTGAAGCCAAGGTCTTTGGTCTTCTGTACATCGTACCGAAGTGCCTCGTCTGTAGGAGCGGTATACAGTCCATCCGGCCACCAGCCCTGATCCAGCGGTCCGAACTGGAATAGCGGCTGGTTGTTCAGTTCCATACGTACGATGCCGTTCTTGTCGCGGCGGGTACTGTATTTCCGCATGGCCGCATAGCTCTCCACACGGTCTGTCACCTTGCCGGCGCGTTTCAAGGTCACCTCCAGTCCGTAGAGAAAGGGGGTATCGGGTGTCCACAGTCTGACATCCTGCGGCATCTCTATCTCCACCTTCTCCGCGCCAAGGCTCTTGCCTACAGCTACCGTCCTGCCTCCATCGGTCACCGTCACCTCCATCAGGTCATCGGCATGCCGGTTGCTCAGCAGTGCCTCTACCGTCATGCGGTTTCGGTCGATATCCGGCGTGATGCGCAAGGAGGCGATGTGTGCCTCCTCCACCGGTTCCATCCACACGGTCTGCCAGATACCCGTGACGGGTGTATACCAGATTCCTGAAGGCCGGCTCACCTGTTTGCCTCGTGGTTGCGTTCCTTTGTCTGTAGGGTCCCACACACGCACCGTCAGTTTGTTCTCACCCTTGGCCTTCAGGGCGGCGGTGACATCAAACGAGAACGGCGTATAGCCACCCGTATGGCTGCCCACCTTGATGTCGTTCACCCACACATCCGCCTTCCAGTCCACGGCGCCGAAGTGCAACAGCACCCTGCGACTGCGCCACGCAGCGGGCACACTGAACATACGCTGATAGACCAGCTCCTTCTTCTCCCCCACCTCACGCATCACACCGGAAAGGGAAGACTCGATGGCAAAAGGCACCAGAATTTCTCCTTCCCATGTTTCGGGCAAAGCATCGCCCTTCTCTATCAATGCATAGTTCCACAATCCGTTCAGATGTTGCCATTCGGCACGTTGCATGATGGGACGAGGATATTCAGGCAAAGGGTTGGCAGGATCCACCTTTGCTGCCCATTCCGTCTTGATTCTATCACCCGCCGGCTTCCATTGAGCCGGACTTTCGTTCGCAAACAGCGCCAACAGGGACGCCCAAAGTATTATTCGTTTCATGTTGACAATAAATAAGATATTTAAGCGGCACAAAAGTAGTGAAATCAAGTTCCCCGGCATACAACTATCCGCTCATTCTATAAAACAATCCGCTCACAGTTCGTCTTCCGGATAAAAATAAAGAAATTTACACTATCTTTGCACCACTATTTGATAAAGACCATGAAGATATTTCCAACAAGCAGCATCAAGGAGATTGATGCATATACCATCGAGCACGAGCCTATCGCCTCACTGGATTTGATGGAACGTGCCGCCACCGCTTTGGCTGAAGCCATCGCAGAACGTTTCCCTGAAAAGGAGACACCGTTTGTACTCTTTGCCGGGCCGGGCAACAATGGCGGTGACGCCCTGGCTGTCACCCGTCTGCTGGCCGAGAAGGGTTACCATCCCGTTGCGTACCTCTTCAACACCAAAGGGAAACTCTCTGCCGACTGCGAAGCCAACCGCGACCTGCTGTCGGGAGCGACCGGTATCGAGTTTCATGAAATCACTACCCAATTCACTCCCCCACTCCTGACGGAAGAGTGTGTAGTGATTGACGGCCTGTTCGGCAGCGGACTGAACAAGCCGTTGGAAGGAGGTTTCGCCAAGGTAGTCCGCTACATCAACGCTTCACCGGCCTATGTCATCGCCATCGACATTCCCTCCGGACTGATGGGCGAGGACAACAGCCAGAACCTGTCGGACACCATCATCCGTGCCAATCTGACCCTGAGCCTGCAACTGCCCAAACTGGCTTTTCTCTTTGCCGAGAACGCTTCTTATGTGGGAGAGTGGCAACTGCTGGACATCGGGCTGAGTCCGCAGGCCTTGGAAGAGACCTATACCGACTACCGGATGATGGAGCGCGAAGAGGTGGATTACTTGCTGCGCCCGCGGAAACGCTTTGCCCACAAAGGTGACTTCGGACGTGCATTGCTGGTAGCCGGTTCCCAAGGCATGGCAGGAGCTTCTGTACTGGCAGCCCGCAGCTGCCTGCGTAGCGGTGTCGGACTGCTGACCGTACACCTCCCCTTCTGCAACAACCTCATTGTGCAGACTGCCGTACCGGAAGCCATGACGCAAACCGACCCGTCGGACACCTGTTTCTCTACCGTGGTAGATACCGACCCGTATCAAGCCGTAGCCATCGGTCCGGGTCTGGGCAAGTCGCCCGAGACGGAAGATGCCTTGCTGGCACAGATAGAGGAGTGCCAGGTGCCCATGGTGCTGGATGCCGATGCACTGAACCTGCTTGCCGGGCATCGCAACTACCTGAGCCGTCTCCCCGAAGGCAGCATTCTGACTCCTCACCCCAAGGAGTTGGAACGGCTGGTAGGCGTGTGCGCCAACTCCTACGAGCGTCTGTCCAAGGCACGCGAACTGGCTCACGAAGCTCGTGTTTACATCGTACTGAAAGGAGCCTATAGCGCCATCATCTATCCCGACGGGCGTTGCTACTTCAATCCTACCGGCAATCCCGGTATGGCGCGTGGAGGGAGCGGTGACATCCTGACCGGCATCCTGCTGGCCCTATTGGCACAGGGGTATCCCACCGAAGATGCCGTCCGGCTCGGTGTGTTTGCTCACGGACTGGCCGGCGACATAGCAGCCCGCAAGCAGGGAGAGATGGGCATGACGACAGGCGACATCGTCAGCAGTCTGCCCTTGGCATGGAAGATGTTGATGGAAGGATGAACGCTCAATCACGTTCACGGGTGGTGATGTGGAAACATCCCTGCTTCAGCTCATACTTGACGTAGCACTTGTCTGCTTTCTTCAGGTCTCTCAGCACCTCGCTCAGCACCATTTTCAGCGTATCAGCGTTGACGTCTTGCAGGGGACGGCCATCAGGATCCTCTATCTTCTGGAACCGCTTCCAGCTGAGGTCGAACGTGGTGCCATAGGCATGGGCCGAGTTCTCGCTGGCATTGCCGTTGCGCCGGCGCAACCGGGCTACATCTTGCTGCGTGCGCAACACCGACGTGACGATGACCTTGTTCGGATTCAGTCCTTTGGCTGTCAGCGAATCCAGGAAATGGTAGCCGATGCTGTCCAGCAGGCGGGCGGCTCCGGGAATCAGGTAAGGGATGGAGTGAGTCAACGAATCGACCGCGTACTGTTCACACGTCTCAATCTTGCGCAGCCGTTCTTTCATTGCCTCTGCGGCGGCACGGTCTGCCAGCGGGGCGATGCCGATGGCTTTCGCCACATTGATGTGCTTCTCGTTCAGATCGTTGAAGGAACGTTTGTAGCTGATCACTCCGCGTATGTTTCGCGGCTCATTCAGCTTCAGGGACATATCTTTCTTCTTACAGCCACTCAAGGCCGATACTACTGCAAACAGGGCTATCAACAGCCACGACAGACGGATATTCTTGCTATTCATCGGATGTTTCGTTAATCAATCAATGGTCTAAAATCGCTGCAAAATTAAGAAAAAACCTCGATTTGACATCCTGTTTGCAGAAAAACAGATAGCAGACCAAGTATATAAGGTTGCTTTCATTTCGCTTTTACCGAAACAAAATCTTGGAGTTCAAAGATAATTTGTCAATTTTTGCAATAGGCTTGCCATCAAAGGACTGATGGAGTTGATAAAAACAAGGAGATATAGAAATGAAAGACGATGCACTCATTACAAACACATCTCTCTATCAGGATGTCTGCTCCATTATTGAGCAAGGCAGAGAAAGAGCATACAATGCAGTCAGCAACAGATGATAGAAACCTATTAGAATATTGGGCGGCGCATTGTAGAGGAAGAGCAACATGGTAAGGAACGCGCTGAATACGGAGAACGCATCATTGAAAAGCTTTCTGAGCAACTGACATTTCGCTACGGCAAGGGATTTAGCAGTAGATACTTGCGTTCATTCCGTAAGTTTTACTTAGTCATTGATAATTACCAGATTTGGAAATCGCGATTTCCAAATCTTACCTGGACCCATGTCTTCAAATCCCTGCGCGTTGAAGACGACAATGCCGAAGAACAGCTACGCACAGAGATTGAGCGTCAGAAACAGCTCTTCATGCTTCAGCATGAGAATAGCGACCAGGAGGACAAGCCGTGAAGCAGCGGCTGGGGCTATGATGCCTCAGCCGCCTCT